>Ga0172370_10004030_pt1 | contig 19938 bp, 14 predicted proteins | sample LakKiv5m_FD_114538 | JGI IMG/M metagenome (GOLD analysis project Ga0172370, IMG submission 114538) | Freshwater microbial communities from Kabuno Bay, South-Kivu, Congo - kab_022012_11.5m | ecosystem: Environmental > Aquatic > Freshwater > Lake | place: Democratic Republic of the Congo...
CCCGACCTGCGACGATCAGATCAAGAACCAGGGGGAGCTCGACGTCGACTGCGGCGGCACCAGCCCGTGCTCCGCGTGCGCCGACGGCAAGCTGTGCGGCGCGCACGCCGACTGCGCGTCGGGACGCTGCGAGGACGGCACGTGCACCAGCTGCGAAGACGGCCAGAAGAACGGCGACGAGATCGACGTCGACTGCGGTGGCTCGTGCAACCTGTGTGGGCTGGGTCAGCACTGCAACTCCGAGAGCGACTGCTACACCGGCGGCTGCGAAGGCGGCAAGTGCTGCCAGGTGAACGGCTGCGGCGTCTGCACCGATACGCCCAAGGAGATCTGCAACGGCAAGGACGACGACTGCAACGGGTACACCGACGACGAGAGCATCTACGCCGACCAGCCCCTGTGCCCCAAGCAGGCCGGGCCCTGCGCCGGCGCCAAGGCCGAGTGCAAGGGCGCGGCGGGCTGGCAGTGCGACGACCAGACCTACCTGAACTACGCCTACGGCTACGCGCCGACCGAAAAGGAGAAGTGCTGGGACCAGGTCGACAACGACTGCGACGGCAAGGCCGACTTCGAGGACGGAACCGACTGCTGCGAGGCCAAGTGCGACGGCAAGCAGTGCGGCGACGACGGCTGCGGCGGCTCGTGCGGGTCGTGCCAGGCCGGCAAGGAGGACTGCGTGGCCGGGACGTGCGAGGCCAAGTGCGGCGCCTTCCCCTCGACCTCCTGCGATGGGACCTGCGGCAGCCAGTACGGGACGGGCAACTGCTATTGCTTCGACTACATGTGCGAGCAGGATCCCGGCAACTGCTGCCCCGACTTCAAGGCCTGCTGCGGCGGCACGTGCACGCCGAGCTGCTCGGGCAAGGAGTGCGGTGACGACGGCTGCGGCGGCTCGTGCGGGACGTGCACGAGCGGCACCTGCTCGAACGGCACCTGCACGGGCGGCGGGCTCACGCAGTGCCTGGGGTCGAACACGCCCAGCGCCTCGGGCTGCGCCGTCGTCGACAACGACATCGGCTGCTGCACCGGGACCAACCAGGTGGTCTGGTGCCAGAACGGCAGCACCTACTGCATCCAGTGCGGCGGCGACAAGGCCTCGTGCGGCTGGTCCAGCAGCGCGGGCTTCTACGACTGCGGCACCACCACCGGCTCCGATCCCAGCGGCGCCTACCCTCGAAGCTGCCCGTAGTCCCGCTCACGATCGATTGAACCGCCCCGGCCGCGCGTGGTAGGATGGGGATGCTCTCCCACGCCTCCCGCGGAGCCCGCGATGCCGGCCGATCCCGAGCCGCTCGTCTTCGAAGCGTACGGCGCCACCGACGTGGGAGGCCGCCGGCTCAACGACGACGCCTTGCTGCTGGACGCCGCCCACGAGCTGTACGTCCTGGTCGACGGCGTCGCCGGCAACCCCGGGGGGGCCCATGCCAGCCGGGTCGTGGCCGACACGGTGGCGACGGCCGTCGCGCGCCTGGTCGCCGAGCTCGACCACGACGGCGCCGACCTCGAATCGCGCCGCCGCCGCACCTTCGAGACCGTGCAGACCGCCCTGTCGCTGGCCAGCGAGCGCATCTACCGCGACGGCAGCGAGCGCGCCGAGCTGAAGGGCCTGGCGGCGTCGGCGCTCGTGCTGAAGCGGGTGGGCGACTCGTTCGTGCTGGGACACGTGGGAAACGGCCGCGCGTGGCTGCTGCGCAGGCGCCGCGTGTACCGCCTGACCGAAGAGCACACGTTCGCCTGGCGCCTGGTGCGGCAGGGCGCCATGCGCGAGGAGGACGTGGCGTCGTCCCCCTACCGCAACGTGCTCGTGCGCGCCATCGGCAAGTACCCGTCGGTCGACGTCGACCTGATGCGCGTCGAGCTGGTGCCCGGTGACGTGCTGGTGCTCGGCTCGTGGGGCTTCGCGAGCGTGGTCGACGACGAGGAGCTGCTCGGCTTCGCGGCCGGGAGCGACGCCGCGGGGCTCGTGCACGAGGCCATGGCGGCAGCCCTGAAGCGTCGCCCGTGGCAGAACGTCACGCTGGTGGCGCTGCGCGCGCTCGGCGGGGTCTCCGACGACGTGCTGCCCGCCGGGGAGCGGGAGGTGGCCTTCCTGCGCGCGCACCCGCTGTTCCGCGACCTGGCCTTCGCCGAGCTGGGGCGCGTGCTGCGCGTGATCGAAGAGGTGTCGGTCGAAGCGGGGGTCCCGGTGGTGCGCGAGGGTGAGGAGTCCCGGGCGCTGCACGTGATCCAGGAGGGGCGGTTGCTCGCGACCCGACGCGGCCGCAAGCTGCTCGAGCTCGGGCCGTCGGGCCACTTCGGCGCGATCGAGCTCGTGGCGCCCCAGGCCTCGCCGGCCACGGTGACCTGCGACCAGCCCTCGTTGCTCCTCCGCATCGACCGCGACCGCTTCGACGACCTGTCCCGCGACGAGCCCGGCGTCGCCAACAAGCTGCTGGCGGCGATCGTGCGGGACCTGGGTGCACGTCCCGCGGGCGTCGCGCCGCTCGGGTACCGCTCGGGCATCACCCCGCACGGCCCCTACGTGGGCCCCCGCCGCGTCCGCTGACCTGCGCGCAAGGAGATCTCCCGATGAGCCTCACGCACCGCGTCCTGCTCGCCCTCGTGCTGACCCTCACCCTGCTGGCACCGGCGGTGGTCCGCGCCGAGCCCATCTCCCGCGACGCCATCCCCCCCGACCTGCTGCCGTGGATACCGTGGGTGGTCGACGGCCTGCCCGACCATGCCTGCGCGGTGGTCCAAGGCCAAGCCGCTTGCGAGTGGCCCGGCGCGCTCGCGCTCGACCTGTCGAAGGGGGGGGGTACCTTCGTGCTCGAGCTCTCGGCCGACCGCGCGCTCTCGATCGCGCTGCCCGGCGACGAGGCGGCCTGGCCCGAGGACGTCACCCTCGACGGTGCGGCGGCGACGGTTCAGGAGCTCGGCGGCCAACCGGCCGTACGAGTCGGCGCGGGAGAGCACGTGCTGCGGGGTCGGCTGACCTGGCCGCGGCTGCCCGAGATGCTGCACGTCCCGGCCGCGACGGGGAGGGTCTCGCTACGCCTCGACGGCGCCGACGTGCCCTTCCCGCGCCGCGACGCCGACGTGCTGTGGCTGCAGAGCCGCCCGACCGACGAGAACGTGGGGGACCGCCTGGACGTCGAGGTCTACCGACGCGTGGCCGACGGCGTGCCCATGACCGTGAGCACGCGGCTGGTGCTGCGCGTGGCTGGACGCGCGCGCGAAGCAAGCCTGGGGCCCGTGCTGCTGGCGGGCACCGTGCCCGTGCAGGTCGTCTCCGACGTGCCGGCCCGGCTCGACGCCGACGGTACGCTGCGTACGCAGGTGCGGGGCGGTGTCTGGTCCGTCACGATCGAAGCGCGCACCGAGGGCGTGCCCGAAAAGCTCGACGTCGCGGTACACGACGCGCCGTGGCCGTCCGAAGAGACCTGGGTGTGGCAGGCCGACGACGCCCTCCGGCAGGTCACGGTCTCGGGCGCGCCGGGCGTCGATCCCGAGCGTACGAGCCTGCCCGACGAGTGGCGAGGCCTCCCGGCGTACCTGGTGGCCTCCGGCGCCACGCTCACGTTCCAGACCACGCGTCGCGGCGAGCCCGAGCCGCCCCCCGACCGCGTGGCGCTCGCGCGCGAGGCGTGGATGGACCTGGAGGGCGACGGCTTCACGATCCAGGACCGCCTGGAGGGCACCCTGCACCGCTCGTGGCGCTTCGACCTGGGCGCACCGGCCGTGCTCGGCCGCGTCTCGGTCGACGGCTCCGACCAACTGGTCACGGGCAACCCCGACGGCGGCGCGCCGGGCGTCGAACTGCGCCGCGGGACGCTCGCGCTGACGGCCGATTCGCGCCTCACGGGGACGGGGCGCATCCTGCCCGCCGTGGGCTGGTCGCACGACGTCGACCAGCTGTCGATGACGCTGCACCTGCCGCCGGGCTGGAAGCTGCTGTCGGCGGCGGGCGTCGATACCCTGCACGGGACGTGGGTCGAAGGGTGGACGCTGCTCGGCTTCTTCGTCGTCTTGCTGATCGCGCTGGCCACGGGCAAGCTGTTCGGCTGGACCTGGGGTCTGATCGCGCTGCTGGCGCTGGTGGCGTGCCACGACACGCCCGACGCGCCGTTCTTCCTGTGGATGGCCCTGCTGGCGACCACGGGCCTGCTGCGCGTGCTGCCGATGGGCAAGCTGCGCTGGCTGGTGCGCGCCGCCTGGGGTGCGGCCGCCCTGGCCACGCTGGCGGCCGTGCTGCCCTTCGCCGTGCAGCAGATCCGCTCGGGCATCTACCCGCAGATCGGGGAGGCCGCGGCCACGTTCGGATGGGACGACACGACCCTCGCGACCTACCAGCTCCAGGAGGCCGCACCCGCGGCGCCACAGCCCGAGCAGGTCTACGACAAGGAGATTGCGGGGGAAGAAGAGGCCCGCAAGGCCGACGTGGGGATGATGCGCGCGATGGGGGGCAAGGCCGGGCTCGCGTCGCTGATGTCGGCGGAGCAGGCGGTGCAGCAGGTTCCTGCGAAGAAGGCGCTCCAGCAGGATCCGAACGCCGTCGTCCAGACGGGGCCCGGCGTACCCACCTGGCGCTGGTCCGAGTGGAGCCTGGGCTGGAGCGGCCCCGTCGAGGCCGGGCACGAGGTGCGCCTGTACCTGCTCTCGCCGGGCGGCAACCTGGCCCTGTCGCTGCTGCGCGTGCTGCTCTGCCTGGCGCTGGCCGTGGCCCTGCTGCGACGTCCTCCCGGGCGCGAGCCCGAGGCCCGGCATCCCGTGCCCCACACTCCGACGCCCGTGACGGCGGCCGTGGCGCTTGCGCTCGCCCTGTTGGTACCGGCGGGGGCGCGCGCCTCCGACCTGCCCGACGCGTCCCTGCTCACCGACCTGGCGCAGCGGTTGTCGAGGCCGCCCGAGTGCCGCCCCGACTGCACCTCGGTGTCGTCGCTCGGGGTCTCGGTCGAGGGCCGGCGCCTGCGGCTGGAGGCCGACGTGCACGCGGGCGAGGCCACCAGTTGGCGCCTGCCGGGCCCCGCGAAGAGCTGGACCCCGGCCGTCGTACGCCTCGACGGGCGCGAGACGGCCGCCCTCGCGCTCCGCGACGACGGCTTCCTGCACGTACGCGTGTCGCCCGGTCGGCACCGCGTCGAGGCCGAAGGCCCGGTACCGCCCGCCGAGACCCTCACGCTCGAGCTGGGCGATGCGCCCCACCGCGTGACCGTGCAGGCTCCGGGCTGGAACGTCGACGGGCTGCGCGAAGACGGTCGGGCCGAGGCCTCGCTGCAGCTGTCGCGACGGCTCGAGGCCGGCGAGGAGGCCCCGCGGTGGGAGCAGGAGAGCCTGCCCGCGTGGCTGCTCGTGACCCGCACGCTCGACCTGGGGCTCCCGTGGGTCGTACACACGCAGGTCGTCCGTCGGAGCCCCACGGGCTCGCCGGTCGTCGCGCGCGTGCCGCTGCTGCCCGGCGAATCCGTCACCGAGGCGGGCCTGCGCGTCGAGGACGGCGTCGTGGTCGTGTCGCTGGGTCGGGACGACACCGAGGCCAGCTGGTCGTCCACGCTGGCCGTGCGCGAGCAGCTCGAGCTGGCCGCGCCCCAGGGCGTGCCGTGGACCGAGATCTGGCACCTCGGCTGCTCGACCATCTGGCAGTGCGCGGCCCTGGGCCTCGCGCCCACCACGCACGTCAGCGACGATCGCTGGTCGCCCACGTGGCACCCCTGGCCCGGCGAGAAGGTCACGCTATCCCTGCGCCGGCCGACCGGGGTCCAGGGTCAGTCGCTGACGCTCGACGGGGTCGACCTCGACGTATGGCCGGGGACACGCCTGCAGAAGGCCACCCTGGTGCTCCAGGCCCGCAGCAGCCAGGGCGGGCCGCACACGCTGACGCTGCCGGCCGACGCCAAGGTCCAGGCGTTGCAGGTCGACGGCCGCGACGAGCCCATCCACCAGGCCGAGCGCGCCCTCACGGTCAACCTGTCGCCCGGGGCCCATCGCGTCCAGGTCGAGTGGCAGGAGGACGGAGGCCTCGCGACGCGCGCCGAGAGCCCCGACGTGAACGCCGGCGCGCCCGCCGTCAACGTGAACGTGCGCGTACACCTGCCCGAGGAGCGCTGGCTGCTGTTCGCCGGCGGCCCCGATTGGGGCCCGGCCATCCTGTTCTGGGGGGCACTGCTCGGCGCCCTGCTGGCGGCCGTCCTGCTGGGCCGGCTGACGGTCTCGCCGCTCCGCACCTGGCAATGGCTGCTGCTGGCCCCGGGGCTGGTGCTGGTGCCGCCGTGGACGGCCCTCGTGGTGGCCGGCTGGTTCCTGGTGCTCGAGCGCCGGCGCACCAAGCCCCTGGCGAAACCCCTGGCGTTCGACGCCGCGCAGCTGCTGCTGGTCGGGTGGACGGTGGCCTTCCTGTCCAGCCTGTACGCCGTCGTGCACGTGGGGCTGCTGCTCGAGCCCGACATGCAGGTGGCCGGCGCCGGCAGCTCCAGCGGCCTGCTGGCGTGGTACGTCGATCGCGTCGACGGCGCGCTGCCGCAGCCCTGGGTCGTCAGCCTGCCGCTGTGGGTGTGGAAGGCCTTCATGCTCGCGTGGTCCCTGTGGCTGGCGGCCAGCCTGGTGCGCTGGTTGCCCTGGGCCTGGAAGGCCTTCAGCGCGGGCCAGCTCTGGAGCCCCCTCCGCAAGAAGAAGGAACCTTCGGCGTCCGCATGAGCCTCTGGCGCCTCGCTCCCGTCGCGACGCTGCTGACCGTCGCGCTCCTCGGCGGCGGGGTGGCGACGGGCGGCCCGCGAGGCTCCGAGGCCGGCCCGACGTGGGTGCGCGGCGCGCACGGCAAGGTGGCCCGCTTCGACGGCCGCGGCGAGGCGCTCGACTGCGGACGCGGCGCGAGCCTGTCCACCCCGGGGGGCCTGTCGATCGCCTTCCGGGTCCGCCTGGATGCGCTGCGGCCCGGCGCCGTGCTCGTTCGCAAACCGTACTCGTTCGAGGTGGCGCTCGAGCCGTCCGGCTCAGCGGCGGGCCTCGTGCTCCACGCCTGGCCCGGGGGACGCGCCTGCTCTCCCCCGGACGGCGAGGCCGTCGCCGTGAGGGTGCCGGTGGGCTCCTGGCACCACGTAGTGCTCACGTACGACTCCCGCGGGGCGCGGCTCGGCGCCTGGCTCGACGGGCGGCCGGCGGCCGAGGGCTCCCTGGCCGCCGCCTGCCCCGGGCGCTCCAGCTACCGGCTGACGTCGGCGAGCTACCCGCTGCGGCTGGGCGGCGGCCACGACGGCTTCCGCGGGGCGCTCGACGACGTCGCCCTGTACGGGCGCGTGCTGGCCCCCACCGAGATCGCCGCGCTGGCCGAGGGACGCGAGCCGCCGCCGACGCGCCTGGCCGGCCTCTGGCGCTTCGACACCGCGCGAGGAGACCGCGCCCCCGACGGCTCGGGGAACGGCAACGGCTGCCGGCGCCGCGCCCCCCCGCGCGACGACGCTCTGCCGGTCCTCGGAGGCCCCGTCGACGCCCCGGTGCTGGTCGACGACCGGCTCCTGACGGCCTGGCTCGCGAGCGCGAACGAGCGCGTGTTCGAGGGCGATCGCGCCCGCGGGACCCCGGCGACCGCGAGCGTCGCGGTGGCGCTGGCCCGCAACGAGACCGAGCCCTTCCAGGTGGTGCTCCGCCCCCGTCGGAGCCTGCACGCCGTGCACGTCACGGTCTCGGACCTGACCAACGGCGAGCACCGCTGGCCGGCCGAGGCCTTCACGGTACACCGCGTGGGCTGGATCCCGGTCGACCCCCCGAGCGTGCTCCCGGCGCCCCACCCGCTACCCGCTGGCGACGACGTGGCGACCGAGCAACGGAGCCGGCCCGGGCGGCACCCCGATCCCCTGCTGACCGGCCCCTTCGACGCCCCTGCGCGCCGGGCCGTCTCGCTGTGGATCTCGGCGAAGGCGCCCGCCGATCTCGCCCCCGGCCTGTACCGCGGGAGCCTGCGCGTCGCGTCGGCCGACCAGCCGCCGGTGGAGGTCGAGCTCACGGCGCGCGTCTGGGACTTCGCGCTGCCCGACCGGCTGCGGGTCAACGCCCTCGCGCCCTTCGAGCTGCACTATGGCGAGCGCGACGGCTTCGAGGCGGCAGCGCACGACTACGCCGCGCACCACGTGTCGCTGGCGACCCTGCCGCCGCCGATCGTCACCTTCGACGGTGACCGCGCCGTCCTCGACACGCGAGACTTCGACCGGGCAGCGACGCTGGCGCTGGATCGGCTCGGCATGCGTGACGTGTACTTCCCGATCACCGGCGTCTACTTCCTCCCGCGGGCTCGCGACTGCGCCACGCGCGCGTGGTACGGCCGGCCCTTCTGCGACGCGTCGGGCCAGCTCACGCCCGCCTTCCTGGCGGCTCTCTCCAGCTACGTGGGCCAGATGGCCGCGCACCTGGCCGAGCGCGGGTGGCTGGCGCGCTTCCGCTTCGCCGTCCTCGACGAGCCCGCGTCGCCCGCCGAGTATGCGCTGGTGCGACAGGTCGCGGCGCTCGTACGCCAGGTCGCGCCGGGCCTGCCCATAGCCCTGAGCCACGGCCCGATCCCGGAGCTGCAAGGCTCGGTCGACACGTGGCTGCTGGGCCATTTCCAACCACGGCGCATGGCCGAGGCCCTGGCGCGGGGAGAGCGGCTCGAGTGGTACCCGAACCAGCTGACCCTGATCGATCGCCCGGCCACCAACACGCGCGTGCTCGGCTGGGCGATGTGGCACACCCACCTGACCGGCCTGGTGCTGTGGGCCACGCAGTACGCCTGGCGCGGCCTGGACCGCGAGCTGGCCTCTGCCCGGCCGGTGCTGACGACGCACAGCGGTCGGCCGCTCTGGGGCTCGGGCACCTTCCTCTACCCCGACGAGGCGTGGCACCCCGTCCCCAGCGTCCGCTGGGAGCTCGTCCGCGACACGCTCGAGGACTACGAGTACCTGGCCCTGCAGGACGACCTGTGCCGGGCGCTGACGGCGTCCCCGCCCGCCGCCGAAACCGACGTCGCGCTCGTTCGCGAGGCGTGCGCGTTCCTCGCGGAGATCCCCGCCCGCCTCGTCCCGGCCCTCGAGTCGGAGGACGACGCGCCGCGCTGGCGACGCCTGGTGTGGGAGACGGAGCCGGCGGCCTACACGGAAGCGCGCACGCGTGTGGGGACCTACCTGGAGGCGTTGACGGCGCTGAAGGCCCGCCTCACGTCGGAGGCGCCGCCTGCAGCAGGATCCCCGGCGTCCCCGCCGTCACCCGCCCGATGATCGCGGCCGCGGGGGTCCCCACGGCCACCAGGTCGGCCACCAGCGCGGCGGCACGCTCGGCCGCGACGGCCAGCAGCAGGCCCCCGCTGGTCTGGGCGTCGCACGCGAGCAGCACGTCGTCCTCGGAGACCCCCGGCCCGACCCGCAAGCAGGTGGCCAGCGCGTGCGCGCGGTTGCTCTTCGTGCCGCCGGGCACGAGGCCGGCGGCGATGGCCTCGCGGGCCCACGGCAGGGTCGGCAGGGCGCTGGCCGCGAGCTCGAACGTGACGCCCGAGGCCTTGGCCAGGTTGGCTGCGTGCAGCACCAGCCCGAACCCGGTCACGTCGGTAACGGCGCGTACACCGTGACGGCGGGCAGCCTGGGCCGCCGGCCCGTTCAGGTGGCTGCACACGTCGATGAGCAGGCGCTCGGTGCCCTCGGGCGCGCGGTCGTTCTTGAAGGCGGTGGCCAAGACGCCCACCCCCAACGGCTTCGTGAGCACCAGCACGTCGCCCGGCCGCGCGGCGTCCTGCCGGAACAGCTGGTCGGGGTGCGCCACGCCCGTAACCGCCAGGCCGTACTTGGGCTCGCGGTCATCGACGGTGTGGCCCCCCAGGATGCTGACGCCCGCCTCGGCCGCCTTCTGGTAGCCGCCGGCCAGGATGCGCTGGAGCACGTCCATGCCCGGCGGCCCGGCCTTGGGGAAGCCCACGATGTTCAGGGCGGTGAGCGGCGTGGCGCCCATGGCCCACACGTCGGAGATGGAGTTGGCCGCGGCGATGAGCCCGAAGCCCTCGGGGTCGTCGACGATGGGCGTGAAGAAGTCGACGGTCTGCACCAGCGCGAGCTCGGGCGTCAGCAGATAGACCCCCGCGTCGTCGCCGTGCGCCACGAGCGCGCGTGGATCGGTCGGCGAAGGCAGGGTCTTCAGGATCTTCTCGAGCTCACCCGGAGCCAGCTTGCACGCTCAACCGGCCCCGTGGCTGAGCTGCGTCAGGCGCACCTCGGCCGCGGTCATGTTTCCTCCTCGGTCTGCTACGTTCATACCCCAGGCCGCCGCGGTGCGCAATCGCTCGCCAACCGCGACTGGTTGTACCGGTCGAAATCGGCGCGCGCCCGCTCAAACACCTCGCGGAAGCGCGCGTCGGGCAGCGCCGTGAGGTTCAGGGCCGGCGTGCGGAAGTCGTGACGCGGAGCCAGGCGCACGGGGCCCGTGAGGCGCGCGAGCTCGGTGCCCGGCAGGGGCGTGGCCGCGAACAGGTGCACGGCGTCCAGCTCCGCCGTGAGGGCGAACCTGCGCGTGGCCTCCAGGTGCGCCTCGGTCTCCCAGGGGAAGCCCAGCATGAAGAAGCCGGCCACGCGGATGTCGGCCGCCTGCCACCGCCCCACCGCTTCGCGCGCCGCGGCCAGGTCGGTGGGCTTGCCGATGCGCGCCAGGGTCTCGGGGTGCCCGGACTCGAGGCCCACGAGCACCTGCACGCAGCCGGCACGGCGCATCGCGCGCGCCACCTCGGGGTCGGGGGGCGTGGGGCGGGCCTGGCACGCGAACGGCGTAGCCACCTCGGCGGCCACGAGCGCGTCCGAGAGCGCCACCGTGCGCGCGGCGTCCTGCGGGAACACGCTGTCGTGCACGAACAGGAAGGGCACGCCGAAGCGCTCGCGCAGTTCGCGCACCTCGGCCACGACCGAGGGGATCGAGCGAGCGCGCACGCGCCGGCCGCAGGCAGCGGGCACCGCGCAGTAGGCGCACGCGAACGGGCACCCGCGCTGGGTGAGCAGCGCCTGGTAGAGCGCCGGTTGCACGTCGTCAGCCCACACCAGGGACTCGCGCATCGGCACCGGGAGCGCGTCGAGCGCCGGCCACGACGCACGGTCGGGGGGCGTGACGACGATCGTGCCGTCGCCCCGACGCCACGCGACGCCCGGGATGGGCCGCCCGGCCGTCGGGTCGGCGCCGGAGGCCAGCGCCGCCAGCAGCGCCACGAAGGGCCCCTCGCCCTCGCCCAGCACGGCGCCGTCGGCGTCCGGTACGGCCGCCAGCGCCGCCTCGGGGACTGCCGTGGCGTGAGCCCCTCCGAGGACGACCCGGGCGCCGGGCCGCACCCGCCGCACGCGCCGGGCCAGCTCTGCCACCACCTCGACCAGCGGCGTGACCACCGGGATGCCGACCACATCGGGCGCGTCGGCCGCGACCGCGCGCTCGAGCTCGCCCCATGGATCCTGGCCAAGGTACGCGCGCGTGTCGGGCAGCAGCAACGTCACGTCGTGTCCCGCGGCCCGCGCCGCGGCCCCCACGTAGGCCAGCCCCAGCGGCAGCACCTGGCGGGTCAGCCCGCGGCCGTCGAGGAACAAATCGGGAGGGTCGACCAGCAGCACCTTCATGGGCGCGCGCTCCGAAACGTGGTGCGAGATTAGCGCACGACGCCGGCGTCGGCTACACTGGCGCCAACCCGGCGAGGCCCCATGACGTCCCTGGTCGTCGGCATCTTCGTGCTCACCTACGCGCTCATCGCGGCACGCCGCTCGCGCTGGTTGCCGCTCGGCCGCCCGGCGGGCGCCATGCTGGGCGCGGTGCTCATGGTGGCAGCGGGCGCGCTCACTCCCGAGCAGAGCTTCCGGGCCATCGACGGCAACACCATCCTGCTGCTGTTCGCCCTCATGCTGCTCACGGTCTACGTCGAGCGCGCGGGCTTCTTCGACTGGGCCGTGCGGGCCACCGTGGCACACGTCGCGTCGCCCATGGGCCTGCTGGCGGCGGTCTCGCTCCTGGCAGGCGGCCTCTCGGCCTTCCTCATGAACGACACCGTGTGCGTGTTCCTCACGCCGCTGGTCTGCGCCCTGTGCGCCCGCACGGGCCTGCCCTACGCGCCCTTCCTCATGGCCGTGGCCACCAGCGCCAACGTGGGCTCGGCGCTCACGCTGGTCGGCAACCCCCAGAACATGATCATCGGCACGTTCTCGCGCATGGACTTCGTACCCTTCCTGCTACGCTCCCTGCCCGCCGTGGCCGTCGGGCTCGCGCTGAACACCGGCCTGCTCTGGCTCTTCTACCGCCGCCGCCTGCAAGCCTCGGCCAGCCTGGCCGAGCACGGCTTCGACGCCCCCATCGACCGCCCGCGCCTGCTGCTCCTCGGCCTCGTGCTCGCCGGCATCGCCACGGGCTTCGCGTCGGGGTTGCACCTCGGCTACACCGTGCTGGCGGGCGTGTGTGTCCTGATGGTGACCACCCGCGAGGACCCGCGCCCCGTCTTCGCTCGCGTCGACTGGGGCCTGCTGGTCTTCTTCTCGGGCCTCTTCGTCGTGGTCGAGGGCCTCGTGACCACCGGCCTCGTGGCGCGCGGCTGGCACGCCGCCCTTCCGTGGATGAACCTGACCTCGGGACCCGGCGTGGCCCGCCTGACGGCCTTCCTGACGGCGGGCTCGAACGTGGTCTCGAACGTGCCCATGACGCTGCTGACGGGCCCGAGCCTGCCCGCCCTCGGCCACCCCGCCTTCGGCTGGGTGCTGCTCGGCTACGTCACCACGGTCGCCGGCAACCTGACGCTGCTCGGCTCGGTGGCCAACCTGATCGTCGCCGAGCGGGCGCGCGACCACTACGCGCTCGGCTTCTGGGAGTACCTGCGCTTCGGCCTCCCCGCCACCCTGCTCGTCCTGGCCGCGGGCGTACCCCTCGTCTGGTGGGCCACGACATGATGCGCGCCCTCGAGCTCTTCTCGGGCATCGGTGGATTCGCCGCCGCGGTAGCCGGCCGCGCCGAGGTGGTGGCCGCCTACGACCAGTCGGGCGACGCCCGCGCCACCTACGCGCTGAACTTCCCCGGCGCGCGCCTCGTCGCCCGCAACCTCGATCGCGTATCCGCCGACGAGCTGGCCCGCCACCGCGCCGACCTGTGGTGGTTGAGCCCCCCGTGCGAGCCCTACACCCTGCGCGGCGCCCGGCGCGACCTCGACGACACCCGCGCGCGCAGCCTGCTGGTCCTGCTCGAGATCCTCACGCTCTTGAGACCCCGCCACGTTGCGCTCGAGAACGTGGCCGGCTTCGCCACCTCGCGCGCCCGGGTCCGCGGGCTCGAGATGCTGACCGGCGCGGGCTACCACGTCCGCGAGGTGCTGCGCTGTCCGACCGAGCTCGGGCTCCCCATGCGGCGACCGCGCTACTACCTGGCCGCGTCGCAGGAGCCGCTACGGGAGCCCGCTCCTCTGGCTGCCCTCCCCCTCCCGCTGACCGCCTTCCTCGACGCCGCGCCCGATCCCGCCCTGGCCGTCCCCGCCGACTTCGCCGCGCGCCACGCCCGAGCGTTCCACGTCGTCGACCCGGCCGATCCGACGGCCATCGCGTCGTGCTTCGGCTCCAGTTACGGCCACGCGTGCCACGGCGCCGGCTCGGTGATCCGCACGGCCGCGGGGCTGCGCTTCTTCTCGCCGCCCGAGATGGCGCGCCTGCTCGGCCTGCCCGAGCCCTTCCACTTCCCCGAGTCCCTGCCGCTGACCGGGCGCTGGCGCCTGCTCGGCAACTCGCTCGCGGTGCCGGCGGTTCGCGAGATCGTGGCACTTTTTTGCGACGTAGGCGATTCCAGCGCCCCCGCTCTTGCCGCCCGCCCGGAATCGTGAGAAGGTTCGTACTTCGGTCGACGACTCATAGCGTGCTGGAGGCCCCGTGGACGAGAACACCCTGGACATGAGGGGTCGCCCGAGCCCCGAGCCCCTGGTCGAGGCCCGGCGCGTGATCGCGGCCGGTGAGGTCCGCAGCTTCGTGGTGCTCCTGACCGATCTGCGCTGCGCCGAGAACCTCGCGACGCTCGCCGCCACCGTGGGCTGGTCCTCGCGGGTCGAGCGCACGACCGACGGCGACCTGCGCGTGGCCATGCGAGCCCGCCGCCCCATCGCCGGTTCGCCCCTGGCCCTCACGCCCCGCGCAGCCGACACCGACGCCGACGCCGACGCCGAGTTCGAGCCCCTGCCCCCCACGTCGCCGACGTTCGGGATCCCCCGCACCGTGGTCGTGATCGCCTCCCAGCGCATCGGCGACGGCGAGCTCGGCGAACAGCTCCTCAGGAACCTGGTGCTGGCGCTCCCGCACACCCCCCAGCCCCCCGACGCGCTCGTGCTGCTGAACGACGGCGCCAGGCTCCTCGACGAGGCCAGCGACCTCGCGGCCTCCCTCGAAGCCCTCGCGCGCCAGGGTACGACCATCCTGGTCGGCGCCGCGAGCGTCGAGCGCCTCGGCCTGTCCGACCAGATGCGGTTCGCGAGGCCCGTCGCCATGACCGAGCTGGCGACGTTGCTGCTCGCCGCCGAACGCGTCGTCCGCCTCTAGAGAACGCTGAATCCCGCTCTGCGTCTTTCCCCGACGACCTCCGGCCACGGATCGAAGCGCGTGCTCATTCCCCTTGATCTGGTCGCCCTCTCGGTATAGGTTCCGGCCACTTTTGTCGTCACGAGGCTCTTCGTGGCTGGTGATTTCGCTCTGGTGGCCGTCTTCCTGCTCGTGGCGTTCGCCGTCGTCGGCGGAGCGCTCTTCGCCGGACGGTTCCTCAGACCCTCGAAGCCCGACGCGGTGAAGGCCCGGACGTACGAGTGCGGCGAGGTGCCGATCGGCTCGGGCTGGTTCAACTTCAACCCGCGCTTCTACCAATTGGCGCTGCTGTTCCTGGTGTTCGACGTCGAGATCGCGCTCACGTGGCCCGTCGCGGTCGTGGTGCGGCGCTGGATCGGCCTCGGCCAGGGCTGGCTGGCCGTCGTCGAGATCCTGCTGTTCCTGGCCATCCTGGCCGTCGCGCTGGCCTTCCTGTGGGGTCGCGGCGACCTCGACTGGGTCCGTGACGTGGGCGTGCTGCACGACGACCGCCCCGCCGCACCCGACTCGTCCGACGCCGCCGTGGCGAGCTCGGGAGTCCCCCGGGAGGCCCCATGAGCGATCCCCGAGAGCCGGTGCCCCTGCTCGGCACCCCGTACGAGATCGAGCCTTGCAACCCCGGCGACACCGGCGGCGAGGTGATCACGACCACCGTCGACCGCTTCCTCAACTGGTTCCGCGAGGGCTCGGTCTGGTACCTGCTGTTCGCCACCGCCTGCTGCGGCATCGAGCTCATGCAGACCGGCGGCCCGCGCACCGACCTCGATCGCTTCGGCGCCGTCCCGCGCACCAGCCCGCGCCAGTCGGACCTGCTCATCGTGGCCGGCACCATCACGTACAAGATGGCCGACCGCGTGCGGCTGATCTACGCGCAGATGGCCGAGCCGCGCTACGTGATCGCCATGGGCTCGTGCGCCAACTGCGGCGGGCTCTTCCAGCGCTCGTACTCCGTGGTTCCGGGCGTCGACAGCGTGGTGCCCGTCGACATCTACCTGCCGGGCTGCCCGCCGCGCCCCGAGGCCCTGAACGAGGCCATCCTGCGCCTCCAGGATCTCATGCGCGGCGAGCGCTGGGCTGACAAGCGGAAGGCCTGACGTGACGTTCTCCGACCTGGTCGAACGACTCAAGGCCGCGCTCGGCGACGGCGTCGTGGGGGTCGACGAGGCCCACTTCGATCCCGCCGTGCGCGTTCGGCCCCAGGACGTGAAGCAGGCCTGCCGGCTACTCCGCGACACCCTGGGGATGGACACGCTGCGCCTCCTCACTGCCATCGACCGCCCGCCCGAGTCCATCGAGGTCGCGTGGCACCTGGTCTCGGTGCGGGGCGATACCGGCACGCTGGTCCTGAAGACCACGCTGCCCCGCGAGGCGCCCAAGGTGGCCACCGTCAGCGACGTGTGGGCCTCGGCCAACTGGTTCGAGCGCGAGCAGTTCGACCTGCTGGGCGTGATCTTCGAAGGCCACCCGAAGCTGAAGCGCCTGATGCTGCCCGAGGACTGGGTCGGGCACCCCCTGCGCAAGGACTACGTGCGGCCCGACGCCTACCACGGCATCCCCACGTCGCGCGAGAACGTCACGCCCGTCCGCACCGTGAGCGTCCCCGAGCACGTGGCCAAGGCCCCCGAGACCGAGGGCCTCATGCTCCTGAACATGGGGCCGCACCACCCCGCCACCCACGGCGTGCTCAACTTCCTGCTCGAGACCGACGGCGAGATCGTGCGGCGCGCGACCCCCGACGTCGGCTACCTGCACCGGGGCATCGAGAAGCTGGCCGAGTTGAACGCCTACGCCGGCACCATGCCCTACACCGACCGCGTCGACTACCTGGGCGGCATGTTCACGAACCAGGCCTGGGCCATGGCCGTCGAGCGCGTGGCCGGCATCGAGGTGCCGCGCCGCGCTGAGTTCTGCCGTGTCATCGCCTGCGAGCTGAACCGCATCGCCAGCCACCTGATCGCGACCGGGTGCATGGCCATGGACCTCGGCGCCTACACGCCGTTCATCCACTGGCTGCGCGAGCGCGAGACCATCAACGACCTGATGGAGCGCATCTGCGGCGCCCGCCTGACCTACACCTACATGCGCCTCGGCGGCGTGGCCCGCGACATCGACGCCGCGACGCTCGACAAGCTGCTGCGCTGGGCCGACCACTTCGAGGTCATGACCCTCGAGTTCGACCGGCTCATCACGACCAACGAGATCTTCGTCCGGCGCCTGGCGACCATCGCCACGCTCCAGCCGGCCGACGCCCTCTCGTACGCCATCGTGGGCCCCAACCTGCGCGCGTCGGGCATCCCCTGGGACCTGCGCCGCTCCGAGCCCTACTCGGTGTACCCCGAGCTCGAGTTCGACATCCCCGTGGGCCAGGGCTGGCGCGGCCGTGTGGGCGACGCCTACGATCGCTTCAAGGTGCGCCTGCAGGAGATGCACCAGAGCCTGCGCATCCTGCGCCAGGCCATCGCGATGCTGCCCGAGGGCGAGGTGCGCGCCAAGGTGCCGCGCGTGCTAAAGGTGCCGGCCAACGAGGCCTACGCCCGGGTCGAGGCGCCGCGCGGCGAGGCCGGCTTCTACGTGGTCTCCGACGGCACCGATCGGCCGTGGCGCGTGCGCATCCGCACCGGCTGCTTCACGGCCATGCCCCTCATCGAGTTCCTGAGCCCGGGCCTCATGGTCGCCGACATCGTGGCGCTCATCGGCTCACTCGACGTCATCGCCCCGGAGGTCGACCGCTGATGCTTGGCTCCCTCGCCGACCGCATCGTACAGGCCCTGCTGGGCGTCGACCCGGCCGTGTGGCCCTACACGTGGCTCGTCCACCTCGGCCTGATGGTGGGCGTGGCTCTCCTTGCGTTCATCTTCATCGCGCTCTTCGCGGGCCCCGTCACGTGGGTCGAGCGCCGCATCGCCGGGCGCATGATGTCGCGCATCGGTCCCAACCGCGTGGGGCCGCAGGGCGTGCTGCAGTGGCTGGCCGACGGCCTGAAGTGCTTCCTGAAAGAGGACCTGATCCCCGCCGAGGCCGACCAGCGCATGTTCCGGTTCGCGCCCTACCTGGTGTTCGGCGGCTACATGGCCACCTTCGTGGTCTTGCCCTTCGGGGCCAACCTGGTGGCCGCCGACCTCGACGTGGGGCTGTTGTACCTGCTGGCCGTCGGCGGCCTGGTCGTCATCGGCATCCTGATGGCGGGCTGGTCCTCGAACAACAAGTGGGCGCTCTTCGGCGGCATCCGCAGCGCGGCGCAGTTGGTGTCGTACGAGATCCCGTCGGCCTTCGCGCTCATGACGGTGGTGCTCGCGGCCGGCACGCTGTCGATGCAGGGCATCGTGCGCGCGCAGGGCGGTTGGCCCTGGGAGTGGTTCCTGTTCAAGAACCCCTTCCTGTTCGTGGCGTTCTTCCTGTCGCTCACCGCCTCGGTGGCCGAGAGCAACCGTACGCCCTTCGACCTGCCCGAGGGCGAGTCCGAGCTCGTCGCGGGATTCCACGTCGAGTACTCGGGCATGCGCTTCCTGTGGTTCATGTTCGCCGAGTGGGGCAACCTGTGGGTCATCTCGGCGCTCGGCTCGGTTGCCTTCCTCGGCGGCTGGCAGATCCCCGGCGTCTCGCCCGACACGCTGGGCGGCGCCACCGGCCTCGGCTGGGTCGGCTGGCAGCTGCTGTCGTTCGTGGTGTTCGTGCTCAAGGCGTCGGCGCTGGTCGCCTTCGTGATCCAGCTGCGATGGACGCTCCCGCGCCTGCGCGTCGACCAGATGATGATCGTGTGCTGGAAGTACTTCGTGCCCCTGGCGCTCGTGTGCGTGGCCGGGGTGCTCGTGCTGCTGGTGGCCGTCCCCGAGGGCGGCCCGATCGACTGGATGTTGCGCGGCGCGTCGATGCTCGCGTTCGCGGTCCTGGTGGCGGTGTACGTCCGCCGGACGCGAGCAGCCTACCTGGCTGACCGCGATCTCTACCGTCGCATGGAGGGCAAGGAGCTATGGTATCCGCCGTACCGCCTTCCGTGAAGCCCGCCCCCGGAGGTCTCGTGGGCTGGCTCCGCAACGTGGAGCGCTCGGTCCTGTCGATCCTCGACGGGCTGGCCGTCACGCTGTCGTGGACGTTCCGCCGTCCCGTCACGCTGCAGTACCCCGACAAGCTCGAGCAGCGCACGCAAGACGCCCTGCCCCCGGGTTACCGCGGTATCCTCGAGGTCGACCTGCGCCTGTGTACGGGCTGCCTGCTGTGCGAGAAGACCTGCCCCATCGCCTGCATCGACGTCGCGGTCGAGAAGAACGCCGCCGGGGGGCGCGACCTCACCAGGTTCGACATCGACATCTCGCGCTGCATGTACTGCGGGCTGTGCTCCGAGCCCTGCCCCAGCGGCGCCATCGCGCACTCGGCCGAGTTCGAGGCCACCGCCGCCAGCATCGACGACCTCACGCTGCACTTCGTCCGGAGCCCCGTGCCGGTCGCGCGGCCCAAGGCCAGCGAGACCATCGAGCGCGCACCGCGCGGCAGCATCCTGAAGGACGTCATCAAGGGCTACGGACGCCGCCCCGGCCCCGCCCCCCGCGCAGCCGAGCCGATCCCGACGCCCGCAGTCGAGCCTGCCGCCACGGCGCCCGCGGCCGAGCCTTCCGCGACCGAAAAGGAGCCCACGCCATGACCGCCGCCGTCCTCCCGGCCGTGGTGTTCTACGCGCTGGCCGCGCTCACGCTGCTCGGGGCGGGCTGGGTCGCGTTCTCCACCAACATCGTGCACTCGGCCTTCGGCCTGTTCGCCGCGCTCATCGGCATGGCGGGCATCTACGCCTTCCTGTCGGCCGACCTGCTGACGGTCGTCCAGTTGCTCGTGTACGTGGGCGGCATCAGCGTGCTGGTGCTCTTCGCCGTCATGCTCACGTCGGGCATCGCCATGGCGGGCCACTCGAACGCGCACGCCCGCCTGGGGGGCGCCATCGCCGCGGGGCTGGCCCTGCTGGCGGGCGTGGCCGTCGCGGCCGGCGCCTTCCCTTCCTCGACCGAGGCCCCGGCGGCTTCGACCACCGTCGCCTTCGGTGACGCGCTGCTCGGCGCCTACGTGCTGCCCTTCGAGGTGGTGTCGATACTGCTGCTCGCCGCGCTGATCGGCGCGGTGACGCTGGCCCGCGGCTGGAGGCGCTCATGATGCTCACGACGGGCGCAGCAAGCAGCGCCCCTACGGGGGATCGGCCATGACCATCGGCTTGGCTCACTACGTGACCTTGTCGGGCGTGCTGCTGGCGCTCGGTGTCTTCACGATCGTCGGACGCCGCAACGCGGTCGCCATCCTCATGGGCGTCGAGCTCGTGCTGAACGCCGCGCTCCTGAACCTGGTGGCCTTCAGCCGCCACGGCGCCGGCTTCGACGGCCAGGTCTTCGCCCTGTTCGGC
>Ga0172370_10004037_pt1 | contig 19916 bp, 15 predicted proteins | sample LakKiv5m_FD_114538 | JGI IMG/M metagenome (GOLD analysis project Ga0172370, IMG submission 114538) | Freshwater microbial communities from Kabuno Bay, South-Kivu, Congo - kab_022012_11.5m | ecosystem: Environmental > Aquatic > Freshwater > Lake | place: Democratic Republic of the Congo...
ACTAATTACAATATCTATTTTCAGTACTAATTACAATATCTATTTTCAGTACTAATTACAATATCTATTTTCAGTACTAATTACAATATCTATTTTCAGTACTAATTACAATATCTATTTTCATTATATAATATATCCAAACTATTTTAGATTTCATCAAGTATGAAATTTCGAATTAAATCAGGCACAGATGAATTAATTCCAGCAATATCTAAAGATCCTTTATCATTTAAATCAGCGATACTAAATTTTGTACCATCCAGAGCCATTACAATTAATTTTGCATTATTGTTTATGGTATTACGATACTTTTGTAATGATACGTATGGATGTTCGTCACCATACCATGTTTCATTATCTGTAACAATAATAAAACAATCCACAAACAATTTTTCATGTAAAGCATATCTCATAGGTAATGAGCAATCAGTACGAGAAAAAGGAATACTTTTTACTTTTCTAAATATATCGTTTAAATTGTCATTGGCTTTTATTGGAAAATCCATTAATTCCTCTGAAAATGCTTTAATTATACAATTAGAACCCTCTATCTTTTTCCATAATAATCCTAAACAAAGGCATACTGTAGCGCAATCTAAAGATTTCATACCACAACAGGCATTGTTCAACATGGATCCTGAAACATCTAAACCAACTAATAATTTTTTATTGATAGGCTCAATGTTAGAAAATGATTTATAAAAAATATTTTCTAAAGCATCTAAAATATCGGTATTTGGTTTCCAAGTTAACTGTCCTTTAAAAGCCCTACCACGTTTATAAACCTTAAAAGTATTTAGAATGTTAATTGGATGTAATTTATATTTTTTAATATATTCTTCATCATTTAAAATTTTTAGAACGTGGTCGATATTTTTAGTTTTGTTAACAGCAAAAATATTTTTTGAAGATAACTGCCCCAAATTTTTAAGTAAAGCAGTTAGAGGAAGATTATATAATAATTGTTCCCATACCTCAGCAGTTAATAAATTAGATGGAACCATTTCCCAAGTTAATTTATATTTTTCAATGAAATTAAAAACATCAAAATACTCTACCTTGTTTTCCTTCAGTTTAATTTGAAAATTTTGTCTAATTTCCACCAATTTATCTACACAGTAGGGATGAACAAAATTTTTAGATTTTTCTAAATCATCTTCCTTAAATTTTTCTTTGCCAACCGCCCATTTAAATAATCTATTAATTTCCTCATTTTTAGGAATTACATGGCTCATTCTCAATAATTTCTTATGAGTCCATGTTTCTCGATTTCTATATTTAGATATTTGGTAACCCAAATCATTTCTTTCATTATACCAAGAGGAAATTAATTTGCGTAAAGATTTCCCAAAAGATTTTTTCTTGCTGGAAGCAGTTCTAACTACATCACAAAATTCAAACAAATGTTCAGCCGTTTGCAATACCAAATTTTTAAGTAGTCTGGCCTTACTTTTTAATTGTTCATCCCCAAATATAAAAATTAATCCATACACGAAAATAGAAGGACTAACTTTTGGAGCTAATCTATTTTCACAAACATTTTTTAATATATCGAGTACTGCATCGCCCTTATTTTTTATCATACTAATAACAGTTTGTGCATTATCAATAGTTAATTTTCTTTCATCTACATAAAAAGTACCACCTTCACTACCTAAAATAAGAAATCTTTTTAATCTTTGCTCGTCGGAAATTTGAAAAACATATCCACCAGCATTATTTTTTATCATCTCTGATTTATCAATAGGTTTTTCTTTCTGAGTTGTAGTAGAGATAATCTTTGCATACTTGCTCATTTTTTTATCCTTTCTTTTTTAAATTTGGAGTAAAAAAAAATAGAAGTCAAAAAAAGTGTATTAATGAAATATATCCAAAATTATATTGAAACTATCAAAATGAATTATATATATTAAAAATAAATATTAAAATTAAGAAAGGATTAATCGCATGTATATGTTACCTGATCAAATTTTTAATGATAGCAATACTCTTTATTTTAAAAAGGAGTCTTGTGAACACAATATGAACATGATAAAAAGTATAATTGATAAACAAAATACACAAGATATTTTTACATTTTATGTAGATTCTTTGGAAAATACGTTGAAAAATAATAACTTAAATTTTAAAGATTTTCTATATGATAAACGAATTTTAATATTTTTCATTAAAGACTACACAGTAGAAGAAGAATTTGATTTTAACAGTTTTGTATTTATTTTGCTAAAAACAGAAGATACAAGAAATACTATTAAGTACAATCTATTTATGCTTGGCAAAATTAAGGAAGAAAAAAATAATATTTTTAAAGTGTGCATTTATCTAGGAGATATATTTTTTGATAATGACTATAATCTATTGTTAGATATAAGTATGAAGCGGCGTATTGTAGACAAAATATGTGATTTTCCAACTAAATTAATTTGGTTCATTAATTTGTTTAATACACTCAAATACGCAAATGAAATATTTTCCAGAAAAACTGTAGGTGTCTTCAACTATTTAGACGTTTTAAATCTGGAAGATTAGTAAAAAAAGAGGAATCAATAACATGAATTGATTCCTCCTTTTTTTCATTTCATATTCGTTTTCTTAAAATAATTTCACCTTTTTTATTTAAATATAAATCCTGACAAATATCATATAATTCTTTAATATGATTATTTTCTTCTACAAGAGTTAACAAACTCTTTCTTTTTCCATCAGAAGTTGTCCGATCTAACTCGCGGACATCGAATCCTGTTCTTAATTTTAGTTCATCATAAATTTTATTATACAAACTTTCCATTATCTCGTGAAAAGTATATTTAGATTCGTTTACTAAAGATAACAATAAATTACGAATTGTTTCCCTATCAATTTTATCTAAACTTTTAGGAACAATTTTTTCTTCTACAATCTCATTTTTATCAGTATTTTTTAAAATAGCTTTATATTTATCGTTTACATATTCTAGTATTTCTGTTCGAATTTTATTTTCAGTTTCACTAAATCCTTTCAATAATTTCTTATATTCTTCCTTTAAAGTAACTTCAACTTGTGTTGAAATTTCAGTAATAAACGAAAGTAATTTATCTTTGATTTCTATATTATTGTAATCCAACAATATAGAAATAAATTCCGGAAGATTAATAATATTTGTAGACAATTTAGAAAATAAATCTCTTGTAAAATAATTTGCTAAAATATTTTTACTCTCTTCCGTTATATTGATACTTAAACTATCTTCACTTACTTTAAAAATTAATTCTCCAAATGAGAATTTAAATTTATATTGTTTAAATAGTAGTGTTGAAAGATTTTCAAAACAATATGGCATTACTTTTAAATTTAAATCATTATTATTCAAAATGTTAGGCTCCATTTTCTCATCTTTTTGTATTTCTTTTAATTTCTTTTCTTCCTTAATATCAATTTTTTCTTCCTCTCTCTCTTCAACATACTTTATATTATTCAAAAAAGCACCATATGGTATTATCAATTCTCGTATTTTGTTGGCAATTAAAGAACAATCCATATTAATTCCGAGTTCTGAAAGTAGAAACAATAATTTGTCTAATGAATTCAGATTTATACAAACTGATGCATAATGACCTTTTTTACCGGTAAATCTAATTTCTGGTAAATACTTATAATCCATATAATCTTGAATCCTATGTATTGTTGCACATTCCGAAATATTTGTTATTTTACATATTTGATGTATGGGAATATAATAATTATTATTTTTATCACGAATTATTGAAATCTCATAACTTTTATCAGACAACGATAAATGTTTTGAAATTTGGATAAATAAATATTTACTCAATATTTTGGCATCTTGATTATTTAAATTAATAATCAAATTGTTTATATTTTGTAAATCTGGATCTAACCTTATGTATGTATGTTTTATGTCAGAATTAATTATTTCCAGACATTTTGTATAAACTTCCGTACTTAAATCCTTAATATTAATATTCCTTGTACAAGAAGATTTAATAGAATATATAAAATGCTCTATATCTTCATAATGCAAACATACCTGATTTATGCTAAATACCATATTATGAATTCCTGTAAATAAAGTTAAACATTTATATCTTAGTTTATTCTTGTTTAATTTATTGATGAGCATTTTATTACCCACTATTATATTATTCTTCTTGCAAAAACTCGTAAGATGAATATATATTGTACGATTATTATTTTCATCTACCTCCATTACATAATTATAATTTTTTATTAATTTCCTACTGTGATCATAAATTTGATAATAACTGTTCATGTTTTCCCTTTCTTTTTCTTTATTTTTGAAATTCATAAAAATTACAATCATTGTATTCTTTATGAATCAATTGATAGTTAGAGTAAAGATAGGACATAATGTGAAGCAGCTTTATTGCCATATATAGATCAGATATTATATATTGTATATGATTTTTCAATTTATTTTTTGTTCGTGCTTCGTATGGTAACCTAACTAAATTTTTTCTTTTGATACAAAAATCACTATCCTTGAACAATATATCTCCGATATAATTTGTAAATTTACCATAAAGTTTATCAACGTAAGATCTTTTATACAGGTGTAATATACGCAATATATCATATCTAAAATCTTCAATTTTAGAAAATATAAAATATAATAAATAATTATTACCTACTTCAGGATGCTTATTTTGAGCTTCTTTTAAGCTCTCTAAATTATCATGATATATTTGTAGAGGATATATTAAGATGACATTATTTGTATTACTAAACATATCTGAAGTTATGTTAGGATTTATTTTAAGATTTTCAGCTATAATGTTATCTTCTGTAATATGTGCAATTATTTCTACCGCGATTTTGTCGCTGATTTCCTTAAATTTATCAAGATCCTCTATTATTTCTTGAGGAATTAAATATATTTTAGATTTACATTCTAAATTATTCAATAATAATCTTTGTATAATATTTTTATATATAGATTCCGAATTAATTTCCGTATTATGGAATATAAATCTTTCTTTTATAGAATCTAAAACTTCTGTAACTTTTTCATTCATATTATAATATACTCCGTAGTATAGGTTTTTTCTACAATATAAGAAAATAACCAAATTCTAGGTAGAAATAAACATAATAGTATATTATAAATCAAAAATACTACCTTTGAAGCACCAGATATCAGAGGTGTCATTAAAATAAATACTACCACTATTTCAAAAAGGAATGTTTTTTTATAATATTTTAATATTTTAATTTGAGAAATATAAAGAATATAAGGTATAGAAATTAAATTCCACACAATGATGGATAACATAGTTATACACCAATTATAATCATAAAAATTAGCATTGTAAATAATAGTTTTATAAAAATCGTGTGAATTTGCAATTATCATGAATATAAAAGAATTTATAAAAATCAAAAGACTTTCAATTGCCACCTTTTTCGTAATTTCAAGTTGATATAAATCACGAAAATGCATATTAAGATAATTAATACGTATTAGTATTATGAAAAAATATATCATATTAATCCACAATAAACAAGTTTTTAACATTAATGAAAAAACTCCTTTCTTAATTTCTTATATTTTAATATATATAATAAGGCCGTATCTTCTATCAAATAGGATTATTATTTTATTATTATTGGATACAAGTTAATTAGAATATTCATGCTTTTTTGAATATTCTAATTAACTTGGTAAAACTTAAATTTAAATTATATAAAAATAATATTAATTAATCAGTTTAATCTTATAGTTAATTGGTAATTCATTTTAATTTAATCTTCAATTTAATATTCAAATTATAAAGAAACTTAAGTTTCAGAGGTTAAGTATCGGCATTGTATTCTTTAGTTCTATGTCTTCATATCAAAATTTATCCTTGAAAAGTAAGAAGGAGTCACTCTTTTTTAAGAAAACCAGATAAATCAAATTGGTAAAAATCAAGACGTAACTTATCCTTGACGGAAATCATTAATTTAATTAATATTATTGATTTATTTAATTTTTAATTTTCTAACTTTGTTAAAACCTTTTTAATTAAAGATTTCAATTTAGTAAACCAGTAAATTTAAAATTCCGACTTTCAAAAGGAAGGAATTTTAAATTTAATTAGGTTAATTATAGGTATACTAAATAATCTAATTGATTTACAGGTTATTAAAATAATTTACTTATTAAGATAGATTTAAATATAATTATTAAGTTAGGTAAACTAATATTCTAATTATTACTTTCATATTATTCTTTATATCTATGTCTTCATATCAAAATTTATCCTTGAAAAGTAAGAAGGAGTCACTCTTTTTTAAGAAAACCAGATAAATCAAATTGGTAAAAACTCGAATTATTAATATATTTTTGTCTCAAATTACCGATACCAAAACCTAAAATGAAAAATCTACAAAGCGAGATTTTTCATTTTCGATTTTGAACCTTTTTTCTTACACGAAAATAAAATTAAACAATTCTAAATTAGAATTATTTAATTATCAAATGGTGATACAATTTATGGTCATAATAAATTATAGTTATATTTCATCAAAGATTTTTCAAAATAAATAATGAAAAAATTTAAAATTCTATAAAAGGAGAAAATATTAGAAATGCCTTCATTTACTACCAATAAGAATGATAAAATTTGGTGGATTTCTCAAAAATTGTTTTACTATCAGCATATCAATGGATCCACTACTATCACTATTACTACTGATTGCTCTATTGTAGAAAATGAAAAAGATAAATCAGTCAATTATAATGGAATGAAAGTAGTAATTACCATACGAGATAGTAAAGTATTTAATAGTATTAAGAATACTATTGATTTAACTTTTCTTGAAATAAGTGATATTAATTCTAAAATAAAAGAATTAAAAAAGGGAGATTTAGATAATTTAGCTAAGAATAATACCTGTATTTCAACTAGGAGATCTTATGGAAAAAATTCTAAATCTTTTGTAATTGAATTAACAGCACATCCTCAACTCAACAATAAATTAATAAATTTATCGATTGTTGATAGTATCAATCCAAATTCTAATTATGTGGTTTCCATGGATTGGAATGGTTTCTCTTCTTTATCTAATTTAATTGATAATTTAAATGTAAATTTTCTTTTACTAAATTCTAACTGTATAGAACGTTGCTGTCAAGAAAGAAAAGATGAGAAAGATCAAGAAAGATTTTCTAAGTTAATTAATTCTATAGAAGCAATTAACGAGGGTGTTAAATCTAAGTTAATAAGTTTAAATACTCCTGATACGACTCATTCTATAGTAGAGAAAGAAGATAAGATTGTTATGCCCGCCCCCTCCGCGGCTAGTAATATCACAGATAATATTGAACCAGAAATACCAGAAGCTACTAATGAAAATTATTTACAAAATAATTATGATGAATTTGTTGATTTTACTAAGGAATTTGAAATATTAAATCTAGAAAATAATAAGGTAGGAGATATTAACTCATCTACATATGATAAACCTGTTATTATACCAGCTACGAATAATTTTGTATCTAGCTTAATAAAAAATAATCTAACTAATTTTAGATTATTATTGCCACAATTGATCAATACTATTAAAACATCTGAAGTAGGCTTTTTTGATCCACTCAATTATATTATGACTATTTGTAATATTAATGATTCTGAAATCAAAGAAATTCAAAACTCAGAAAATTATTATAAGATACAATTTTATTCAGTTATGTACCTAAAACAAGGAATAAAAAATTATTTAAAACAAGGTAAAATAGAAAAATATCCTATGATCAGATATAATTATTTAATTAAAAGAGATACAGATTTGTGGAGTTTAATGAAGTATATAACTACATCATATTTAATATATAATGAATATAAAATTAGGTTAGATAAGGTAACAGGAATTGATGATAAATTAAAAATGCTTGATATACAAGTTTGGCATTTATTGAGAACACTATATCTAAACTTATGCTTCTCTTCTGAAATTTTACAAATAGATGAAAAAGAGTTAAAAAATGAATTTGAACAAGTGTTTTCTGAATTACTAGGAAGTGGTGCGTTAAATGAATTAGAAAGTACATATCATAATTTAACTAAAGGGGGTTATTTTAATTTCAAACTAACTAACTTTATAGAGAAATTTAATGTATTTTATTTATTTTTAAAGAATAATATTAATAAAATGTCTAAAACAATAAATGAAATAAATGAAGATTTTGGATTATCCAAAACGATAGAAATTAAGAATTTAGATGATGTTAAGGCATATATTTCTGAAATTTTACATTGGAATGATATTGAAGAAAAACAAAAAGATAAAGAAGATAAAAGATTAAAACTATTTATTGAATGTGCTAAATACCTAAAATTGAATAATGATTATGTGGACAAATTAGAAAAATATGGTACTACTTATAATGGTATTTTAGAAGATATGAAAAAATTTAATATGAAGGATCCTGGTATTTGTAAATTAAAAAGAGTAATGGATAGTAATGAAAAATTGAATCGTAAATTTGAAGTATTACAAGAATTTGAAAATTTTATGGAACAACCGAATGTTTCAATATCTAGAATATTTGATATGAATAATAATGTTTCAAATGATCCTTTAGATAATCCTGATATTCTTGAAAAATACTTATTTACAAATGATTCAATGGAAGATATTTTCAAATGAATTTAAAATATAGAAGGGTATAATCAAATATTATGAAAAATAATGATTCAAACAGAAACAGATTTGCAATTTATATGAGTGATACATTAAATAGATCATTTGTATTCACATCATATCCCCAAAATTCTCCTGTAAATATTGCTATATTGTTTAGTAAGAAAAATTCTGCACTTGAAGTACAGTATGATACAAAGTCTCCTATAATTGTCACAAAGAATATAAAAGTTCGGTTACATAGAAATCTTAGTAATTGTATGTTTGCTAGTACTTTCTTTAAGATGGAGAATTTACAAAATAATGATTATGATTATATGAGCAGATTTGTTGGATTAAATAAAAAATATGAAAATATATTGTTACAATCTTCGGCAGAGAAATGGGATTTAAGGACAGAGACTGAATATAAAACAAAAGATAATTCTAATTATATATTTGTTTCTGGATGGAATTTATATGATTATTCTCTTGATCTTTTATATTATTTAGTACAACGAAAATTTTTTAATACAATTACACGGACAACAATAATACGATCTGTTGGAATTCAATTAGGTACAGATAAAGGATTTAAAATATTAAAAAATTATTATGATGATTATCAAAAACATAATGAAGAAAAAATAATTAATCAAATACCAGATTATTTAAAAGATGTTGAAAAAACAGATATTATAGAAGAAGTTTTTTCAGCATGAACTAACTGGTATCTAGGAGAATATTTTATGGCTCAAGTAATTTTATACCATAATTTATATGTGCATTCGACTTTTTCTAATTTTATAAGAACTATTGCCGATATATTTAGTACAGAGTGGTTTAGTCGAACTAAAGATGTAGTAATTAGTACTTATGAAAAAAGTGTTGAAAGAGAAAGAAATAGAAAAAATGATGCATCTGAAAAATATTCTCCCAAGTTTCCATATATTACGCTGAACTTCGATTTAGATATGGCTCCTGATGAGATATTGGGAAAACAATTTTATCAATTTGGAGGGTATTGTGATTATTTTAGTACAAAGCAATGGGCTCCTTATATATATCAAGATGATAATACAATTTTATCTACCAATTTTAATCGTTATAAAGGAAATATAGAATTGATTATTTGGTGTTCTAGCATATATGAATTGCTAGATTATAAAATGTTAGTTTTCCAGAAATGGGGAGGTTTGAATCGTATTTTTCAACCATATGTAGAAGGGTATTTTGTATTACCAGATGAAATTAAGTTATATACATATGAAAACCCCTATACGGGTGAATCATTTAAATTAGATTGGGATAAATCATTAACTCAGGAATATCTTATTCGTACCATTAACCAGAATAAGTTAGTATATCCATTTGGAATGAATCCTATGCTCAAGTTAATTTCTGTTGATGATGGATCTGAAAAATATGGTAATCCATCTAAAGATGAAATTAGTATATATAGAATGAGCATAATGATTGAATGGGAATCTTGGTTACCAGTTAATTTAGTGTTGTTATCTGATGCATTGCCCATACCATGTCACACTTTTCAATTAGATTTAAATGTTAATTATCAATGGTCAGGGGCATCTTCTCAATTAGCTGAAGGTTCCAATCCATTAACCACTCCAATTCACAAACTTGTTACATGGTGGGATCAAGATTCAACTTCATTGGGTACAGCACAATTGATGTGGGATCGTAACTATATCTATTTTTTGACAGCTGAAGATGAGGCAACTCTTAGGGATGAAAAAAATATATATATAACTTTACCTGTTGAATTAGATGATTGTGTTTATCTAAATATTTTCACAAGATATGGGGAATTAACTCGAGATTTCTGTTGGCAATTATCCAGTGAAAGTATAGTTAAACTAATTGGTTTAAATATGACAGCTTTTAGGGAGGGAGATATTATTTCATTTGAAATATATCGAATAGGATAATGATTAAATGTGATATTTGTCAAAAAGAATTTGAAAAACTTACATCTTTAGGAAAACATATTGGATTCAAGCATACAGATATTACACTTAAAAATTATTATGATACATATATGAAAAAAGAAGGGGAAGGTATTTGTAATGGTAAAGATTGTAAAAACGAGGTTAATTTTGTATCATTAAAAATAGGTTATAATCGGTTTTGTTCACACAAATGTTCTACTTCTTCAGTTGAAACGCAAAACAAGATGCAAGAATCATGTTTAAAAAAATTAGGAGTTAAACATCCTATACAATCTACAGAAATAAAAAATAAAATAAAAAATACTTGTTTAAAAAAGTATGGTGTTGATCACTCCTCAAAAACAAGAGAAAATCGAAGAAAATTTGCAGAAACATGTCAAGAAAGATATGGAGTCGATAATGTTTTTCAATTGGAAGAAGCTAAAGAGAAAAGTAGAAAAACATGTTTAGAAAAATATGGGGTTGAATATATAGGGCAATTTACAGAATCTCGTGAAAAAGCAAAAAAAACATGGTTAAAAAAGTATGGAGTGGAATATCCTTCTCAATCTAAAGAAATAAGAGAAAAAATAAAGAAGGTATGGCTAGAAAAATATGGTGTTGATCATCCTTGTAAATCAAAAGAAACTAAAGAGAAAATTAAAAATACTTGTTTAGAAAAATATGGAGTTAAATATACTGGGCAGGTAAAAGAAATAAGAGAAAAAATTGAACAAACTAATTTAGAAAGATATGGTGCAAAATGTATTTTACAAATAGATAAATTTAAAGAAAAGATTCAAAAAACCAATTTGGAAAGGCATGGAGTTAAATATATAGGACAATCAACTGAGGTAAGAAAAAAAATTGAACAAACTAATTTAGAAAAATATGGATTTAGAACTAATTTATCAGTGAGAAAAACAATAATGCAAATTAAAGAGAAAAATAAAATTAAATTTTATAATTGTCTTTTAAATTCAGATAGATTAAAAAAGTTAGTTAAACCTAATTTTACATTAGAAGAATATAAAATTGCAACAAATACATATTCTTGGATATGTTGTAAATGTAATACTGTTTTTGAAGATAACATCACAGATGGTAAAATTCCTCGTTGTCCACAATGTTTTCCAAAATTACAAGGTACTTCTAAATCAGAACAAGAAATAGCTGAATTTCTAAAATATTTTAATCTAGATATAATTCAAAATGATAGATCAATCATTCCATCCAAGGAGATTGATATCTTTATTCCTTCTCATAATTTAGCAATTGAATTTGATGGTCTTTACTGGCATAGTGAATTGAGTGGACATATTCCACCAGACTATCATTTTTCCAAAACCCTTGAATGTCAAAAAAAGGGTATTCAGTTGATTCACGTTTTCGAAGATGAGTGGGTTGAAAAACCAAATGTGGTTAAATCTATAATTAAATCAAAACTAGGATTGATTAAAAATAAAATTTTTGCTAGAAAATGTGAAGTGGGAACTGTAGATTCCCATGAAGCTAGAGATTTTCTTGATAATAATCATTTACAAGGATTCATAAATGGAAAACATATTGGAATTTATCATAATTATAAATTAGTATCAGTTATGTCGTATGGTAAACCTAGATTTAACAAAAATTATGAAACTGAAATATTACGATTTTGTAGCCAGATAGATACAATTGTAGTTGGGGGTTTGTCAAAATTACTTAATTACATTAATAGTAAATCAATACTAACTTATGTGGATAGAAGATATGGTGAAGGTAAAGGATATGAAAAAGTAGGATTTAAAAAGGTTGGAGAATCTACACCAAACTATTTTTATATGAAAGAATACCAAAATAGAACGTCCAGAGTTTCATATCAAAAACATAAATTAAAGGACAAATTGGAAATATTTGATGAGAATTTAACCGAGTGGCAGAATATGCAACTCAACGGTTACGATAGGATTTGGGATTGTGGAAATCTAGTATTTTCACTAACTGCTTAAAAAGACATGAATCCAGTTGGAATAATGAAATCAAAATAGATTGAGATATAATGAAATATTCAATAATTTTAGTTGATTATTCAAAACAATATGCTTATTATGGTTTTATGAGTTGGGTCTTTCAAGCATATGGAGATTATGAGATAATACTATTGACATGTAATGATAAAACTAGATATGAAGAACAAATTAATAAATTTTTTAGAAAACATATTATTATAAAAAGATTAAATAAACCAAAATTATTTAATCTTTCGGCTTTTCGTAATTTGGGTGCATTTTATTCCAAAGGTGAATATTTGTTATTTGTTGGAGTTGATATAGTTGGATTAAAGTCAACATTAAGGACTTTGCAAAATCTAAATATATCAACTCCAGAGGTAGTTGGACATAGTACATTTATAACAGATACGAAAGTTTTGGATGCTTGCGTTTTAGGACAATCTTTTGATGAAATAATATTTAATAAAGGTCAAAAAAATAGAGAAGGATTTAAGAATAAAAATTCATATGGTGCGATTAAGTATATTAAAAGAGAGGATTTTATTAATATAGGCGGATATAACAGCAATATATTATTTCATGATGATGCAGAATTTGATCGAAGATTGGCAAGACAATTAACGACAAACGGTAATGTAGAATTATTAAATTCTAAATTATTTTTTAAACACATTAGACCAGGAAGAGAATATGCTACAGAAACTCACAGAGCAATAATTCCTACATATATTAAAAATAAGAATTGGAATGATTTACAAAATTTTGATAAAGGTAATGTCTATGAATTACCCAAATTAAATTTAAATGAGAATTTTTTAATGAATAAAATATATCAGGAGAGATAGTATAAAGTGGGATACAATTATATTTCTAATTATAGATCATATAGTCATACAGTAGAAGATGTTGTTAAATTTATTGAGAAAAAGTTAGAGGATGTTCCAATTGTAAACGTGGATTTTGATAAAGTAAAAAAATCAAAATTTAATATAATAATGACATCCTATAATAATCCAATTTATATTGAATATCAATATAAATTATTATCTAAATTTTTTAAAGAGAATTTTTCTTATACAGTTTTAGATTGTAATTTTAATTTAGAAGAATGCTCAAAATTGACTTATGCCATTTGCCAACGTAGCAATATTAATTATATTAAATTACATGATTCTCCTTTTCTATATAAGCAAGAAGGTAGTTATCGTCTAGGTGCCAATCTAACATGGGCATATAAAAATTTTATAAAATTAATGAATTGCCCTTATTTTGGTATTTTGGAACAAGATTGTTTTCCCATTGATTATATAGATTTTATGTCAAATTATCTAGAAAGAAACTTAATTTATGGATATATTTATCATGGTATTATTACTAGAGGAGATTTAAAAGATACTAATACTATTAATTGGACGTTTAATCCGGGTTTAAATTTTTTTAATTATAATTTTGTAAAAGATTTAGATTTAGATTTTATGCCAGATGTACAAGAGGATTATTATGTAGATACTGGGGGTTCGAATTGGCACATATTATATAAAAATTTAAATGATATTCAGAATCTCTCTGTAGTAGCGGTTTTTACAAAAGGGTTAAACGAGCAATACCGTAATTATAATCTAATTGATTGTATTTCTACAGATTGTTTAGATTTATCTAAGCAACGAAGTTGCATCTATTGGGAAGAAATACCTTCTTATAAAGAAAATTATAAAAAAAATCTAGACTATTTATATTATAATGGAGGAGGATTTGTATATCCTGAAAATTGGTATCCAAAGTGGTTACATATTTTAGGAGAAACATTTGAAAATCATAATTATAATAAAAGAAAAGAAAAATCTCTTAATATTTTAGAAAGTATATTAAATGATAATAATTGTTTTACGTATGATAAACCTATTTCATATAATATAAATACATTAGATTGTTTATTTGATGAAATTTTAAAAAATAATTATAATATTTCTCAAATAAGAAGTGAGATAATAACATTTTTAAAATTTTTATATACAGAAAAAACTAAATATTCAAATAAATTTTTTAAATACAGAAATATATTAGAGATAGGTTTTGAGAATGGTGGTACATCTTTTTTATTTTCTCATTTATTTCATAATGTTATTTCAATAGATATAAATAATTTAGAAAAAAATTTAGAAAATATTAAAAAAAATTTATTCACTTTTAATTATATTAAAGGTAATTCAAATGATATAATGATTTATAATAATGTGAATTATATTTTAGATGGAGATAAATTGGATGTTTTATTTATAGATGGTGGACATGCTTATGAAACAATAACAAAAGATTTTACAATGTATTATCCTTTAGTAAAAACGGGGGGGTTTATTGCTTTACATGATATTAACCCTTTTAAAAATCAAAAAGAGCAATATGGAGTACCACACTTTTGGACAGAATTAAAAGAAAAATACAAACACAATTTTGAAATAATACATACAGATTCTACATTCGGCATAGGAGTTATAATAAAAGAGGATGGGTAATATTTTTTTAATAAATGAGTATTTTCAAAACGAATTAGATTATTCACCTAATTATAATTTTAAGTCAGAAGATAGAGAAAATTGTATTGATTTAGTTACAATGATAAAATCTCTTACTAAAGTGAAAAATAAAAACTCTTTTATTTTTCTTGAAAGTTTAATCTGTAATTTAAAAAATTTTTTGGAATGCCCCTTTACGTTGACCGTTTTTGATAATAATGACCTGAGTGTTGATCATCAAAAAGAATCCTTTATATGTCAAAATTTATGTAAAAAATATGATATATGTTATATAAAATTGCCCCAGATGAAAGGTATGTTTGTAGAAGGATGGTATGACGGTTCTCATGCTTTAGCAAACAATTTTATATATAAAAAATTTTTAAAAAATAGATTTTCAAAATATGTAGGATTTATTGAACCTGATGTTTTTTTAAATGAAAAAGTCAATTTTTTAAATATTTTTCAAAAGGATTATAAATTTATAGGATTACCAAAGATAGGTTCTTTAAGCATGAATTACAAAGTCAAACCGGTTTCATTGCATCCCTGCTTACTTGTTTTTGACAAGGATTATATTAGTAACTTTTCTGTAGATTTTATGCCAATAGACAATTATATGTATCCTATAGAAATTGGTACAGGTTTTGGTTGGTATTGGACATTAAGGTATTTTATCAACGAAGATAATTATAAAAGTTTTATATATGATATATCACAAATAGATTATATACACTTAAGATATAGTTGTTTTGGATTATTAGGAACACCTGATAATAAAATTAGAACGGATTCTAATATACTAAATTTATTGAAATGTATTATGAGATATAATAAAATTTATAAATTTGAGGAATTAAATATATGATTAAAGATTTATTAGATTACTATTACAATATCAAATTACATAATACTATTAACTACAATATAAACTATGATAAGACTTATTACAAAAACAAAGTTTTAATACCCGTTGTTTTTTCTTCCCATTATTCATATATTTGTTTTAGATTACAAATACAATCTATTTATAAATATATGAAAAATAAATATCATTTTATATGTGTTGATTGTAATGATGAAGAAGTATATTCCTGTTATCAGATTAAAAACTATTGTTTAAAAAATAATATTTCTTATATTAAATATCCTAACATTAAAAATTTTAATAAAAAGGAATCCTTTGGCATAGTATTAAATTGGATATTTAGGAATATTGTGACTTTATTTGAACCAAGATGCTTTTTATTTATGCATCAAGATCTTATTTTTAAAAGAGAATGTGAAGTAGATGATTTATGTGGAGAAGATTCTCCTTATACTTTCTCTGGAAGAAGAGTTCAATCTCCTTATTTTTCATGGGCCTGGCATCTTGGATCAGAATATATGCTATATTATTATAATCATGTAAAAAATATGGATTTTGATTTTTTTCCGGCACCAGAGCTAGAATTATATGATACTGGGGGAACAAATGCTTTTAAAGTGTTTATGTTTACGGAAGATTGGATAAATAGAATAAGAATTGTTTCTGCACAACAATATAGTAGAATATATGATTCTATTTTAGGTTCTAATTTTTATACCCTAGGTTATAATACAAGGATACATATTACTAATTCAGATAAAATTTTTAAGAATAAAGATTTTTTTAATAGTGTTTTATATAAAGAGCACTTATTTAATATTTTAGAAAAAAAAGATTATGATTTTAAGGAGTAATGAATGAAAGAAAATCAATTAAATTATAGTTTTTTAGCCGCATGTCAAACTCCAGTTAAATTGTTATTATTGGGAAATAAATGCCTGAATTCTGATTCCGGTATTGTACCATATCATATACAGTATATTCCTACAAATAGGTGCAATTTAAATTGTCACTGGTGTAGTTGTAAGAATATAGATAGAAGTATTGAAATGAATTTTTCAGAATCAGTGGATATGATAAATTATTTTTCTAAATTGGGAACAAAAGCTATTACCATTACGGGTGGTGGTGAACCAACTCTATATGAGCATTTGTTGGATTTTTGCAAAATTTGTAAAAAACTGGAAATAAAAATAGGATTAGTTTCTAATTGTGTTGTTAAACTAGACCCCAGATTTAATGATTTATTAACATGGTTAAGAATATCTAATACCAGTAGAGATATAGATATTTTAGATATATCCAATACTTTAAAAAATGTTGATATAGGTATTAGTTATACGGTTAGTAATGATTTAGATATGGAAAGAGCACAAAAAATTGTTAAATGTTCCAGAGATATTTCTAATATAACCCATATTAGGTTTGTTCAAGATATATTAGATTTAGATAATTTAGAGAATATGAAACAATTAGATAAAGTAGCGGAATTTAATAGTAAAGTATTTTTGCAATATAGAAATAATTATGATAAAGGTAAAAAGCATTGTTATGTTTCAAAATTAAAACCTTTAATTGGAGCAGATGGATATGTATATCCTTGTTGTGGTGTACAATATGCTTTATATGATATGAGTAAATCACTATCTGTTGATTTTAGGATGTGTTATTGGTCATCTTTTCATCTAGAAAGAGAATATAATGGATCAAATTGTTATAGGTGCTATTATAATGAATATAATAAATATTTAAAAATTATTAAGGATGGAGTTAAGCACAAGGAGTTCATATGAATATTCTAATTATAAGATCTTATTTCCATGCCTAGCCAAGGAAAACCACTAACTTCAGTTAGTGGATGAATTTCAATTAATAATTATGAAAATTATTTAAAAAAATAAAAAATTTCTATCAGACTAGAAGGACATAAAATATGAAAATTTTGATTGCTGGATCCAGAAGTATTAAAGGATATAGCTTTTTTATTCAAACTGTTAATAATGCTTTAGCCACTTATTGTAGTTCAGTTTTAGATATAGAAGAAATTATTTCAGGTGGAGGCAAAGGGGTGAACACAATGATTACTAAGTTTTGTGGGGAGAATAATATAAAAAACATTATTGTTTTACCACAATGGGAACAATATGGAAAATCTGCCGAATCCATACGAAATAAGAAAATGATTGATATGTTAAATACTGAAGATATAATAGTTATTATTTGGGATGGTATTTCAAAAGGAACACAACATATTTTAGATTTAGTCAAAAAGAAAAAATTAAACGTTTATCTCAAAATTCAACCTTCTCATAATCAAAGTAATGTTATGGATGAATTTGAAGGAATATACAGGTGATAATTATTAATCTTCAAGGTGGATTGGGTAATCAGATGTTTCAATATGCTTATGCTAGATTTCTAGTTACCCTTGGATATAACATTAAATTAAATCAATATTATTTTAATAATGAAGATAACTTAAATACTAAAAGAGCATTAGAAATAGATAAATTTAATATTACTATTCCTATAATAAATAAATCAAATGAGGAAATAGGGTATTCCATTTTAAATGAAAAAACTTTTTCTTTTGATGATAATTTTTTAAAATTAGATAAGTCTAAAGATTATATATTACAAGGATATTGGCAATCATATAAGTATTTTGATAGTATTTCAAAAATTATTAAACAGGAATTAAAACCTAAAAATATAATTGATTTAGATTATGATCCAAAATTAGTAAATACTACGACTATTGGAGTACATGTTAGAAGAGGAGATTATATAAATAATGAATATCATGGAGAATGTTCAAAATCATATTATTATAATGCTATTTCTTATTTGTTAAATTTTACATGCAGCTTTCCTATTATTTATTTCTTTTCAGATGATATTGAATGGTGTCAAGAAGAATTTTCTAAAATTGAGTATTCCACCATTTTCTTTTCAAATAAAAATAGATTTAATGATGTAGATGAACTAATGGTGTTTAGTAATTGTAGATTTAAGGTTATTGCCAACAGTTCTTATTCGTGGTGGGCAGCTTATTTAGGTAATTATTATGACGGCCGAACAGTAGCTCCAAAATATTGGTTTAAAAAAAAGAGAATTAATAATTCAGATTTATTTTTAGATAATTGGAAAGTTATAGATTCTTCTGAAGATAATGAATTTGGTGAAAAGATTAATAGAGATTATCGTAAAGTTTCAATTATAATTCCAGTTTATAATGGTGAAAAATATATTCAAGATACTTTAAATTCATTATATTTACAGACATTTAAAAATTTTGAAATTATTTCCGTGGATGATGGATCAACTGATAAAACATTAGATATTCTTTATAAAAATAAAATAGAGAAAGCTGGATTAATTCCTCATTTAATAATAAGGCATTTTAAAAACAAGAATCTGGCCTCTTCTCGTAATACAGGATTTAAGTATTGTAATGGCAATTCTAAATATATAATGTCTCATGATAGTGATGATATATCATATCCAGAAAAATTAGAAAAATTGGTTGATTTTTTAGAAGAGCATCCAGATATTTCAATAGTGGGTACATTGGGAGAATATTTTAAAGATAATGATATTGATAAAATTGTTGGTAATCCTCCAATAAAAACGGATCCTAAAGAGATACATGATAATTTTCATATTACTAATCATGTAATAGTTAGTTCTGCTTTGTGTAGAATAGAAGTTTGGAGCAATATTTGTCCTTTCAATGAAGAATATGATGTAGCTGAAGATTATGAGTTTTGGTGTAGAGCATTACGTAAGGGATATAAAATACAAAATTTGAATGAGGTTTTACATAAAATAAGATTACACTCCAAAAGTCTAGGATCTGAAAAGAAAGATCACTTGGAAGATTTAAGAATTAAAATTTCTAACCAATATAAATCTTATTTGGATGGTTTAAATCAAGTTAAAGTTAATTTAGGTATGGAGAAAAAGATAT
>Ga0172370_10004043_pt1 | contig 19904 bp, 24 predicted proteins | sample LakKiv5m_FD_114538 | JGI IMG/M metagenome (GOLD analysis project Ga0172370, IMG submission 114538) | Freshwater microbial communities from Kabuno Bay, South-Kivu, Congo - kab_022012_11.5m | ecosystem: Environmental > Aquatic > Freshwater > Lake | place: Democratic Republic of the Congo...
GGTTTTATAAGGAAACTTGCAAAAAGTAAAGAGAGAGCAGTAAGGGCCTTTTCTCCTCCTGAAAGAAGAGTTATGTTCTGCAGTTTCTTGCCCGGAGGCTGCGCGATTATGTCTATGCCTGTTTCCAGGATATTGCTTTCATCCGTAAGGATAAGCTCCGCCCTTCCTCCTCCGAAGAGCGAAAGGAATACCTCGGAGAATTTAATCTTCAGCGCCTCAAACGCTTCTCTTAGTTTTTTCCTTGTCGTGCTGTTTATCTTTGTTATAGCTTCCTCAAGCTCGGCAATGGATTTATTGAGGTCTTCCTGCTGTTTTGACAAAAACTCATATCTCGTTGTCAATTCCTCATATTCTTCAAGAGTGCCGAGGTTAACAGGCCCAAGTTCCTGAATCTTTTCCTTGAGTTCTGCTAAGCGTTCTTCATCTTCGGGCAGGATTGGCTCTGTCTCAAGCGAATCTATCTCCGCCCCGTAATTCTGCCTTATATTTTCAGCAAGATTTCCAATCTTAAGCCTGTGCTCTGCCTTTTCAACGTCAAGGCCTGATATCTTTGCGGAAAGGGCGTCTATCTCATGCCTGAGCGCCTTGACCGCCTGCTCATATGAAAGCATCTGCCGGCTCTCCTGTTCAAGCGCTTCCTTCCTTGCCGATATATCCTCTCTCAGCCTGTCTGCGTTCAAGACCATGCCTTTTATCTTCTCTTCGTTTTCGGCCGCCTCTGCCTCCCTCTGTGAAATCCGGTCTTCAACCGATTTTATCTCTTCGTTTAATAAATTATCCTTCTGCGACAGCTCTTCAAGAGCGCGGCCTGTTGTTTCAATCTCTTTCTGCACAGCCTCTATTTTTTCCTTATGAGCGGTTATTGAAAGCCTGAGGTCTGTTATATGCGCGCGCTGTTCTTCATAATTCATCTTGTTCTGAATTATCTCTTCCATGATATATGCCATATCTTTTTCTATGGCGCTTTTTTGCGCTTCACCCTCGCTTACCGCCTTTTCTTTTTCGCTTATCCCGCTCTTCAGCGACTCCTTTTCGCCGGCAATCTCTTCAAGTTCTATCGCAAGGTAAGCAAGCTTTCGGTCCACCCTGTCTTTTTCTTCCTGATAGTTTGAAGATGTAAGCTTGGAAAGCGACATCTCCTTTTCCGCATTAACAATGGCAGCCTCAACATCCCTTATGCCTGATTCCTTGTCTGAAAGTTCCTGCTGAAGCCTGTTGATGTCTTCTTGCAGCCCGGATACGGAATCGGTTTTCTGCTTTATCAATTCCTCTATTTCCCTTAACTCTCTCTTCCGCTTTAAAACTCCCCTGCCTTCCCCGCCTATGACCGCGCCTGAAGGCTCAACAATCTCGCCGTCAAGGGTCACAAAGAAATGGTTATTTCCAGATTCTCTCATTCCCAGGGCTGTCTTCAGATCTTTCACGATAAAAATGTTTTTGAGGAGGTTCTTGGCTATGCCGGAAAATTCCGTATTCACCTTTACAAAATCAACCGCCCTGCCTATTGTTCCTAACGGAGCGTCAGGCGATTCGCCGGTTATTCCGGAATCAAGGGGAATAAAAGACATCCTTCCGCTCCCCTTCGCCTTTAATGTGGAGATTGCGGTTTCAATATCGTCAAGGGATTTCAGTATGAACGAATTTATTTTTTCAGAAAGGGCATTTTCAACAGCCTTTTCATATTCAGGCTCAACATTAAGCACATCCGAAAGCGAAGAAACGATATGGAGATTAGCGCCGTCTTGCAGTATCTCGCGTGTCGGCGCATCCAGGACCAATTCCTTCAACGAGCCCAGGCGCGATACGCTTGACGCCAGGTCTTCTTTTGTCTTTGATAGTTTGTCCCTGAGATATTCAATCTTCTCCTTCAGGGAAGAAATCTCCGAGGCATAAACACTTTTCTTTTCATTGAGCAGAATGATTTCAGAATTCTTGTCGCGTAACGAACCCTCCACGCCAATGATTGACATATCAATCTCGGCCAAGGCCTTCTTTGACTCTTCAACGTCTTTTAGCAGTGAAACCTCTTTACGCTCCAGAGCCTCAAGAGCCGCCTGCATCCTGCCTATCTCGTTTCTGAGGCCGCTCAATTCCTCCGATGCGCTGAATACATCTCTGCGCTTTGAATCCACCGAGCTTTCTTTTTCCGAAAGTTCGTTTTCCACAGATTCAATAAGTTCATTTTTCAGCCTGAGGTCTTCTTTAAGCCCTTCTATATCAGCGGAGAGTTTTGCCTCCGTTTCGTTCAGTTCGCCGAGTTTTACGGATAAGCCCTCTTTTTTTGCATTAAACTCTTCCCTTTGCGAAAAAAGTTTTATAAGGTATTCTTTCAGGTTGTCCCGGTCCGTATGCAGCACGGCAAGCACCCTTTCTGTTTCTGCTATGGCCTTCTCGGCGTCCCTGAATTCCTGCTGTATTATCTCAAGCGCCTTTTCCTTTTCAAGGATACCAAAACGGTTTGTCTCCGAAATATTTTCTATCTTTGTAAGCTCTGCTTTCTTCAGGTCTTCATTTTCTTTAAGTGATGTGTATTCCGCAATTATCCTCTCAAGAGATTCCTTCAGGGCTTGATAATCCCTCTTTGCAATCTTTAATTCTATCGTCCTCAGTTCAGCAGAAAGTTTTTTATACCGCTCCGCCTTTTTTGCCTGCCTGTCAAGCGCGTTTATCTGCCTTTTCACCTCTGTGACAATGTCGTTTATCCTCTGGAGGTTTAATCTTGAGGCCTCAAGCTTGTTCTGCGCCTCTGTCTTTCTGACCTTGTATTTCATTACGCCCGCAACTTCTTCAATGATAAACCTTCTGTCCTGCGGTTTTGAGTTAAGGATGGCTGCAATCCGGTCCTGCTCAAGTATTGAATAGCTCTTTATCTCAAGCCCTGTGTCCAGGAACAGGTCTTTAATATCCTTAAGCCTGCATACGGATTTATTTGCCATATACTCGCTCTCGCCGGACCTGTAGAGCCTTCTTGTGACGGATGTGAAGTTCCGGGAGTCTCCGTTGTCCGATGTGGGGTCGCCTATCCCCGAGACCACAAGCGTTACCTCAGCCATCCCCTTCGGTTTTTTAGATGAAGAGCCGTTGAATATAACCTCTTCCATCTTTTCGCCTCTCAGGCTCTTCGCGCTCTGCTCGCCCAAGGCCCAGCGGAAGGCGTCCACGACATTGCTCTTTCCGCAGCCGTTGGGACCGACAATGCACGTAATCCCGGGGTGGAGATTAAACGCGGTTCTTTCGGAGAAAGACTTAAAACCTATCAGTTCGATTTTTTCTATGCGCATAAGAAAAATGCAAGAAATAGAATTTCATGTAGTATAACTTATGCGCGCATTCAAGACAAGGGCTGCTATGGAAAGCAGCCCTTCTAAAATACCTTCCGGGAGAATAAATATATACGCTGCTCAGGACGCGGTCGTCTCTTCCGCAATAGCGCTCTGGGTTTCGCTTTTTGAGAACGCAAGTATGATGAGCAACACAATATTTGCAAGCGGCACCAGCATTAGAAGTCCAAGCCATTTGCTTTTTCCAAGATTTTCCGATATACACATCCAGAGGTAAATAACCAAAAAGAAATTTAATAATGGAATAAGCAAAAGAAGAATCCACCACCATTGCTTGCCGGCAGAACTGACAACCGCCCATATCTGGACAATTGGAATCCATGCGGTCCACGGTGCGGAGGCATTGGTTTTTTTAGCAATAAGGAAAAGACACCAACTGAAAAATATATAAAGAGCCAGTGGAATAATCAACATTATTATTCCCGAGCCGGCAATCATTCCTTTTAGGATTCCTGGAACAGCTATAGGCATATCTTTTTTAAGTTTCGGCAATTCCGGCATCTTAGCAAGAGGCTGCATCGGCTTAACAGGCTCTATCTTCTGAGGCTCTGCTTTTTTCTGTTCCGGTTTCTTTTTTTCAGCGGCAACAGGCGCAGGTTTTACCTCTGCCACTTTCACATCTCCTGGTTTTTGCGCCTTAGCTTCTTTTGCAGGCTCCTTTGAAGGAACAGGCTCTTTCTTTGCTTCGGGCTGTTTTTCCTTTTTCTCAGTTACAGGCGGTTTTTCCGCTTCGGGAACCTTTTCCTCAGCCTCTGCTTTAGCCTCAGGAGCTTTCTTTATCAGCCCTGCTTTTTCAAGTGAAAACTCAGGGTCCAGCAGATATGCTTCCTGGAATGCCTCATTTGCCTCTTCAAATTTTCCGAGTTTGTAAAGAGCATAGCCCATCAGGTAATAGTCCACTGCGCTTGGAGCTTTTTGCACATGCTCTTTTAAGACCTCAACAGCCTCTTTATATTTCTTGCTGTTGTAATATTTAAGAGCCTTGATATATTCTGCCCTTTGTTCAGGTTTGGTTCCTGATTTCTCTTCTGATTTTTGTTCAGGCTTTTCTTCTGAAAAACTTACATCATATACTGCAGATAAGGCAAAAAGCATAAGGACGACAAAAAAAAGCTTTTTCATAAGCGTCTCCTTATAACTAAGGCGTTTAGACTTAGCGGCAAACCCTGCCTATTCCGAGGCCGCTTATCAATAGGATAATTCCAGCAGCGTTTTTTTTCAAGTAATATTCCGCCTCACCCCGAATCCCTTTGCCTTTAGTTCGTCAAGTATCTCATTCAGGTGCTCTCTTGCTTTTACTTCAATCGTGAATACGACTTTGGTCTTGCCAACCGATAAATCTTCCGCAAGCCTGTCATGCGCTACAGTCAGCACATTCCCCCTATGCGACGCAATCACGCCGGTCACATAATGCAGGCTGCCCGGAATATCGTCAACAACAACCTCAAAGACTCCTATCCTTCCGCTCGTTACAAGCCCCTTGTGGATTATCCTGTCAATGAGCGTGAAGTCTATATTGCCGCCGCTGATTACAAGGACGATTTTTTTGCCTTTAAACTTATCCTTATTTTCCAACAAAACTGCCAGCGGCACCGCGCCTGCACCTTCAACAACAAGTTTTTTCCTTTCAAGAAAGAGCAATATTGCCATCGCGATTGAGTCTTCTTTTACGAGAAGCATTTCATCCACATGCTTATTTATCAGCTCAAATGTTCTTTCCCCTATTCTTCCGACTGCGATTCCATCGGCAAGAGTTGGAAAAGGCGCTTTTTCGGATATTTTTTTATTTTTGAAAGAGTCATAGGCCGATGTCGCGGATTCGGTTTGCACGCCTATAACTTTTGTTTTAGGAGACAAGACCTTTACGGCAACAGCTATGCCTGAGACCAGCCCGCCTCCTCCGACAGGCACAACAACAAAATCAATGTCTCCTAATTCTTCGGCAATCTCAAGGCCGATAGTCCCCTGCCCGGCAATAATCTTTTCATCGTCAAAGGCATGTATGAAGGCATAATCCTTCTGCGAAAGCGCATGGGCTAACGCATCGCCAAAACTTTCTCCGTAAAGCTCAACCTCGGCTCCATAACCTTTTGTAGCCTCCTGCTTTACTATGGGAGCGGCAACCGGCATGACAATCTTTGCGTGAATTCCAAGGCTCTTCGCCGCAAACGCAACTCCCTGCGCGTGATTGCCCATTGAAGCGGCTATTACCTTGCCGTCTTTGACCCCTGTCAGCTTATTGAAGGCGCCTCTTACCTTGAACGAACCCGTCTTCTGAAGGTTCTCGGCCTTGAGATAAACCTCGGCGCCGATTAGTTTGCTGAACGAGTTTGAATATATCAGAGGGGTCTTATGGATAAAAGGCTGAATATTCTTAAGGGCCTCCTGAATGTCCTTTAAGTTAATCATGGCTAAATTATAGCATTGATTGGAGTGGAAGATATTGTGCTCCATATCCGTATCTGCAAACGCCCTCTCTTTAATTCATGTTAAAATAATACGATTTTGTTTGGCGTGAGGTGTAAAAATGCCGGTTATCGCAAAGACAACTTTACTGCTTATCCTTTCAAATGTTTTCATGACATTCGCATGGTACGCGCACTTAAAAAACCTTAACAACAAGGCGTGGTACATTGCTGCAATAGCAAGCTGGAGCATAGCATCCGTTGAATATCTGCTTCAGGTCCCGGCGAACCGCATCGGATATACTGAGATGAATCTCTCGCAGTTAAAGATACTTCAGGAAGTAGTAACGCTCTCGGTCTTTATCCCCTTTGCGGTTTTTTACATGGACCAGCCTGTAAGGCTGAATTACCTTTGGGCTGGGCTCTGCCTCATGGGCGCGGTTTATTTTATATTCAAAGGATAAAAATCCCCTTGCAAAATTATTCTGATTTCTGATATTCTGAAATCAGAATTTAGGACATGGAGGCAATCTATGCAAACTGTAAAAGCAGTGGTGGCTGAAATAAAATCAAGAGGACAGTTAACTATCCCCAAAAAAATAAGAAATGCAAGCCATCTTGAAGAAGGGCAAGTCGTTTCCATAATTCCAGTAGGCGACTCGGTAATAATAACGCCAAAAAGGCTTGAACTCGACGAAGCGAGAAGGCAGATTAGAAGGATAATCAAGGCTTCAGGGATTTCAGAGGAAGAACTGCTGGCAGGATTAAAGGAAGAACGAGAAAAACTTTATAAAGAAACCTATGTCAAGAAAAAGGTTTAAGGTTTTTCTTGATTCAAATGTGATAGTCTCAGGCCTTTTCTCGGATAAGGGTTCGCCGCGCGTTATCCTGGATATACTCTCTCTTGATCTTCCAATGCTTTCAGCTTCAACCGGTGAATATAATATTATTGAGATTAAAAGAAACCTGTCAAAGAAAATGCCTAATGTTATTCAGGTCTACAAGAAGTATCTCAAGACTCTTAATCTTGAAATCATAACGCTGCCAGAACATAAAGATATAAAAAACCTGTTGGGACTTATCGCTGATAAAGATGCGCCAGCGCTTGCATCAGCCATAAACGGAAATGTTGATTTTCTTGTAACCGGAGATAAAAAAGACTTTTCAAAATTAAAGGGCAATTATTCTTTTAAAATTCTAAGCCCTTCGGAGTTTCTTGATATAATATTGCCGGAGATTCTAAAGGCGTTGGGAAATGATTAATAAACAAATAAAAATCTCAAACCAATATTTAAAATTCGTCATTCCCGCAGTCTGTTAGCGGGAATCCAGACAGATAAAAACTGGATGCCAGATTATCGCCTCAGGCGATTCGCTCGCAAAGGTTTATAAAGAGTTTTGAAGTGATATAATTAAGCATGGAACTTTGTCCTGTATGTGAAGAACCGATTGACAAGTGCATATGCTGCCCGGAGTGAGGGCATGTCTGCCTCCTGGATCTGGGGGAGCTATACTGTCCTGTGTGCCTGCCCGAGCCTAAAAAAATATTTGAGGCGACGGTTGAGAGCATTAAAAAAATAAGCGCCGAGCATGACGCATGAATAAGGCTTCAATGAGCTTATTTAATAAACATGAAAACTTAAAAGACCCGCTCGCTTACAGAATGGCGCCAAAAACTTTGGAGGAGCACACCGGACAGGAGCACATACTTGGAAAGGGAAAACTTCTCAGAAGGGCTATAGAGGCGGACAGGATAACATCTCTCATCCTTTACGGCCCGCCCGGCACAGGCAAGACAGCCCTGGCGCAGGTCATCGCAAATAAGACAAACGCTCACTTTGAGTGGCTCAATGCCGCAACAGTCGGGCTTGATGAGCTAAGGCGGGTTATCAAAAAGGCGAGAACTGAAAAAAAAGCAGGAATAAAGACAATACTTTTCCTTGATGAGATTCACAGGTTCAACAAACTTCAGCAGGATGCTCTTCTGCCTGATGTGGAAGAAGGAAATATCACTTTGATTGCGGCAACCGTGGAGAATCCTTTCTTTTATGTAAACTCGGCACTTCTTTCAAGAAGCCAGGTTTTTGAGCTTAAGCCGCTTTTGACTGAAGATGTTCTTAAAATCCTGCATCGCGCATTATCGGACAAAGAAAGAGGGCTTGGGAATTTTAATATCTCTGCTGAAAGAGGAAGCCTTGAGCATATCGCAAAGATGTCTGACGGAGACGCGAGAAAGGCTCTTTCTGCCCTTGAGATAGCCGCTCTTACAACAGAACCCGATGAGAATGGGAAAATAACAATCACAAAGGAGATTGCGGAAGAATCCATCCAGAAAAAGGCGGTTGTCTATGACAAGAAAGGCGACCAGCACTATGACACAATATCCGCTTTCATAAAAAGCATGAGGGGCTCTGACCCTGACGCGGCGATATATTACCTTGCAAAGATGCTTTATGCAGGCGAAGACCCGCGCTTTATCGCGAGGCGTGTAGTCATCTGCGCTGCCGAAGATGTGGGGCTTAAAGACCCTATGGCATTGGTTCTTGCGACATCCGCATTAAGGGCGATTGAGTTTGTGGGAATGCCTGAGGCGAGGATTCCATTGGCAGAGGCTGTGATTTATATTGCAAATGCTCCTAAAGGAAATGCAGCCTATGTTGCGATAGATGAGGCAATGAAGGATATTGCAGAGGAAGAGACAATGGAAGTGCCTGACCATCTAAAAGGCAGCAGTTATCCGAGCGCCAAAAAACTCGGCCGTGGCGAAGGCTATAAATATCCCCACGATTATCCTGAAGGAAAAGTGGAGCAGGAGTATATTAAGAAGAAGAAAAAATACTACCGGCCGTAAAACCAGACCAGCTTTTTTACTAACTATGATATAATTTTAACCATAAAGGAGCGCGGGAATGTCTTCGGTTGCAACAAAATATGAACATATCACGCTCAATGAGCATGGCGTGCCTATTATTTCCGGCACGACAATGAAGGTTATTGAGCTTATCGCTGAAAAAATTGCCTACGGCTGGAGTCCTGAGGAATTGCACTTCCAGCATCCCTATTTAAACATGGGGCAGATTTACTCAGCCTTAGCTTACTACTATGACCATGAAGCTGAATTGAATAAAGATATAGAGCGCCGCTTGCAGAGTGTCCAAGAATATAAGCCGACAGAAAAAACCCCTCTAAGAAAAAGGCTGAAAAACCTCAGCCTCCTTTAATGGCGATAACCTTTTACATGGATGTGCATATCCCAAAAGCAATAACTGTTGAGTTTTTGCCGTTATGATTGCGCTACTTATAAGAATATTAAATTAAAAATGAAAAGTGTAATCATTTTTATATCTATTTTAGTCTTTGCTTCAGTAGCGCACTCCGCTGAAGTTCCTTGTGGTAAGCTCGAGGCCGTGGCACAGAACTCTCCAGGTTTCCATCCACCTCTTAGTGCTACTGTCAAAAAACTAGGCAGAACCTATTTCCATTCAGCACCAAGTTCACATTGTAAAGAAAGCACCTTCATAGTCAAAGGTGATTCAGTTATTGTGTACACATCATACAAAAGGTGGATGTATGTCATGTTCGTTAACCTGAAAACTGGGGAAGATTTTTCGGGTTGGGTTCCGGAAGGTAACCTTAAAATCCTTGGCAAATTTCATCAATAAAACACGGGGGCCGGTGTATGTGCCTAACCTCCCTTCCGTTTCATTGACCTTTATAACCATTTTTCTTAAAATAACATCATAACCAGGAGGTGTTGGATGCCAAAAGTTTCTGCTCAGATACCGGAAGAGTTATATAAGCGAATTGACGAGGAAGTTAAATTCGGAATATTCCGTAACGCCTCTGACGCCATAAACACAGCCCTGAGAAAAACATACGCAAAGAAAAGCAGGCAATACCTCAGATGGCTGATGAAAAAAGAAAAGATTACCGAAGAATCCCTTCTTAAAGAGCTAAAAGCCCTCCGTAAGTGAATCATCCCGGGGGCCAGTGCATGTGCCTGCCGCCGAGGATGTGAAGGTGGATGTGAAACACCGTCTGCCCTGATTCCGGATTGCAGTTCATCACAAGCCTGAACCCTCGCTCCGCAATCCCCTTATCCCTTGCGATTTTATTTGCAACCTGAAACATATGGCCAAGGAGCCCGTTGTCCTCTTTTGTAAGATTAAGGTTCGTTGATATATGTTTTTTGGGTATAACCAATGTGTGCACAGGCGCCTGAGGATTTATGTCCTCAAAGACTATCGCAGATTCATCTTCGTAAATTATCTTTGCGGGAATTTTCTTATTTATAATGTCGCAAAATACGCACCCCATAAACCCTCCAACTATTTTTGTTAATTATAACAATAATAAAGTGTCATAGGGTCATAGGGTCAAAGGGTCAGAGCGTCAGAGTATCAGCGCGACCAGCAGGAGCAGCGGGAATGGGTGAGAAAATTTTTAGAATAGTCCTAAGCAACCCAGTTTTTTTGTAAGGAAGGCTGCATCTGTCTTTCGGCAATCTTAAACTACCCTTGCAACTGGACAAAACGTCTGTGCGATATAACACCTTGTCTCAAGTTGTTATGCGGGGCTATCCGCTCCACTTCGTTTCGTCTGCAGCCCCTATTCTGACAGACCCGTGAATCTTGCCTTAATCCAGACACAGCCTTCCTTCACGTAAAAAATCACCTATCCCTGCCGCTTTTTGCTGTTTTGAACCAATATTTGCATTTCAAGGCATTCTTGACTACGATAATATTTAAAGTTTAAACTAATGGCTCACCCAAATTTAAGGAGGCTTTAATGTTAAAACGTTACTTATTAGCGCCGGGGCCTACCCCTGTGCCTTCAGAGGCCTTGCTTGCAATGGCAAGGCCCATAATACACCACCGTTCGCCTGATTTTCTTCCTGTGCTTGATTCAGCAAAAAAAGGGCTTCAGTGGCTTTACCAGACAAAAAATGATGTCCTTATAATATGCTCAACGGGAACCGGCGGCATGGTCGGCTCTGTAAATAACTTCTTCAGCCTCGGGGACAAGGCGCTTGTAATCAACGCCGGAAATTTCGGGGAGAGATGGACCAAGATATGCAAGGCATACAACCTTTCTATTGAAGAGCTTAAATATGACTGGGGATATGCTGTAAAGCCGGAGGATGTTGAGAAGGCCTTGAAAAAAGACCCTTCAATCAAGGGAGTTTTTGTTCAGGCTTCAGAGACGTCAACTGGCGTGTATCATGACATAAAGGCCTTGGCGTCCATCGTTAAAAAATGTGAAAACACGATATTTGTTGTTGACGCCATCTCTGCGCTCGTCGCGCACGACCTTAAGATGGATGAGTGGGGGATTGACGTTTTAATCGGAGGCTCGCAGAAGGGATTAATGCTTCCTCCGGGCCTGGCCTTTATCGGAGTTAGCGAGAAGGCCTGGAAATTCGCGGATAAAGCAACTTCGCCGAAATTCTATTTCAATTTCAAAAAAGAGCGCGAAGCGCTTGCAAAGAATCAAACGAGCTTCACATCTCCGGTTACGCTCATTATCGGCTTGAACGAATGCGTCAAGATTCTTCAGAAGGAAGGCCTTGAGAACGCGTTCAAGAGACATGAGACCCTGGCGCATGCTACAAGAGAGGCGGTTAAGGCTATAGGGCTTGAGATGTTCACAAAAGAATCTCCCTCTAATTCAGTCACAGCCATAAACGCGCCTAAGGGGCTTGACGGCCAGGAGATATACAAAAACCTTCGCGTGAAATACGGAATCACCGCAGCAGGCGGACAGGGACAGGCGAAAGGAAAGATATTCAGGATAGCGCACCTCGGCTATGCCGACACCTTTGATGTTATCACCGCAATTGCGGGTGTTGAGATGACATTAAAGGGGATGGGTTATCCCGTGAAACTCGGCACAGGCGTTGCAGTGGCAGAAGAATTACTGCTTAAATAAAAAAATAGAATAACCGCGTCAGGATGTGTCATCCTGACGCGGTTAAATACATCATCTATTTCCCTGTAAGTTCTATAACCTCTTCTTTCCCTTTTTTCAGCTCTGCAACCTGCTCTTTGTCTTCTCTTAAAAGCAATTCCTGAAACTCTCCCACATGGGTCTTTTCTTCTTTTGCAATATCAAGAAAGACCTTCTTAATATCATCCCGGTCCGTCATTGCCGCAAGCTGCTCGTAAAGGCTGGTTGCGTCCAGCTCTGCTATTATCCCCACACGCAGTATCTCCTTGATCAAATCACCCTTCTTTACCTTCCCGAGATCTATTGGTATGTTTGACATCATGGCTTCCACCTCCAATATTGCTTTAGATTTAATCTGATTTATATTTTACCACACCAATTTCCGATGTCCAGCGGTTAAATATAAAATTCAACACATAAAAAAATTTCATTAAACCGCCCATAACTAAAGATTAGATGATAAAATAGTAAATATTATTCCCGAAGGGAGGGGTGCAGGACATTGAGCGGGCTTAGGAAAAGGCTGATAGTCGCCCTGATGTTTATAAGCTGCGTTGTGCTTGCCGGTTCTACAGGCTACATGCTCATAGAAGGATGGGGCTTCCTGGATTCCATTTATATGACAATCATAACCATAGCAAGCGTAGGCTACAAGGAAATTCATGACCTGTCGTCAAATGGAAGAATTTTTACTATTATTCTTATAATAAGCGGTGTGGGCAGCGTGACTTACGCAGCTCTCGACAAGATATCCAAACTAAGGACGCTTGAAAATATGGCCAGGACCAAGGGATAATTCTTTTACAGTGCGCAAGATCAGCAATATTATAGACTCAATAGTCAAATGCCTTGAAGAAGCTAAGGGGTTTATTCTTATTGCCATTCTTGTAGTATCAGCTCTTGGAGCTATTGTCGGATATAAATACTACCGCTACACTCAGGATGACCCTCAGTATTGCGCCTCATGCCATCTCATGAAAGAGGCTTTCACAGAATGGCAGAAAGGCAGGCACCGCGATATTGTCTGTCAGACGTGTCATCATTTAACCATACTGGAACAGAACCAACTGCTTATTACTTATGTGGTAAAAGGCGACAGCAAACAGTTTTCCCAAACACACGGCAGGGAAAGGCCGTGGCAGGAATGCAGGAAATGCCATGAGAGCGAAGTATCTCAGGGTTCTCTAACCCTGAAAAAATCCTACGGCCATGCCAGGCATGTATTCATGCAGAGCATTGAATGCAAGGTCTGTCATAAAGGCAGCCTTCATAATTTTAGTCCCAACGACAGAGCCTGCCAGAATTGCCATAAAGACAAGGGAGTTCACGGCATCGGCATGGAGGCCTTCTCATGTCTTAAATGTCACTCCTTTTCTGAAAAGACGCCGTCCATGATTCCTAAGGACAGGTGCATCAAATGCCATAATACGCTTCCTAAAAAAAGCCCTATGTCCGATCTCCTCTGTCATCAGTGCCACAAGCCCCATGGCCAAATAAGCCCTACATCTGCTATGTGTGCAACAGAATGCCACCGCAACGAGGCCTCGGTGGGACAGCACGGGCTTCACATGAAAAAGGGATTAAACTGCCTTGATTGCCATAAACCTCATTTGTGGGTTGTAGGGAAAAACAGGGCTTCTGTCCTCTGCAGTAAATGCCATGCTCCTAAAGATCCGAACCGCTTTATCTTTTAGCCGTTTTTTGCAAAGCTGCAAAAAATCAATTTTCTTTTTGCATTCCTGCAAGCGTTCCTGTCTTTAAAATCCTTTAAAATCAGCGCGCTGTTATATGGCATAAGAAATGCTTGTCTTTAAATAAGAACACATAAGGGGGTAACAAAAAATGAAAACAAGGGAGGCGGCAAAAAAAGGATTATATATTGGAACAGGGGTAGGTCTTGTGTTTTTTGCATTAATAGGATTGCTTCCGGGTTCGTTCGTCGGCGGAGTTCTCGGACTGAAAATAGCATCGCTGATATATGGCACACCGGTGGGAACAGCATTGCTGCCGAGGTTTATAGTCGGAGCGTGTATGCTGTTCGGCATAATCATATCCGGCATAGTCTTTGTAGTGGGAACATCGCTCATAGGATGGCTGGCAGGCTATGTAGTTGACGCAGTGAGATACAGCAGGGTAAGCGAGATAGAGGCCGTAAAAACAAAATAGCCTCATAACGCATTATACGCTGAGGCTTTAAAGAAGGAGGGGCAAAATGGATACAAAGGACCTGGCAAAAAAAGGATTGTATGTCGGAACAGGAGCAGGCCTTATTCTCTTTGTGCTTGTAGGGCTGTTCAGCGGGTCGGTGATAGGCGGAGTTATCGGGCTTAAGATTGCAGGCAGTTTATTCGGCAATCCCGTCACTTCGGCGATACTTCCGCGGATGATTGTGGCGGTATCAATGATGATGGGAATCCTTGTTTCGGCAATGGTTTTTGTTTTAGGCACAGGCCTAGCAGGATGGACTTTAGGATTCATAGCAGACGCTGTAAGAAGCGGCAGAGTTGCAGCAGTGGAAGCGAAAGCGCATAACTAAATTAAAAACTGCGGCAAGGGAGAAGAGGCTATGAAATTTATAGTAAGCAATAAAAAGGTGGGACTAACAGCGCTCAGAAAACCGTGCGCTGAGGCAAAAGAAGAGGAGATAACGCCGCTTGATTACAGGATGGTAAGCACGCTTGAAGAGGCAAAAAAGAAAGTGTGGTATAAGGACTGGATTGAAGGCGGAGTTAATCATAGAGAAGAAGGCGGTATGGTGGTCTGCGAAAAAAAGCAAAAGAACAAGGAATGGGTTATGTCCATCAACACCCTGGAAGAGCTGCTGGACATGCAGAACAAATACGGCGAGATATTAATTATGGACAGCTCGCCGTATAAAGAGATAAAGAAAGAATTAAAAATTCTTGGAGACAAAAAAGCAAGTTAACGGTTGGAAAAGGGGGAAATAGATATGCCTAACGAAGTAAAATCTGCCGGAGTTTCGGAAATAGCAAAGGGTCTTGCAAGGTCCTTTGACACGTCGGTTGTGGCAGGCTGGTATTCAAATATTGTCGGATTCTTATCAGGGAGCAAGTCTTACTATGTGCTTCTGGCCCTGACAGGCCTTGTTGTTTTTGCATCTTCAATGGCTGCTCTAAACGCCATGAACATAGGATATAGACACGCATACGGCGTGACCCGTGAAATACCGTGGGGCCTCCTTATATCAACTTATGTGTTTTTTGTCGTGACGTCAACCGGACTCTGTATCGTGTCCTCAATAGGGCATGTCTTCGGCATTAAAGATTTCATGCCTATTGCAAAACGGTCTGTCTTTCTGTCTGTCGTCACAATATTTGCAGGCTTTACAGTCATCTTTTTTGATATTGAAAATCCTTTCAGAATGGCCCTTTATAATGTCATCTCCCCGAACCTGACCTCAAATATCTGGTGGATGGGAACGCTTTACGGAGCGTATATGTTTTTTATGGCGGTAGAGTTCGTATTCCTCTTGCTGGAAAAACACAGGCTCGCCGTGTATGCCGGGCTTTCAGGTTTGCTTTCAGGCATTGCAGCCCACAGCAACCTCGGCGCTATCTTCGGAATGCTCCACGCCCGTGAATACTGGTACGGGCCTTACATGCCGATATATTTTATCCTCTCTGCAATGGCCTCAGGGTGCGCGGCAATAATCTTTTTCACCTGGCTCGGTTATAAGGTCAACAACGAAAGAATGGATAAGCCTATGGAGCGTGCAATGGAGGTTGTAGGCAAACTATGCACACTCTTGCTTGCGGTAATAATGTTCTTCACAACATGGAAGATAATCACAGGGCTTGTGGCCTCTCCGGGAAAAGTTGAAGCAATCAGGGCGCTTCTAACAGGGTCTTACGCCTTCAATTTCTGGCTCTTTGAGGTTTTAACAGGCCTGGCCGCGCCTTTTGCGCTTTTTCTTTATTCCAGATGGAAAAACTACGATATGATGTTCATAGCATCCCTTTTAATGATAATCGGAATTTTTGTGATGAGATATGACCTGGTCGTAATAGGACAGGTCGTGCCGTCATTCCACGACATTGGAGCAAAGGGAGCCCTTCATCTGCTTCCATACGCGCCGTCTTTCTATGAGATTATGATTGTCGCAGGAGGCATAGGCATCGTTGCAGCGGCATTTCTTCTCGGCGAAAAAATATTTTCAGGACACAAGAGTGAAATACATTAAAGGAGAGTGAGCGTTATGAACTTGAAGAAAATAGACCTGGAAACCTTAAAGAAAGAGGACCATGAAAAGGTCTCTCCGATAGAGCGCAGGGAGTTCTTAAAGATCGGTCTAACCATAGGCGGAATCTTTGCAGGAGGGACAATCCTTTCAGTGGTTTCAAATATGAGCAGGGTATTTGCATCGCCGGAGGAATTCTCAGAAAAATATCCTTACAAACCGCATTACAGCATGGTAATACGTCAGGACAAGTGCATTGACTGCGAGCGCTGCCTGGAGGCCTGCGCCATGACAAACGATGTCCCTGAATACGGCTACCGCACAACGATACTTGAGAAAGAGGTTCTTGACGCAATAGGGCAGAAAAAAGAATTTATCCCGGTCCTTTGCAATCACTGCAACAACCCGCCCTGCGTCAGGGCCTGCCCTACAAAGGCCACTTACAAAGATAAAAAGACCGGCATCGTGATGATGGAATACGGGAAATGCATCGGCTGTAAAACCTGCGTTGTTGCGTGCCCCTATAACGCAAGATATTTTAACGAAAAAAAACATGCGATTGACAAATGCAATTTCTGCTTTGATACCCGCCTTTCTAAAGGGGAAAAGTTAACCGCATGCGCGGCCGCGTGTCCTGCAGGCGTCCGCATATTCGGAGATCTCTCGGATGCAAACAGCGAGGTCTATAAATTAATCCACCAGCTTGCAAAGCCTGTCTGGGCGCTCCGGCCTGAGGTTGGCGCAAAACCGAATGTATTTTACATGAAAGGATAACGCCTATGAAAAAACTTATATTAACTGTTCCGGTTGTTCTTCTTGTAACAATCCTTTTGAGCCTGAGCAGCATCCTGGATGCAGCCGAAGGCGTCATAAACGGAGGAGACCTTGTCTATACAAAACCCGTAAAGTCTGTAATATTCAGTCACAAGGTTCATGTGGAAGATAAGGGATTAGGCTGCGCTGCATGTCACAGCGGTCTTTTTGATGCCAAGGCGCTAACGGCGCAGGGGAAAAGCGATTTTAATATGGACTCTCTTTACAAAGGGAAATACTGCGGCGCCTGTCATAACGGCAAAACAGCATTCGCCTCAAACACCCAATGCGCGCGTTGTCACATAGGAGTAAAAGGCTATACTGCTTTCAAGACACAGCCTGTTTCTTCGCAAGGTATTCTTGCAGGCCCGAAGCAGCCGATAACCATCGGCAAAGGCGATTCTGCTGTTAAGTTCAAACACGCTTCTCACACAGGCTCATTCGGCTGTGATGCTTGCCACTCGGCTATCTTTCCGATGAAAAGCGGCAAGACAAAAGTAACAATGGAACCAATTTATAATGGCCGGTACTGCGGGACATGCCACAACGGCAAGAAGGCATTTGCAGCATCTGATTGCACAAGGTGCCATACAAAAACGCCTGCGCCTAAAATGCCTCTGGTTTATAAGCCCAAAGGCGCTGCTCCTGTAAAGTTCAGCCATGATTTCCATGCAGGCGCATTTAAGTGCGATGAATGCCATAAAAAGCTTTTTGCGATGCAGAAGAACGGAAGCAAGATGAAGATGGACGCCATGTATGAAGGGAAATTCTGCGGAAAATGCCATAACGGCAAAACAGCTTCGCCTGCAACAGACTGTGATAAATGCCATAAGGGATAAGCAGTGACAGTGTTCAGTGTTTAGTGTCATTTTTTACTTACCGACGCTGACACTGTTCACCGACACTATTTGTGCATTTAAAACCCATACGATAATAAACCTTAACCCTGCCGAATAAGTTTTCCACCCTTAATTTTTTAAATATTTGAACATTGACTTATATCACTATATCGTGATATAGTGATAATGCTATGCAAAACTTTATTCTTCTGACAAAGGCAATATCCGACGAGACCAGGGTGAGGATTTTGAAGCTCCTGGAGAGCAGGGAATTATGCGTCTGTCAATTAATGGCCGTACTTGAAATGGGGCAGTCAACAGTCTCAAAGCATCTCGGCATTTTAAAAAATACGGGTCTTATTAAAGTGAGAAAAGACCGGACCTGGTCTTTCTATAAGCTGTCAAGAGAAGGAATGAACAGCAAATTTCTCAACCTTCTCTCTTCTGTTTTAGATGACGACCCCCTCATGGTGAACGATGAAAAAAGGTTAAAAGAAGTTATCAAGAAGGATATAAAGAATCTTTGCAGTATAGGACAAAGGAAATAAATGGAGCGGAATGTGCTAATAGCTAAATTTATTGAAGAGGGCCGAGATGTTCAGAAATTTTTTTGAAAAGCTTCACAACTTCAGACTGCTTCCTGTATTTGTTATCCTCAGCATGATTATAGGCATTATAATCGGTAAGTGGTACGGGATTTCAAACTTTGAGCTTACCCCGCCGATTGACGCCATAAAATCAATATTCCATGGCACCTATGAATTCAGCATACCAAACACCCTTGCCATAGGTGTTGTTATTGGACTCTTCATGATGATGTATCCGGCAATGGCGAACATAAAGTTTGAAGACCTGGGAAAGGCGACGCGCTCGCCCAAGCAACTACTTATCGTAGCCTTCTTCAACTATGCTATCGCCCCGTTCTTTATGTTTCTTCTTGCAAAGATATTCTTGAGCGGCGAGCAGGATTTATATACAGGGCTTGTTCTCTATGGGCTTGCCCCCTGTATTGCAATGGTTATCGTCTTCACCTACCTTTCGGCAGGCAATGGGCCGCTTGCAATAATACTTGTTGCGCTGAACTCCATTATCCAGATGATACTTATACCTGTTTATGCAAAACTCCTTCTCGGAGAGATTCATTTTGATGTCTGGGTGGTGGGTGAAAGCGTGCTTCTCTATCTCGGCATACCTCTTATTGCAGGTATGCTCACTAGGTTTTGGGGCGTAAAAAGGTTCGGCGAGGAGTGGTTCCACAAGCTGAAATTTTATCTTGACACATTCTCAATAGTAGGGCTGCTTTTTACTCTCATAGTAATGTTTGCCTTAAAAGGAGACCTTATACTTGAGAAGCCATTTTTCATTGTTCAGATGGCAATACCTATGACACTCTTTTTCTGGATAATGTTTACAGTTGTGTATCTGACAGGCTGGAAAACAGGGTTGACTTATAAAGACGCAGTGGCTGTGGGTTTTAACTCTACAGGAAGGGACTTTGAGATAGCTATCGCAATAGCAATAACAGCATTTAATCCGACTGTGGCCCTTGCTACCGTAATCGGCCCATTGATAGAAGTGCCGGTGATGTTAACACTTGTCTGGTTTGCAAAGAAAACAGAATATAAGTTTTTCAAAGGAGGAATTTAACATGAAAGTTGAAATTTATGACCCGGCTAGGTGCTGCTCGTCAGGACTTTGCGGGCCGAGCCTTGACCCGGCGCTTGTGAAGATGAACGATGCGGCGCGGGCGTTAAAAAAACAGAATGTTGATGTTGAAAGATTTAACCTGGCCCAGCAGCCAAAGGCCTTCATGGAAAACAAAAAGGTTGCCGGGCTGCTCCATAAGAACGGCAAAAAGATACTTCCGGTTACCATCGTCAACAATAAGTTGCTTAAGACAGGAGCGTATCCTTCATATGAGGAGCTATGCAAGGCCTTGGGGATTGAGCAGTTAAACTCTCCCTGCACCGAGGAGATGGCAGCCTTTGACAAAAAGGCAGCGCTGAGTTTTTAAAAACTCTATCTTTTCTCTTTTGCAAGCGCTTTAAAAATCCATGCAATAACCGTAAGAGAGACTCCGCCCATGAGAGCGCCGAGGGCCACTATAACGCTGACGGCAAATACGACTCCGGCAAATACTATATAATGATCGCTCGGGAAACTGGTTTTAAACAGGCGGTTTATGTCGTTAGCCGTCGCTTCAGCCCATCCGCCTCCAAGACTGCTTCCAAGCAGCATATCCATGCCGAGGGCCACAATTACACCCAATACACCTCCGATGATGCCTCCGATATAAAACGCCTTTTTCATTCGGACTCTATTCCGTATTTTTTAAATTTCCTGTAAAGCGTAGCCAGATCTA
>Ga0172370_10004044_pt1 | contig 19902 bp, 19 predicted proteins | sample LakKiv5m_FD_114538 | JGI IMG/M metagenome (GOLD analysis project Ga0172370, IMG submission 114538) | Freshwater microbial communities from Kabuno Bay, South-Kivu, Congo - kab_022012_11.5m | ecosystem: Environmental > Aquatic > Freshwater > Lake | place: Democratic Republic of the Congo...
CAAATAACAAATATCAATTCAATGTTAAACAACAAAATTCAAATGTTTAAACATTTGTTTATTTGTAATTTGTTATTGACCTGCCTGCCGGCAGGCAGGATTGTTATTTGAATTTTGATATTTAAATTTTATTATGAAGATATTATCAATCGATACTTCCTGTGATGAAACTTCGGTCGCGATCACGGAAGATCGAAAAGTGATCGCTAATGTCATTTATTCCCAAATTTTGCTTCATAAAAAATGGGGAGGGGTAGTCCCGTCGATCGCCAAGCGCGCTCACGAAGAAAAAATTGATTTAGTTGTTGATGAGGCGCTAAAAAAAAGCAAGTTTGATTATGTGGCCGTTACTCAAGGTCCAGGTTTGGCAGTGGCGCTTGAAGTGGGAATCAAAAAAGCCAAAGAAATAGCTGTTAAGTTTAACAAAAAGTTAATTGCCGTTAACCACATGGAAGGGCATATTTATTCCTGTTTCGTCCAAAACAGCCGGGGGAATCCTAATATCGAATTTAAGTTTCCTTATATTGCATTACTGATTTCCGGGGGTCATACGGAAATTGTTTTATTCAAAAATCATCTTGATTATGAAATAAGCGGAACGACGATAGATGACGCGGCCGGAGAAGCGCTTGATAAAGCGGCAAAAATGTTGGGCTTAGGTTATCCCGGTGGTCCGACAATTGAAAAATTAGCCCACGACGCCGGTAATACTGACGAGTTCAAATTCCCAAGACCCATGCTGCGATCCAATGATTTTAATTTTTCCTTTTCCGGACTGAAAACATCTTTTTATTATTTTCTGATGAAGATGAAAGAAGAAGAAAAAAGAAAAAAATTAGAAGAACTGGTCAGCGCTTTTCAGGAAGCTGTTTTTGACACGCTGATAAAAAAAACGGAAAAGGCAGTTCAAAAACACAATATCAGCCGTTTGGCAGTTGGCGGAGGAGTAATTGCCAACCTGTATTTGAGAAAACAGCTAAAAAATATGATAAGCAAATATCAGGGAGAGGTATTTTTTCCTCCTTTCAAATACTTAACCGGCGACAACGCCTCTATGATCGGAGTGGCCGCTTACTTTAAAGCAAAAAAAGGCGATTTCGTTAAAGACTTATCCAAACTAGACCGTTTGCCAAGAATGAGTTTATGACTAAAATGGTCTTGACAAAAGCAATTCATTTGTTAAACTAACACTAATAAAGTATATGTTAACGATTACCAAACAGTCGGACTACGCAATTTTATTTCTTTCTAACTTGGTTGGAAAAAAGGAATACATTCCTCTTTCTGAACTCATTGAAAAAACCAAACTTCCGCAAAGGTTTTTAGCAAGAATCGCCGCCGAATTGGTAAAAAACAAAATTGTTGAAAGCCGTGAAGGGAAAATCGGAGGTTATAAAATCGTTACCGACCTGAAAAAAATCTCACTATATAATTTTCTGAATATTTTTGAAAAAGATATCTCTTTTTGCAAATGTTGCGATGCGGAATATTCCTGTGATTATGAAGGAATTTGCCATCACCACAGTTTTCTCAAAAGCAAACTGAACAAAGTAATCTCAAAAGAACTTAAAAGATACTCATTAGCCGACCTACTTAAGGCAAAATAATTTTTTACTATGGTAAAACAAATTTACCTCGATTACGCCGCTACGACACCGGTTGATCCGCGCGTATTGAAATTAATGATGCCGTTTTTTACAAAAAAATTCGGCAATACGATGTCATTGCATCGTTTAGGACAGGAGGCAAACAATTCGGTTGAAGATGCAAGAAAAATAATCGCCGATTTTATCGGTGCCAGCCCGGAAGAAATCGTTTTTACTTCATCGGCCTCCGAAAGTAATAATCTGGCACTGAAAGGAACCGCTTTCGCCAACAAAATAAGAAAAAAAAACCACATTATTGTTACGAAAATCGAACATGATTGCGTGATGGAGAGCGCTCACTGGTTGCAGCAGCAAGGATTTAAAGTAACTTATTTAACGGTAGATAAGTTCGGGCTTGTCGATCCTGAGGAATTAAAAAAAGCCATAAACTCCAATACACTACTCGTATCAATTATCCACGGCAACAATGAAATCGGATCGGTCCAGGACATAAAAAAAATCGGTAAGATCTGTCACGATCATAACGTTTATTTTCATACAGATGCTTCCCAAAGCATCGGAAAAATTCCCATCAATGTTAAAGAAATGAATATTGACATGCTGACGGCTTCATCGCACAAGATCTATGGCCCAAAAGGAGTAGCCTGTCTTTATGTCAACAAAAGAGTGTTAATTGAACCGATTATTCACGGCGGAGGACACGAAAAAGGGTTAAGATCTTCAACAACAAACGCGGCCGGAATTGTCGGTTTTGGTGCCGCCGTTGACATTTTCAACAAAGAAGGAAAGAAAGAAACTCTGCGTTTAAAAGGACTAAGGGATTCCCTGATAAAAAAAATATTAAAGAATATCAAAGGAACCCGGTTAAACGGTCATCCGGTCAGTCGGTTGGCCAATAATGTAAACATTTCATTTATCGGAGTTGAGGGAGAATCGCTGACGATGGAACTTGATTTTAATGGTATCGCTGTTTCCACCGGTTCAGCCTGTTCGTCAAAAACGCTTGAACCCAGCCATGTTTTGACCGCCTGCGGCTTAAAACCCGAAGAAGCACATGGGTCAATCAGATTCAGCATAGGGCGCTGGACAAAAGAAGAAGATATTGATTACACCGTTAAAACACTCATTAAGGTCGTTAATAAGTTAAGGCAGTTTTCACCATTCTATCATGGCAAATAATTTTTATTCACCTGAAACCCTAAAACATTTCCGCAATCCCCATAATTACGGCGATATAAAAAATGCCGATGGCGTTGGCGAGGCCGGCAATATTATCTGCGGTGATGTGATGTCTTTGTATATTAAAGTTAAAAAAGATCGTCACGGCAAGGAAGTTATTGAAGCGGTTAAATTTAAGACCTACGGCTGCGCGGCCGCAATCGCGACCAGTTCGGTAATCACTGATTTAGTAAAAGGAAAAACAATCGACGAGGCATTAACCATCAGTAAGGGAAATATCGTCGATGTTTTAAAAGGACTGCCGCCGATTAAAATTCATTGTTCTATTTTGGCGATCGATGCCTTGGGAGAAGCAATCTATCAGTATCTTTTGAAACATAAGCAACCGATTCCCAAGGATTTGGAGACAAAACATTTGAGAATCGAAAAAAGCAAATTAAATTTTCAGGAGCGTTATAATAAATGGCAGGAAGCCACAAAAAAACATTAAAGTTGCGAAAAACATAAAAACTGGTTAGTATTAATGTAATTAATATTTAATATCTATATGGATAAAAACACTTTGAAAGATACTCAAAAACCATCCGGACCGGTTGCCGTTCGTAATTTGAAATTCTGGGTTGACCGGAATCTGTGTATTGGTGCTGCGACTTGCGTTGCCATTGCACCAAAAACTTTTGTTATGGATTCAGAAGCCAAAGCGGTTATTTTAAACACGGTTGATCAGGATGTTGACCAGACGATAATTGACGCAGCTAAAGGATGTCCGGTAGCGGCGATCATTATCGAAGACGATAAGGGCAACAAAATATTTCCGAAATAATCAGTTATCAAGCAATCAATGAAATATCTCTGGAAAATCGGCGGCGAGGCAGGATTCGGTATTATGACTACCGGATTGGTTTTTTCAAAGATCGCCAGTCGCTTAGGTTATCATATTTATGACTTCGTCCAGTATCCCTCATTAATTCGTGGCGGACACAACACCTATGACGTGATTTTTTCCGATGAAATCCAATCAGGTTTAAAATGGGAGATTGACTGTCTTGTTTGTTTAAATAAAGAAACCTTTGACCAGCATAAAAACAGACTGGCAAAAGATGCAATCGTGATTTTTGATCCGGTCGATATTGATGAAACAATATTGACAGAAGTGAAAAACAAAGTTGCCGTCCCCATGGAAAAAATATTGACAGATTTAAAAGGACAGGCTGTGATGAAAAATACGATCGCCATGGGTGCATCATTGGCAGCTCTTGGAGCCGATCTTGAAGAACTGTTTAAGATAATCGAGGAACAGTTCAGAAAAAAAGGGCAGGAAGTAATTGATTTTAATAAACAACTTGCCAAAAAAGGCTATGATCAAGTTAAAAACAATTATGCCTCGATAATTAAAACGGTGTTGCAAAAAAAAACCACCGATGAAAAAATAGTAATAACGGGAAATGATGCCTTCAGCATTGGATCAGTTATTGCTGACTGCCGGATATATGTGGCTTACCCAATGACACCGTCCTCTTCAGTCTTGGCGACGCTAGCCGCCTGGCAAGAAAAAACAGGGATGATTGTCAGACACGCAGAAGATGAGATTTCAGTCATCAATACCGCAATTGGATCCTCATTTGCCGGTGTCCGTTCTTCGGTTGGAACTTCAGGCGGTGGTTTTGCTTTAATGGTCGAAGCCGTTTCACTCGCCGGAATAACAGAAACACCAATTGTAATTTTCCTGTCGCAGCGTCCGGGTCCGGCGACCGGAATGCCGACTTGGACAGAACAAGGAGATCTGTTATTCACGATTAATTCCGGCCATGGTGAATTTCCTAAAATAGTTTTGGCTCCGGGAGATGTTGAAGAAATGATTGAGCTAACGGGTGAGGCCTTCAACTTGGCTGATATTTATCAGACACCAGTTATTATTATGTCGGATATGCTTCTTTCCGAAAGCCATCAATCATTGTTAAAAAGGCGATTCGATGACATTATTAAGAGTTATCAAATTAATAGAGGGAAGTTGGTTAATAAAATATCAAATGACAAAGCTCAAATATCAAATCAAATTCAAAGCTCAAATATCAAAACAATTAATTTTTTGAGATATCAAGTAACAGAAGACGGGATTTCACCGAGATTGATTCCCGGAACCCCCGGATATTATTATCAGGCAAATTCCTATGAACATTTGGAGGATGGTCATACAACCGAAGACAGTAAGGAAAGAATAAAGCAAGTGGACAAAAGAAACAAGAAAAATACCAGTTATTTGACCGGTCATTTTCAAACCCCGAAAATTTATGGAGATATTAAAGCGGCAGAAATTGTTTTTGTTGCCTGGGGGAGCAGTAAAGGAGTAGTGCTTGAAGCACAGAAAATTCTTGGCAGCCAAGGTAAAAAAACCGCTTTAATCCATTTTACCTATGTATATCCGCTCGACAAAGAAAAAATAAAAAAAATATTTATTGGTAATAAACGCTATGTACTCGTGGAAAATAATTCCGACGCCCAGTTTGGAAAACTCTTACAACAACAGACGGGAATCGAAATAAATGAGAAAATACTTAAATATGATGGCCGGCCGTTTTGGCCTGAGGAAATTGTTAATTATTTAAATAAATAAATATGTCAACAATTCAAGATTTTTCCGGTTATCCGCCAACCTGGTGTCCCGGATGTGGCAATCACGGAATTGGTATTGCCATTAAGTCAGCTTTAACCCAGATGAACTTATCGCCATCAGACATCTCGGTTGTCTTTGGGATCGGTTGTTCCGGAAACATGAATGATTTTTTGAATGCTTATGCCATTCATTCACTTCATGGACGGTCGATACCAACTGCCATTGGAATCAAGCTGGCCAACCACAAGAATCCGGTTATCGTGATTGCCGGAGACGGTGACTGTTATGGAGAAGGAGGAAATCATTTTCTCCATGCGTGTCGGGGCAATCATGACATTACAGTAATCGTCCATGATAATCGGGTGTATGGTTTAACCACTGGCCAGGCCGCGCCGACGGCTCAGAAAGGATATAGATCCAAATCAACTCCTTCGGGTATTATTGAAGTTCCTCTTAACCCGCTGGCTTTGGCTTTAACTCAGGGAGCATCATTTATCGCACAAACATTTGCAGGCAATGTGACTCACTTAACCGAGATAATCAAACTGGCAGTCCAGCACAAAGGTTTTTCTTTGGTCAATGTTCTGCAGCCCTGCGTGACTTTCAATAAAATCAATACCTATAAATATTATCAGGAAAGGTCATATCTTTTGCCGAAAGAGTATCAGTCCGGTAATTTAGAACAGGCAATGACAAAAACAATGGAATTAAATGAAGAAAAATTTCCTCTGGGAATTGTTTACCAGGATGACCGGCCCGCATTCACAGACCAATTAACGCAGATTAAAGACGGTTCATTAGTCAGTAAAAATCGTTTTACCGGGTTCGATTTAATCTTGAAAGAATTTATCTGATTTAATAAAATTAATTGAACGATTAATTTGATTTAGAAAGTGATTACGCTCTAATAATACTATAGGTTAAGGGTGTTTTTTAGGGATTGACAATTAGCAATTACTATGTTATACTGCTAAATACTATGACATTTATCATCGGAGCATCAGAACAATCTAATTATCCACTATCAGCTATAAGAGAAGGTTTGATATTTCCCTCTACAGAAAATGTTTTGGTTTTTGGCAGGCCAAAAAGCGTGGCAGCAATCAATCAAGCGATGAAAAAAGACAAAAAAATCGTTCTTATCGGCCAAAAAAATCCTAACCTTGATAATCCCAAAAAAGATGAACTTTATCAGATTGGAGTACTGGCCACGATCGAAAAGACAGTCGTGGGAGAAAAAGGTGAGATTAACGCGCTTGTCCGCGGAGTCGAAAAAATAAAAGTAATGGAATTTATTAAAGAGGAGCCATTTTACGAAGTAAAAATCGAAACAGTCAAAGAGGCAGTTGTCGATGACGAAGAAACAAAGGCTCTGGTGAAGCATATTTCCAGTCAAATCAAACGGGCAATTAATCTTGGAAAATCAGTCGATTTTAGTTTTTTAGTCAATATACTGAATGTAATTAATCCCCAGGATTTTTCCAATCAAGTGGCGGTGGTTTTGGACATCAGGCCGCATGAAAGGCAAAAATTGCTGGAAGAAAATGATTTAAAGAATAAGCTTAAAAAAGAAGTTGAATATATTAACAGGGAAATTAAAATCTTGGAGATTGAACAGAGTATTTCATCAAAAACACAGCAAAGATTTGAGCAGGGAATGAGAGAGACGGTCCTGAGGGAAAAAATGAAGACGATTGAAGAAGAACTGGGTAAAAAAAATGAGAATAAAGAATTTGCCGAATACCGTGAAAAAATCCGCAAAGCCCAAATGCCGAAAGATGTTGAAGAAAAAGCATTAAAAGAACTAAAAAGATTGGATCAGATGTCGCAGTTTAATCCGGAAACTTCATATGTCAGAACTTATCTGGATTGGTTAGTTGATTTGCCCTGGTCAGTAAACGACGGCAACACTGTCGATATTAAAAAAGCAATAAAAATACTGAATGATGACCATTATGGACTAAAAAAAATTAAAGAAAGAATTTTAGAATTCTTGGCAGTGATTGAATTATCAAAAAGGCGTACAGTCAAAAAAGACGCAAAAGACAAAAAAGCGACCCAGCCAACCATTTTGTGTTTTGTCGGCCCTCCGGGAGTTGGTAAAACCTCACTTGGCCGTTCAATCGCACGCTCTCTAGACCGTAAATTTGTAAAGATATCATTGGGCGGAATCAGAGACGAAGCGGAGATAAGGGGTCATCGGCGTACATACGTGGGTGCATTGCCGGGAAGAATTATTCAGGGAATAAAGCAGGCAGGAACAAAAAATCCGGTTTTTATGCTCGATGAAATTGATAAGCTAGGCCGTGATTACCGCGGCGATCCGTCGGCCGCATTATTGGAAGCACTTGACCCGGAACAAAATCATGCTTTTTCGGATCACTATCTGGAAGTAGAATATGATTTATCCGATGTCTTTTTTATTACTACGGCCAATATTCTCGATACGGTGCCGGATGCATTACTTGACCGGTTAGAAGTCATTCATTTTCCTGGTTATACCGAAGACGAAAAATTTGAGATTGCAAAAAAACATCTGTTAACAAAACAACTGCAGGCTCACAATTTAACAAATAAAGAAGTAGGTATTACCGACGACAGCTTGAGGACAATGATCAGCCGCTATACGAGAGAAGCAGGAGTGCGTGAACTGGAACGGCAAATTGCCACCATCTATCGGAAAATCGCCCGTGAGATTGTTGAAAAAAAGATAACCCAAAAAACAGTAGGCGAATCCGACCTTCATTTATATCTTGGTCCCTATAAATACTCATCGCAGATGATTGAAGAAAAAGACCGGATTGGAATATCAACTGGTTTGGCCTGGACACAGGCCGGCGGAGACATTTTATTCATCGAAGTAGCGACGATGCCGGGAAAAGGCCATCTGACCCTTACCGGTCATTTGGGCGACGTGATGAAAGAATCCTGCCAGGCAGCGTTGTCGTATATCAGATCCCGTTGGCAAGTGTTTGGTTTAAATAAAGATTTTTTCAGCAAAATTGATATTCATGTCCATGTTCCGGAAGGCGCTGTGCCGAAGGACGGGCCGTCAGCCGGAATTGCGATTACGACCGCCATGATTTCAGCACTGACAAAAATTCCGGTTAAAAAAGATGTCGGAATGACCGGTGAAATTACTTTAAGAGGAAGAGCGCTTGAGATTGGCGGGGTTAAAGAAAAAGTAATTGCTGCTCACCGGGCAAACATTAAGACGATAATTTTACCGAAAGATAATAAAAAAGATTTGGAAGATATGCCGAAAAACGTTATTGACGACCTGAATTTTATATTTGTCGAGCACATGGATCAGGTATTGAAGATGGCTCTAGTGAAAAAGATCAGCTAATCTCTTTTTAATCTTTTCAAACCAACGAACCACAAAATTGATCTTTTTAACTGAAATTAGCGCTTTAATCTTGGGTAATATTTTTTCCGCTGCCTGTACTCCAATTAAAATTCCTTCCTGACTTCCTTTGCTGGTTAATAAATTTCCCCAACCGATTCCTTTCAGGCTTGGGGTGATAATAATGTCGGCATTTTTCCCTTCTTGTAATGCCAAGTTATGCAAAAGTAATTTAATGGATTGCTGTAAAATATTAGTCGTATTGAGTTTGCCGGTTTCAAAATCCATCAGATAATCGCCATATAAATCTACTCCGATGACGATGGATGCACCCATTTTCTTAACAGAATCTACCGGAAGCGGGGAGACTAAACCGCCATCAAACAACACTTTATTATTGATTACTACCGGTTGAAAAAAAAGGGGAACAGCGATACTGGCACGAATTGCCTGGGATACTTTACCACGATTAATTTCTACCATTTTGCCGGTCTCAAAATCAGTGGCAACCGCCGTAAAGGGTATTTTTAAGTCCTTGAATTCGACATTGCCGACATATTTTTCAATTAACTGGACGATTTTATTACCGCTGATCAGACCGCCTTTAAAACCGGGATCTAAAAAAAGGTAAGTCAGTTCACGCCAGTTAATTTCTAAGGCAATTTTTTCCAAAACAGCAACGCTTCTTGTCGCGGCATAAATACCTCCGACAAAAGCCCCGACACTTGTTCCGGTAATACAGTCGATAGGAATATTATTGGTTTGTAAGACTTTAAGAACGCCAACATGAGCCAGTCCCCGGGCACCGCCTCCGCTTAATACTAAACCGATTTTTTTCACAACCGTCTTTTAATAAATAAATATTTCTGCCTTAAATTATAAACAAAATTATATATACGATAGTAGGGAAGTGTAATAATTAAATCGTAACTACCGGTAAAATGAACAAATTTTCCTCCATACCCCTGTTTAAAACGGGTAAATCCCGACCAGGAATGGCTTGAGTCATATTCGGGAGCCAATGATCCCCAAAAATCAAATTGTTCGGCGCCGAGTTTTTTTCCCAACCTGATTGCTTCCCACATTAATAAGTTTGGCGCCATTACATTTTTATATTCAACTGAAGATCCGCCATAAGGGTAGTAAAGGATTTTTTTGAAATAAAAAAGTTCATAAACCGCCAAAGGAGTATTATTAAAAAACGCAATTAAAATGTGGGCAATATTTTTTTTAAGATTATTCCAGACGATTTGGTGATATTTTTCGCTGTGCCCAAAGTACTGCTGTCTTTTGCAGGTTTCAAAATAAAGTTTGGAAAAAATTTTAAATCCTTCGTCATTGGACATTTCTTTGACGACAACCCCTTTTTTTTGAGCCAATCTGATGTTATAACGGGTTTTGGAATGCATTCTTTTCAACAATTCTTCTTCATCTGGAGTCAGATCAATTATTTGTGTCCATTCGGGAAAAAGCGGGTGAGACGATGAAACAATTTTCAGTTCACAATTTTTAGTTTTCAATAATTCTGTATTCTGAATACCAGATACTGAATACTTTTCGTAGGGTTCAATTTTGATAAAAACAATGTTATTTTTTTTACCATAATCATAGAGGAATTCTAAAACTTTGGTTGAAGGAAAACTTGACCGGGGCAAATATCCGATTTTAAAGTTTGTACAAGGAATTGGATGAAAAGTTAACTGGTAAACATTGATTAACTCCTTGCCCTGGTATTCTCCTAAACGCAGTACTTTGATTCCCATCTCCGTTCGTGCCTCTCCCCATTCCCAAGATTGAAGCGGGTGGATTACCTTCTGGTTATATTGAGAAGAAAATTCATCAATAATTTTTATGTTCATGAGTTAACCGAGGACATGATAACGGCTAAAGTTTTTTCAGCACATTTTTTCCAGGAAAATTGTTTTACTCTTTCCTTACCTTTTTTGATCAGTTCCTCCCTGAATTGTTGGCTATTTTTCAGCTTTAACAGTTTTTCCACCAGTTCGTTTACGTTTAAGGGGTCAAAATAAAAACAGGCTTCTCCGCCCACTTCCGGTAGGCTCGATGCAAAAGAACTTAAAACCGGACAGTTAAAACTCATCGCTTCAAGAATAGGAATCCCAAATCCCTCGTACAATGAGGGCATCACCAAGCAAAAAGCGTTCTCGTATAGATATATCAGCTGATAATCGCTGATATAATCGGTAAAAAAAACCTTGTCTTCCAGTCCGAGATCAGCTGCCTGTTCAAATATTTTCTCATAAAGCCAGCCTTTTTTCCCGGCAACGATTAATTCATACTCAGGATAAATCTGGTTAAATTTATAGAAGGCTTTCAGTAGTGTGCCGATGTTTTTTCTTGGCTGGAGCGTACCGACATAAAGAAGATAGGGTTTAGCCGTTTCCTTTATTTTCAATTTTGGAATGACGCTGGATTTTACCTTTTCAAAGCCGTTGTAGATTACCTCAACTTTTTTGTCCGGGACCTGATAAAGATTCATCAAATCTTTTTTTGTCGTATTGGAAACGGCAATTATATTTTTTGCTTTTTCAATTGAATATTTCGTCCAGTTTTTTAATTGATAAAGATCTTTTTTAAGAAATTCATCGGGATAATAAAGGTAGGAAAGATCGTGAATGGTGACCACAAGCGGAACCGGCAAGAATCGTGGCCCGTAATGGGCGGGTGAAAAAAAGACATTGATTTCCTTTTTTTGATAAAGCCGTATTGGCAGAAATATTTGAGACCAGAGAAATCTACCGGGAACAATTTCATAGGTAAAATATGAATTTTCCTGTGGCATGTCTTTCATTGGCTGACTGCGCAGGTAAATTTTAAACCGGAGAGTAGATCCGGCGTGCTTTTTAAAATGGGTCAATAGGTTTAAAATATAAACAGAAACTCCAACTCTTTCTTCGACGTTTGCTTCATTACCGTCAATTCCAATAATCATATGATTTAATCAAAAATCCAAAATCCTAAAACCAAAATTCTAAGTTCTAGATAATATTTAAATTCTAACTTAAAGTTTTTATTAGAATATTATAATAATTCTTCCAGTTAAATAATTTTGCTCTTATTTTACCATTTTCCGTTAATTTTTTTCTCAGCTGGTTATCAGAGACGATATTTTTTATTTTGTTTATAAGGTCTTGAGGATTGGAAACGTCAAAATACAATGCGGCGTTTTGGGCGATTTCCCTGAAAGGTAAAATATCCGAACAAATAATCGGCGTGTTTAAATTCATTGCTTCAACGAGCGGATAACCGAATCCTTCCCATAGTGAGGGAAAGACAAAGGCAACGCAAGCTGAATATAAAGAATAAAGTTCCTGGTCATTAACAAAACCAAGAAATTTTATATTTTTTTCTTTTGTATCAATTAATTGATTGACTGATGTATCCCATCCCTGGATTCCTACGATAGCCAGAGTAAGGGAATGGTTATTTAGTTTTTTAAAGGCATCAATCAGTTGAGAGAGATTTTTCCTCGGCTCAATTTTACCGACCGACAAAAGAAAAGGTTTATTGATTTTATATTTTTTAAGCGTCTGATTGATTTGATTTTCAGTAGGTTTAATCAGGTTAACACCCGGATAATTGACGATAATCCGCTCAGACTTAATTTGGTAATAGCGGATCAAATCATTTTTCGTAGTTAAAGAATCACAAAAAATTATCTTCTCTTCTCTTTTGACATGATTTAGTCTTAATTCCTGCGTTCTGAGTATTTTTTGATTAACGGTTTCAGGGAAACGTTTGAATACCAGATCGTGGACAATGGTTGTTTTATTAACTTGGTCAAGCGGAATTTCACACCAGTCTGACGTAATAAACCAATCCAAAGAAGTTAAAAATTTAAAATTAAAAGTTAAAAGTTTTGTTATTTTATGGAGATTGTTTGATACGACAGAAACAAAAGTCGGCGGGAGCTTCCATTTTATTAATTTATGATTGCTGTCGAAGATTTTTTTTTCCAGTTCCGGATCAAGATTTTGTCTCAAAGAATAAAAAAGAAAAGTCCAGGAATTGTTTTTATCGTATTTTAATATCGCTTCGACCAAACCCCGGGTAAAATTGGCAACCCCGGTTCCCTGATAAACTATTTGAGAAATATCGATACCAATTTTCATTTTTTGATTAATTTATGATAGACAACTTCTAAATTGGCGGCAATTTTCATCCAGTTATACTTATTCTTAACCAGTTGAAAAGCTTCGTTTTGAATTTTGTAATAGATCGCAGGCTGCGACAGGATTTTATTTATTTTCAGCACAAATTCATCAGGTGTTTCTGCAGTCAAAACACTGACGCTATCATTGAGGTCCAGGCCGCTAATGCCGGTTTTGGTAGAAATTACCGGTAAGCCGTTGGCCATTGCCGCCAGTATTTTCAGACGGGTACCCCCGGGTCCGTAAATAGGCGCGATAAATAGAGTTGCTTTTTGATATAAATCACGGACAAGATTATTTTTGTCATAAGGAATATCGACAATTTCCAAACACTGGTTTTTTTTGATATTTAATTTTTTAGTTGCCGACTGGCCGGCAATAATCAATTTGAATTTTTTATTTTCATTTTTCAGTAGCGGCAAAATTTTATTAATCAAAATTGAAGCGGCCTCAGTATTTTGCAGCCAGAGAAAATTTCCCTGAAAGAGCAGTATCGGATTGGTCAGATCTCTTTTGGAGATGGTTTTGACTAACATGTCATCACCGGCACCGTTGGGGATAATTACGGGATTGATTTGAGGCTGAAGTTCTTTAATTAACTCTTTGTCGGATTGTGAAACAGTGGCGACTAAAGATGCCTTGGTCCAGTAATACCGTTCCCAGTATTTCAGTTTAATAATATCGATAAAAAAGAAGGGCTGGATAAAAAGAGGCAACGATTTGACAAAATGCTGATAAACTTTATACTCAATCGTTTGTTCGACCAGTAGAACCGGGATTTTAACTTTTGGCAAATGAGGCATAACATAAAAAGTTTCCACGTGAATGACGTCAAAGTTTTCCTGACGAAAGAGAGTGCTTAAGATCGTTTTTGCTTCTTCGGAAAAATTCCTGACAATCAAAAACGGTTTTAATGAAAGAAGAGAACCAAGAATGGTTTTTGCGGTCCAGGGTTTTTTTGGCCGGCGGCAAAAATAGATTTTTTTACAATAAGGCTGCAGTTGGGCAAGATGTTTTTTTTCCTCATCGAATTTGTAAAGGCAAACCAGGGTGATTTCGTTTTTGACGCTTAAGTATTTTAATAAATTTAAGGTACGGATCTGTCCTCCTGAAGAAGGCGGATAGGGGACATAGGGAGTAATCATCAATATCTTCATAAAACGATAGATAAAGACAATTTATAATTTTAAGAGACCGAAATTATTGTTTTCAAAAACAACTTCGTATTCTAATTTTAATTTTTTTAAGTAGTCCATATTTTGGGTAAGCAGGTAATTGTACCCGAGCTTTTTCAGTTCTTCCGGTTCCATGAACACTGCCGGCGATCCTTTCCTGTCCATTAAATAAAGTAATGTCGTATCTCCGGTCCGGTCGGTGATGATCCGGTCGGTGTCTTTTGTCAGCGCGTTGGCAATTTTCGCAATCTGAAGTAAGTCAGACGGATAGTTATAATAATTCCTAACGGTGAAATATGAAAAGAAAAACGATAGGGCGAAAATTAACATTATTGTCAAATAAGTAATAACCGGGTGCAAAAACGTTTTACCATTGCTGATAAGATGGTAAGCTCCCATGCCGATGAAAATGGCCAGCGGCGGCAGGATCATTACCTGATAATATTCATGCTGGACATTGCCCCCCTGGAAAACGAATAAATAAATGGTTGCCGATAATAAAAGGATATGGAAAAAATATTTTTTTGGTTTGACAATAATTCCAAGGATAAACAGGAAAATCAAATAACCGCCCAGGATAAGATTATTGATTCTTTCAAAGAATATCCAGCGGAAGAAAGCCGGCCTGAAAAAAATATTCTGTTTCCCTTGATAGGTATTTACAATCATTATCAGCCAGTCGGAATAAGGAATGCCTTCGGGATAGCTTTTAATATACTCCCTCCACAATAAAAACGGTAGCGCCGTGATGACGAGATAAAGATAAAATGAGAATTTTTTTAAAAAACCAAATGAATATTTGCGGTGATAAAGATAGATGATGACCAGTCCGTAAAAAGCAGTCATCGGTTTAACTAGCAAAGCAGTAGCAAACATTAAAGATGACAAAATGAAAAAGATAAACTCAAGATAATGATTTTTTGTCAGGGTAAAAAGATAGAGAAAATAAATAGCTATCATAGCAAAGCTTAAGGCAGGCGTATCGGGCAGAATTACGCGCGAAAAAAAAACAAAAAACGGAAGAACTGCATAACTGATACCGGCAAATATCGCAACTCCACGGTGGCTTTCTTTTAACGCCAGATAATAGATAACGGCAATGACGATCAAAGAAAATATTACGGAAACCAACCGGCCGGTAATTTCCAGCGAAGTTACCGGAAAAATTTTGTAAACATATCCGAATATTGCATTATAAATCGGAAACTCAACGAAACGATATCCCTGGGGATTATCTAATCCCGACTGGACGCGTGAGACATCATCATAACGGGGATGCAATAAATCAAAACCCCCGCGGACAAAATTTCTGGCGACGGCGGCCGTATCCACCTGCCTCCACGAATGATAATCAGCCAATGGAATGTCAATTTTATAGAGACGGAAAATTAAAGCAATAAAAATGATTACGGACAGGATTATCCAATCTTTTTTTTCGAAATTATTTTTGTTCATACCTTCTTGGTTTTTAATTGGGCGTAGCCGATGAACAAACCGGTTACAAGCCAAAATACGAACGCCACTTTAGAAGCCTCAAAGACATCGATGTAGCTGGCGTTAATCATCAACGCTCCAAAGCCAAAAAGATATCCCCATATTAAATATGATTCGGTTTTATTATTTTCTCTGGCTTTTTTCAAGAGGGTTAATCCGATGGAGATTAATATATACATAAAAATAGTTGTCCCAAGCAGTCCAAACTCTCCTAACCAGCGCAAATAGTCATTATCGGATGCCTCAGTTAATGAAGACGGGCCGGTGCCTAAAACCGGTGAAAAAAGGAAGGCTTTAATATTTCTTGGCCATTCGACCTGAAGGCGCGTCGCTAATGAAATATCAGAAACAACCGTGTTTATCGGTTTCAGGTTAGCTTCGAGTGACGCAACGTCAATATATTCACCAGATCTCGTTGCCTGGATTTGTTTTTCGGCAATGATAGATTTCTTATACTGTTCCAGACTGATACCGGATGTCTGACTGCCGAATTTAAAATAAAAAGACCCGGCAGGAACTTCTTTGGTTGAAATTTTCTGGGGAACATAGACAGCACCGGTTTTTTCATCAATAAGAATCCGCTTGACCTGGAAAGTTCTTTTTAAACGTGAGGTTAAATTATTGGATGCCAGGGTAAAAATGACCGTTAATACCAAAGCAAACACCAGCAGTTTTGGTTTCTTTTTAAAAATAAGGAAAGGAAAGATCGAAGCGACGTAGGCAATATAAGAAACCCGCGAAGCCGTAAAGACTAAGACCAGTAAGCTCAAAACGAAAAGAACCAAATATTTTATCTGAGGTTTAAATAAATAATAACCGATAACGACCGGTATTAAAAAAATAATGTAGGAAGCCAAATCATAATGACCGGCAAATGTGGAAGAAATTCTTGCCTCAGGCGTCAGATATAAAATATAACCGCGGGCATATTCGGGGTTCATTGTCTGGACTGCGGGCCAGCCAAACAGTTTTTGCCCGATTCCGTAAACACCGACAATAAACAAAGTAGCCAGAACAAATTTGAAATAAAACATGAAATCTTCCCTGGATTTAATCAGCGTTGTGGCAACGATAAAGATGAGCATGTATTCGATGCGGCGGCCAGCATGAAGCATGCCGATATAACCGACCTCAACTGTTTTCAAAACCTCATGACCGTAAAGAAAAGACGCGATCGCCGCAATCCAAAAAAGAGCCATCGGAATCCACATTTTATTGGTTATGGTAACCTTTTTTCTCAATAACTGGACAAAAAACACAAAATAAATCAGGCTAACAAAAAAATCTTCGAAGCGGATATAAATATATGTATATTCGATGTCAATTATTGGCAGCTTTGGATAAAGAGGAATTAAAACAATGAACAGAACAACCAGCATCTTTAAAATATTATTATCAAACCATTTAAACCATTTTAATAGCTTGTTCATAGGTTTTTATTGCGTATTGATTGCCTGTTATCCTGCCAACCACGATCGCAATGAGTGCTTTAAATTGTAACAAAAGTTTAAGGAAAAACAAAGAGGCCGGCGAAAAATGCTTTTTGTATAAATAAAGAAAACCGCGGTAAACATTGATTATCGGTGACGTTTTGCTTCCTGATGAGGCAAAGCCGATATGAATAAACCTGGCATCGGGACAAAAAAAGGTGTTAAGCTTTTTTAGATGGGCGCGATATAATAAATCAATTTCCTCCATGTAAAGAAAAATTCCTTCATCAAATCCGCCAAGTCTTTCGTAATATTCTTTCTTGGTAAGAATACAGGCGCCGGAGATCCAACCGACTTTTCTCAACTGATTTGGGGAGTATCTGGTTAATCCCCAGTAATCTCCTTTCAAAAACAAAGCGGCAAAAATAACCGGTAGGGAATAGAAAGGGCCGCATGACGGTTGCGGGGTAGAGCCGTCTTTTTCCAAAAGTTTCCCGCCCAGCAAATGGATTTTATTTTCATTTGTTTTGTACCAGCCAAGTATTTTTTCGATCGCGTCATTCAAAACCACGATGTCGGAATTGAGCATAAAAATATATTTACCGGTTGCGATTTTTACACCTTGGTTGTTGGCCGGCCCAAAACCGACATTCTTTTTATTAAAAATAGTTTTGAGTTTTAAGCTTTGGCTTTGAGTTTTGAGATTTGAGATTTGAGCTTGACTGCCATCAATCGATCCGTTATCAACGACAATCACTTCATAGTTCAGCCGGGAGTTTTTAAGCGATTTGGAAATTGATTCCAAGCAGTTTTGCGTGATTGTTTTTGTATTGTAAGAGACGATGATAATTGAAAGTTCTGGTTTTGCCATAGATTTAGTATAATTATACATAAAATATTGTCAGCATAGCTCAGCGGTAGAGCATCCGTTTCATAAGCGGGAGGTCACAGGTTCGAATCCTGTTGCTGACACTAATATGAGGCTAAAAAATAAAGTAGCGCTTATCACGGGTTCTTCACGAGGTATTGGCCGGGCAACGGCGATTCTTTTTGCCAAAGAAGGTGCAAAAGTTGTTGTCAATTATAAAGAAAACAAAAAAGAAGCGGAAAAAGTAGTAAAGCAAATTGGTAAGGAGAATTGTCTACTTTGTCAAGCCGATGTTACCGATGAAAAAGATGTAAAAAAATTAACCACTCAAACAATTAAGCAATTTGGTGGGATCGACATTCTAGTTAATAATGCCGGCGAAATCTTTAGGCCGGGCGACTGGCATTGCGGAAAAGAGATCTGGCAGAAAACAATTGACGTCAATCTGACTAGTAGTTGGCTGATGATAAAAGAAGTCGCTCCGTTTATGCTAAAAAAAAGTGGTTCAATCGTAAACACCGTATCCGTTTATGGTTTTTTAGGAGCGGCACCGGTACTTGCCTAAACTTCGGCTAAGGGTGGTCTTATTACTTTAACAAAATCTTTTGCCAAAGAATTGGCACCGAAAGTCAGGGTAAATGCTGTTGCTCCAAGCAACGTAATGACTGATATGACTAAGGGTGTTGGCGATAATTTATTAAAATTCTTTATTGATCAAACTCCCTTAAAGCGGATTGCCGAACCTGAGGAGATCGCCAGAGCAATTTTATTTTTAGCTTCTGATGAGGCAAGTTATATCACGGGTGAGGTTTTGGTTGTCGACGGCGGTTATAGTTTAAAATAAGATGAAGTCGAATTAGAATATATTTTTTAGATTGATCTATTGATCCAAAATACACCCCGGAGGTGTAATCTGGACTGTTGCAATATGCTAAATCAACTTATTGATGATTTAAAAAAAGCTGGTGATGAAGAGAAAGTTAAGGTTTTTAGCAGGTTTTTTAAAACCGGAAAAGGGGAGTACGGGGAAGGGGACAGGTTTTTGGGAATCACTGTTCCGAATACCCGATCAATCGCCAGGAAATATAAAAATATTTCACGAAAGGATTTGCAGAAATTATTATCAAGTAAAATTCACGAACTGCGTTTATGTGCTTTAATGATCTTACGCATGCAGTATGAATCCTCCTTCGCTAAAGCTACGGCGGACAAAGAAAAATTGGTGAAGTTTTATTTAAAAAATACCAAATACATCAATAACTGGGACCTGGTCGATCTATCAAGTTCATATATTCTTGGTAATTGGCTTTTAGCTTTACACCCGACGGGTGTAAAGCGGGATATTTTATATAAGTTTGTCCGATCAAAAAATCTTTGGGAAAGAAGAATTGCCGTTATTTCGACTTTTGAGTTTATCCGCAATAATCAGTTTAAGGATTCATTAAAGATTTCAGAAATACTATTGAATGATAAACACGATCTGATCCACAAAGCAGTCGGTTGGATGTTACGGGAACTGGGGAAACGCGATCAAAAATTATTGGAATGTTTTTTGCAAAAACACTGTAAAAAAATGCCCCGGACAATGTTAAGATATGCCATAGAGAAATTCAGCAAAGAAAAAAGAGATAATTATTTAAAATTAACCTAATTGATCTAATTATTCTAATTTCTAATAAAGCACCAATAAATAAATAATTAGAACTTGGGATTTTATTAGGTAAATTAGGTTAATTAGAAATTAGAAATTTATATGAACTTTGTTGTAATTGTTTCCGCAATGATTGAAAAAAACGGGAAATACCTTTTCGGAAAAAAACCAAAAGATATGGGTCCTTATCCCAATTGCTGGTTGATAATCGGCGGCAGGGCATATCTTGATAAAGAAACGATCGAGGAAGCGATCAGACGCGAAGTCAAGGAAGAAGCCAACATTGAAATTACTGATCTAAAACCGCTTCACTTCGGCGAAGATAATCGTGTCCGTAAAGGGACGATGACTCACATGATTTTTCTG
>Ga0172370_10004045_pt1 | contig 19902 bp, 14 predicted proteins | sample LakKiv5m_FD_114538 | JGI IMG/M metagenome (GOLD analysis project Ga0172370, IMG submission 114538) | Freshwater microbial communities from Kabuno Bay, South-Kivu, Congo - kab_022012_11.5m | ecosystem: Environmental > Aquatic > Freshwater > Lake | place: Democratic Republic of the Congo...
ATTCTGCACCGCGGCGAGGGGCACGGTGAGGCGGACACGACGTCGGAGGAGCGCGAGGCGACGCACGTGTTTCGCGGCCTCGTCGATCAGATGGCTACCGCGTACGAGGAGGTCCAACGCCGGCTCGACGAGCGCGCGCGCGTGCTGACGGGGGCGTTGACCCGCTTCTCGCACGCGGAGGCCGAGATCACGGAACTGCGGCGCCGCGTGGATGAGCTGGAGACGCGCTTGGCGGCCGTAGAAGGCAAGCGCGGACCGTCGGACAACTCCCCAGCAGCTTGACAGGTTTTCAGGCGGCTCGTAGCCTCCAGGGCGCGCATGCGGCCCCTTCGTGCGGCGCGCCGGAGCGTGTATCTGCACGCTCACCGACGCCCGACGCGGACGGTCCCCGCAGTGCTTCGACCGGTCGAGGAGACATGATCAGCGCTCGTCAACGCTCGCTCGCACTCGCCGCGTTCGCTCTCGTCTCGGCCGCTCTCCTGGCGCCGAGCGTCGCGTACGCCGGGAAATACGACCTCGAGTTCTCCTCGTTCCGGAAGGCCGACACGTCCCTCACGGGCGTCCGGACGGTCACGATCGACAACGCCGGTTTCTCGTCGCTGATGCGCGAGCTGGCGTTCGCGATGGGACCGCGTGCCTACGGCCCGGCTGCGTCAGGCGGCGCGCTCGGCTTCGACGTGGGCTTCGAGATGTCCTTCGCGGGCATCAACGGCAGCTCCGCCTACTGGACCAAGGGCACGAACTCGGCCTCCTCCGGCGAGTCGAGCGTCACGACGACGCAGCTGCGCGTCCGCAAGGGCCTGCCCTTCTCGATGGAGCTCGGCGGCTCGCTGACTCACTTGCTCGAGTCAAACCTCTGGGGTATCGGCGTCGAGATGAAGTGGTCGCTCGTCGACGGCTTCGCGCACATCCCCGACATCTCGCTTCGCCCGATGATCCAGACGGTGCTCGGCAACGACGACATCGCGATGCTGATCCTTGGCGGCGACTTCACGATCTCGAAGAGCTTTGGCGTCGGCGGCCTGCTCGCGCTCGAGCCCTGGATCTCGTACTCCGCGCTCTACACCTACGTCACGACGCACCAGATCAGCGTCCCGCTCTCCAACGGCGTGAGCTCCGAGTCGTTCCTCTTCAAGCAGGTCTCCGATCCCGCGGAGACGAGCCACCGCATCGGCGGCGGTCTGCGCGTCGTCGTGACCCGCCTCTCCTTCGGCTTCGAGTTCCTCCGCTCGCTGACGCAGGGACTCAACATCGTCACCGGCAAGGTCGGCTTGGCGTTTTAGAGCGCACGGCCTCGGTCCACTCTCCCCTACTTGAGCGTGAACTGCATCTCGGTCGAGCCGATCTGGATGCGATCGCCGTCCTTCAAGAACACCTTGTGGATCTTCCGGCCGTTGACGAGCACGCCGTTCGTCGAACCCATGTCTGCGACCTCGTAGCGCATCTCGTCGATCCGAATCGCCGCGTGGCGGCGTGACACCGAGCCGTCCTGAATCGTGATCGTGTTGCCCGGCATCGAGCCGATCGTCGTCACGTCATCCACGAGCGGGAACGTCTCGCCCGCGAGCGGCCCCTGCGTCACCGTCAACTTGCCTCGGTTCGGCCCGTCGTACTGCTGCTGCTGTCGTGACGGGCCCTCCTGCGGCGCCTCCCTGCGACGCCTCACGAGCCACACGATGAGCAGCACGAGCAGGCCGACGCCGAGCAGGCCGCCCACGACCATGCCGACGATCTTCAGGATCCGCATCCACGCGAACGCAGGCGCCGGGAAGCGGACATCATCGGCCGTTGCCTCCACCACGCGTCCGCCCGGCAGGTCGGTCTTGACCTTGACCTTGTAGGCGCGCTCGTCTTTGCCCTTGATGGGCTCGCCCCAATCGGGCAGCTCGCTGAGCTTGAGCGTGATGATGTACTGCTTCTTGATGCGCCCCGCGAGCGAGTCCCACGTGTTCGCGATCTGCGGGAAGTCCTTCACCGCGAGCTGGATGAAGTAGCCACCCGTCGAGTCCGCGAGGTTCTGCAGCGTGATGAAGCCCTCGCGCGTGTCGAGCGAGTAGCCGATCGTATACACGCGAATCTTGTGTTCTTTATACTTCTCCAGGATGTACTTGACCTTGTTCGCGACCTTCGTCTGGTTCGCCTCGCGATCCTTGCCGTCCGACATCGTGATGAGGAACCGCCGGCGCGCCGATCCGAGCTTGTCGAGGTTCTCCACCATGTAGTTCATGGCCTTGTCGACCGCTTGCAGCATCTCCGGTGCGAGCGTCGCCTTCGCCTTGTCGCCCTGTCCCTTGATGGGCGAGTTCGGATCGGCCGCGTCGTCTGTCTTCGGTGGCTGCTTCTCCTTGACCTGGTTCTGCGTGGTCTTGAAGTCGCTCGAGAACATCGCGACGGGCTCGTTCGGGAAGCCCTCGCGGTACATGAACACAGCGACCTTGTCGTTGCCCGAGAGGCGCCCGATGAACTGGAGCGCGCCCTCCTTCTCGACGTCGAAGACGTTGTGCTGCTCGCTCTCGCTGTTGATCATGTAGGCCTGCGCGGCCGACATCAGGATGACGATCGCGACGGGCTCCTTGGCCTCATCGGCGGTCTGGACGGTCGTGTCCTTGACCGCCAGCGCCTTGTCGGTCGCGAAGACCTGGAACGCCTCCGCCTTCAGCTTCTCGATGGGCCGCCCGTCCCGATCGAACACGTCGGCGTGGATCGTCAGGAGCATCTCCTTCGGGTCGAGCTCCACGTGATCGATGACGATGCGATCGTCGGTCTGTGCGAGTGAGGCCGATGGCGCCGCGACCACGCAGGCCAGCAGCGCGGACACGAAGGTCAGATGTCGAAGCAGTGGAGCGCACCTGGAAGGCATCATGCGGGACCTCGCTGGAAAGATCTTTCAATACAGGGACTTGAACTTGATCTCCGTCCGCCCGACGCGAATCTTGTCGTTGTCGATGAGCTCTTCTTTCGAGCAGCGCCGGTCATTGAGGAACGTGCCGTTGGTCGAGTCGAGATCGATCAGCGTGAAGGTGCCGTTTTCGTGCCGGATGGTCGCGTGCTTCGAGGACAGGTACGCGTCGGTGAGCACGACGTCGCAGTCGGCCGCCGTCCCGAGGACGTTCTTCCCGTCGACGAGCCTGTAGTCCTTGCCGCGCAGCTCGCCGTTGAGCACGACCACCCAGCCGACGCAGGCCTGGAAGGTGCCCGCCGCGATCTTGCTGAGATCCAGCGCGACCGTGTGCATGTCACCGCCGCCGTACTCCTGGTCCAGGTCCGGGCGCTGCGGCGGGGCGGGCTCCTGCTTCTTGCGGCTGAAGAACCCCATCTTTTCACCTCCGTCGTCCTGCGATGATTTGCGTTGCGGCTGCTGCTGGGACTGCTGCTGCTGTTGCTGTTGCCCGCCGCTCTTCGCCTTGTTGACGGCGCCCTTGGCGGCGCCCTTGGCCTTGTCGAGCGGCGCGTCGATGGCCTTGTTGAACGTGCTCGCCGCCTTGCCCTTGGCCACGGCGACGACGCCGTACTGCTTCGCGCGCGCGGCGTTCGTGACGCTCGCGACACGAGACTTGCCGAGGCCTTTGAAGAAGTCCCAGATCATGGCTCGACCGGCCGGAAGACAGCACTCCCCGCCGAATAGCATCGCACGGCCCACGGGCCCGGATCAACCTCCGCGACCGGTCGACGCACATTGGCGCCGTCGTAGCGGGACCCCGCGCGCTGCCTCGCGTCGCCTAGCCGCCCGAGCGCAGCGGCTGGTAGGCCCAGAGCTTGAAGATGTTGATGTCGCGGTCGGCGGTGATGGGCACCTGCTTGAGGCGCAGCGTGACCTCGCGCACGTGCTCGCCCGGCACGACATAGACCCAGTTGCGCCAGCGGAACTTGCGGTCCTCGCCCCCGCAGACGCAGTTGGGGAGCCGCCGATCGTTGGCATGCATCTCTGCCTCCCAGTCGCCGTGCACGTAGTCCATGCGCCAGACGACGTAGACGTCCTTGCCGGGCTCGATGCCGTTGAGCTCGAACGTGCAGTTGCCGCCCTCGTAGGCGATGCCCGCGTCCTCGACGGTCTTGCTGTCGGGGTACTTGAGCTTCTGCCGCGTGCGGTACTTGTCGCGCGCGCCTTCGATCTTGAACTTGTGCTGCGTCTCGGAGTCGTGCTCCAGCGGGTCGATCCAGTCGCACCGCCGGAACGTCATGTCGTCGATCGTGAGCACCTCCTCGAAGCTGTCCGACCGCGTCTTGATCTTCTCGATGATGGCGTCGAGATCGGTCATCGGCTTGTCGATGGCCTTGACCTCGCGCTTGAGCTGCTTCGAGAACATCGCCTCCAGGAACTTGAAGCACTCGTTCTGGTACGCGATGAGCATCTTGAGGAAGCCCACGTCGTAGCGCCGCTCCTCGTACTTCTGGAGTGCGATCTCGACGTGCTTCTTGTAGTTCGCGAAGTCGCGCTGACTCGACACCTGCGGGACGTTCTGGTCGATGTCCTCGACCATGCCCCACTGGTGGTTGAGCACCGTGAGGTAGAGCGCGAACACATTGCGCAGGTCCACGAGCTGCGTGTGCAGCATCATCTCGAACGTGATGAAGCCGTGCAGCACGTCGCCGGCGCTGAGCACCTTGAGCGTGTGGAAGAGGTAGGCGTAGACCGTCTTCGACTTGCGGATGAGGTCGAAGAGCTCCCACAGGATCGAAGGCGGAATGAACGTGCCCACGATGCCGGCGATCGGCACGAAGCGAAGGTCGATCTCGTTCGGCTTCGGGTTGTAGGGATCCTTCGCGTCCGTGATGCGCTTGACGTCCTTGTCGAGCGCGACACGGCACAGCTCCACCTCGTTGGCGATGTCGGGCTCCGTGACGATCCACTCGAGCTTGGCCTTCTCCGACACGCGCCGGTGGCCCTTGTACTCGAGGTTCTCCTTGTACGAGATGAAGTCCGTGAACTCCTCCAGGTAGCGCGCGACGAGGTAGATCGTGGTCGGCAGCTTGAAGTCCGCCGGGTTGACGATCTTGATCTCCGGCTCCCAGATGAAGATGTCGCTGCCCTGCGCGTCGATCGCGTAGCCGGGTTGCACCTCGACCGCGAGCTCGCCTCGACCGCGCGCAGCCACGCGGAAACCACCGAGCGCGTGCGGCACGATGCCAGGACCGTGCAGCATGCGGTTGTGCAGCTTGCGCTTCTCGACGTGGTAACGCTCGGCGTCGTTCCAGTCCTTCTCCGTCGTCAGGAAGCCGCGGAAGAAGTTGATTCTTTTGTAATGTCGCTCGATTGCGTCGACCATGTTGTCCCTCTGCGTGCTAGTCGATGGCTATTCGGTGGTGCCGATGGCGCTGCTCACGCCGATCTGCATGAAGTCTCTGAGCTCGACCTTCTCGCTCTCGGACTCGAAGGTCAGGAAGTAGGTCGTGTGCGCCGGTTTCTCGGCCTGGATCACGCGGTGGATGCGCACGACCATCTCCTCGCTGACCTTGCCGTAGCCGATCGGGATATGGACCAGGAAGCAGTGCGCGAGGTTCATGGGCGGCAGGATCACCGAGTCGATTCCGATCGAGCTCGAGATGCCGATGCGGAACCCCTTGTACGGCCAGCTATTTTCTTCGATGCGTGGCGCCACGCCGACGTAGATCGCGAGCAGCTCGGAGAGCGCGCGTCGCGTACCGCGGATCGAGAAGAGGCGCGGTGCGTGGTGCAGCCACTTGCGTCGCTTGACCTCCGGCCAGTCGAGATCGAGCTGCAACGCGAGCCACGTCGCGAGCCACGGCAGCATGTCCGGGTCGCTCTCGAGCGGCCGCAGCAGGCGGGGCACGTCGTCGATGCGATGCCGGAGGCCGTCCAGGATGTGGTGGAAAATCCACAAGAAATCGCGAAGGAAATTGCGCTCGTCGTCCTGCGCGAGCTGGTAGACGCCGGGCAGGAAGCGCACCAGGGAGGGCTTGGCGATGCGCAGCTCCAGCGTCGAGTCGCGCTCCACGAGCATGCCGCGCGCAGGGGTCTGCCCGACGACGAGATCCTCGGGCGCGTAGGCCTCGACGAAGCGCACACGCGCGGGCGCGAAGCCCGAGTTGCGCAAGACGATCTGCGCGTCGCTCAGCTTCATGCCCGTCAGATCGGGCATGACCAGCTTCCGAGCCAGCCGCTCGCGCGGTCGATTGGTGTCGCCTCCGAGTACCACGGCTAATCGCCCCCTCGGCTAGATGATGCGCTGGTGCGTCTTCTCGACGATCTGCACGTTGACCACGTGAACCAGCTCCCCCGCTTCCACCTTGAATTGGTCCGTCTCCACCTTGCGCTCTTCGTCGATGATGCGCACGCGATCGACGAACTCGACCCCCTGTACGCCTTCGACGACATGATAGAGGTCGACCTTGTAGACCGGCCGTCCGAACGGCCAGCCGCGCCCATCGCGCCCGCCCTTGAGCGGGTGAAGGAACATACGGACGCGCTTGTCGATCTCGGCCTTGACGCGATCCGAGGGCGATGACGTCGCGACGATGATGTCCACCGCTAGCGAGAGCTCCCGGTAGCGCGGCCGCTCCACGTGCACGATGGTCGTCAGCAGCTTCCGGTCGGCGAGGTGGTTGCGCACGCGGCGCAGCAGCTCGGTCGACGGCATCGGCTTCTGCATGAAGTCGGGGTGCGTCTCGGCCACCTTCGGGACGATGACGACCGTGACCTCCCCCTCGCGGTCGCGCGTCGGCAGCACGCACACGCGCGCGACCGAGTTCGAGGCCTGGACCGCGAGCCACTCGAAGTCCTCCGCGGTCACGGCCCGGTTGCGCGCCTTGAGCATGTGGGGCCCGCGCAGCTTGGCCTCCTCGACCGTCTCCAGGCTGCAACCGCCGGCCGCGGCGAACGGGTTCGTCACGCTCTCGATGTAGGGCACCGACTGTAGCAGCACGTCGAGCGAGTCCGGCGCGACGTTGCCCTCTTCGCCGCCGCCGACCTGGTAGCGCGTGCAGAGGATGTTGCGGTCGCCCTTCGGAGGGATGAGGCCGCGCACGCCGTCGCCGAAGCGGATCTCGCCGGTGACGATGTCCTTCAGGTAGTGCCGCGAGCCGGCGACCGACTCGTAGAGGCTCTCGACTTCGTGCCAGCGCACGAGAAAGCCGTCCGCGTCGGGCGACTCCTTGACCGCCTCGTCACCCTCGTCGCGCAGCAAGGCCTCGAGCTCCGGCCCGGTGGGGCGCTCGCGCTCCTTGACCCAGATCTCCTGGCCGGGCAGCACCGGACCGCGCACGAACTTGAAGGCCTGGTTCGGCGTCCCCTGCGACGATCCGAGCACGGTCTCACCGTACGTCGCGACGTGCGACGCGTGCACCGCGTTGAGCAGCACGTTGCGAATGCGCGGTGGTTCGTCGTAGCCGCCGTACTCGAGGCGCGCGCGGAACCAGTAGAGGTTCTCGCCGTAGCGTTTGGTCTGGCGGTGATCTCGCGGCCCGACGAACTCCAGGAAGCCGGACTGCGTGAAGCCGTGCGTGTGATCGCGCGGCAGCAGGTTGGACCAGCTCTTGCCGTTCCAGTACTCCCACGTGATGAGCTGCTCCGCGTGCGCCTCGGCGAGGCTCGCCTTCGTGTCGCCCGCCCTGCCGCTCACGCGACGCCCCGGCCCCGCGGCCTCAGCCAGCTCGAAGTAGAGCTGCATGCGCTCGTTCGTGAAGGGCTGCTCGAAGCCAAGGTACAGCGTCGGGCTCTCCTCGGCGACCGGCTGGAACGCCTGGAACGCCTTGAGCTCCTGCGAGGAGAGATCCGTCACGTCGGAGTACACGAAGTCGTTGTAGACCAGCACCTGCTCGAAGGGATGCTCCTGCTCCACGAAGCGCAGCGAGAGGTTCTTCAGCGACGGCGGCCTCAGCGGACGCTCGTCGCGCCAGACCCAACGATCGCCGTCCAGCTCGTAGGTGCCCGACACGCCGTAGTCGCCGCGTTCGACGCGAGCGCGCACGAAATGCGCCTCGACCCCGTTGATGGTCGTCTGAGAGAGGTCCTTCGGCTTGCGGAAGGTCACGTAGCCGTTCTGCGTCAACGCGACGGTCTCATCGGCGAAGTCGAGGCCCGTGTCCTCGGCCGCGAATTCACCGAGGCCGTTGCGACCGAGCAGCTTCCACCGCTTCCCGTTCCAATACTCCCAACACACGACGAGATCCTGCGACGGCTGAGGGCGCGGCACGACGGTTGGATCGCTGAGCTCCACGTCGAGGCGAACGACCGCGTCTGGATGCGTGAGCACCTTGTCGCAGGCGAGATAGAACGCACCGTCGACGCGCGGCTCGCGTCCGAAGGGCTGGAAATTACGGTCGAGATCGAGGCGGAAGAAGACGCCCGACTCGATGTTCGCCATCGCGACGTCGGGCCGCTGACCCTCGCCGACGACCTCCAGGCGCATGAGCAGGCGATCCACCATCGTCTCGTTCGGATTGCTCGGCACCTCTGCGAGGCGACCCCGAATCCACAACGCTTTCGTATCGTTGACCGAGGTCGCCGCGATCGCCGGCGGGCCCATGAACGAGATCTGATCCTCGTCGGTCTCCAGCGGCGGATTCAGCAACTCGCGCCACCGCGTTCCGTCCCAGTATTCCCACTCCAGCATGCGCACGAACGCGCGCCCCTCGCGCAGCGGCATCGTCCCGCGCACGCTCAGGATGGCCGACTCCCCGAAGGACTCCAGCCGCTTGTCGCTCAGGTAGATGAAGCGCTCGACCGCGCGCACACCGGCCCACACCTCGAAACCCGACGCCTCGATCGGACCGCCGCGCCCGAGCAGCGGCGTATTGTCCGCGAACGTCTCGTGGTGCTGGCTCATCGTCTTGACGAGCTTGTTGGCGACGACGACCAGCTCGCCCTCCGTCTCGAACGAGACGAAGCGCCCCTCCGCGTCCGGCTTCGTTCCGACGCGGGTCCCCCGTGGCAGCTCGACGCGATCGGCCTTCGGGTTGATCGTGAACGTCATCACCGTCCGCGCGGGCTGCGGCGGGGTGAGCGTGATCCCCATCAGATCGAGGAACGCGAGGAAGTTCTTCTCCGGCACGCGGTTGAGCCGGTACAGCGTCATCTCCGTCATCCACGCGAACAGCTCGATGAGCGTGATGCCGGGATCCGATCGGTTGTGGTTCGTCCACTCAGGGCAGTACTGAGGGATGAGGCGTACGGCTTCCTGGACGATGTCCTCGAAGGTGCGATCGTCGAGATTCGGGCTGGGAATCATAGGTCTTGCTCTCGCCTCAGGTAGAACGGATACACGAGGTTCTGGTCAGCGTTCGTCGAGCTCACGCGGTAGTGGACGTGCACGAGCAGCACGTTCTCCCGCGCGGAGTCCGGGTACGCCTCCACCTCGACGTCGTCGATCCGGTGCTCCCACTTCTGCAGCGCTTCGCGCACGTAGAACGCGACGAGCCCCGCCGTGGACGCGTCGTTCGGGTGAAACACGTAGTCGTGAATGCGACAGCCGAACTGCGGCCGCATCACGCGCTCGCCGATCGCGGTGCCGATGACGAGCCGCAGCGACTGCTCGATGTTCTCCTCGCCCGCAGACGCGGCCATCCCGCCCGACGCGTCGACGCCGAGCGGAAAATGCAGACCTCTGCCGAGGAAGCTCTTCGTCATGTGCACCCGTCAACGTCCGCGCGTTCGGAGGCTGCGCGGCGCGAGACGCGGGCCTGCTTGGCCTGCGCAGACGCCGGCGTGGCCGGGGCGACGCGAGGCATCTAGCGGACCTGCCCTTCGAACGTGCGCCCGCAGCCAGGGCACGAGATGCGCACCCACGAGACCTCGCCGTACTCCATCGGCGCCTCCACGTCGAGCGTCGCCTTGCCGCAGAAGGGACACTTGTGGTTCTCGGTGCGACCGAGCAGCACGTCGTCCAGCACGTCTTGGAGCATGCTCATCATCTCTTCGGGGTCGTCGTTCCGCCGGTACATGTGTGCGTCTCCTGCGACCCGGCGTGTCAGAATCACGCGGATTCCGCGCGCATGGACCGCGCACCGAGGGACAGCGATCTAGAACGCGCAGCCGCAGACTGTCAAGCGGAGCGCGTCGTCAAAGGCGGCTGGATTCGGGCTAGTTCGCAGAGTTGCGCGCGAAGGCGATCGTCGTCTTGTAGCCTTCGTCGGGGCGGAAGGTGTGCGTCGCGGCGGTGACCAGGTACTTGCCGCTGTAGCGCGTGCCGTATCCCTTGAGCTCGACCATCGCGCCGGGCCGGACCTCGGGCACGCCGTTGAACGTCGCCTCGCCGGTCAGGAAGTCCATCGCGAGCTGATCGAAGACCGACTGCGCGACTGCGTCCGCCTCGTCCTTGCTCGTGACGGGCTGGTCCAACACGACGTATTTCCGGCCGGAACTCGCGGAGTTGTAGAACGCCTTGCCCGTGGCCTCGTGTCCGGCGCTGCCGCCGAAGCTCAGCGTGGGCTTCTGCGCCTTGCCGACGATGATCTCCTTCTTGTCCGGGTCCCAGCTGCGCACCTCGACCGACGCATACTGCTTCGCGGTCGACAGCCGGATCCTCACGTTCTCGACCAGCGTGGGGTTCGTCCCCTCGAGGCGCTCGCGGCACAGCGTCGCCACCGCGTTGCCGGCCGGCGTCGGCTTCGCGAACGACACCTCGCCGGCGGTCTGGGCGCTCGTGCCCTGGCGCTGGCTGGCCTCCGCGCCGATCTGCTTGAGGAACTGGTAGTCGTTGACGTTGTACTGCGCGACATAGCGGTACTTCGTCGGACTCGCCTGCACCTTGCCGGGCGTCAAGCCGTGGCTCTTCTTGCCGCCCACGTTCGCAGCGGCGTCGTTGATGACCTTGTTCGCGATCACCGACGTGGTGACGTTGGCCCCATTGCCCTTGCCCCCGTCCGGCGGCCACGTGCGCGACGTCTGGCCGCGCGTCAAGCGGTGCGACTTGTCGTAACCGACGATGGAGATGCGGTTGCCGGTCACCGAGTCGAAGGCCGGCTCGATGTACGAGACCTCGCCCATCATCACCGTGGTGGGCTGCTCGAAGCCCATCTGGATCTCGACCTCCGCGCCCTCCTCGACCTTGTCGAGCAGGGCGATCTTCTCGAGATCCATCATGTCGTACTCGACGACGAACATGTCGGGCGTGTCCATCCGCAAGTCGATCATGACGGACAGGATCTGCACGCCGCCGCGCGTGTCGATGGACCCGGCGTCGCCCTGGATCTCCGTGCTGCCCTTGATCTTCACGTTGATCTGCGGAGTCCTTTCATCCATCTCGGCCATCGCTGTCTCCTTCCTCCGCTCCCCCGCGGCTTCGCTTGCTCTCGCCCGCTCTCACCTCGGCTCCTCGCGACGGCCCGCTCGGGACGCTTCGCTCCGGAACCCGGCGCGGGCACCGCTCGGCCCGACCCATCCGTTGTGCGCCGCCCGACCCCCGAACCGCCGGTCCGGCGCGAGGGGCTACTTCAGGATGGGCGGCACGAGCAGGCGCGTTCCGGGCTGGAGCTCCGACGGGTCGTCGATGCTGTTCGCCTCGGCGATCCGGCGCCACTCGGCCGGGGAGTCGTACTCCTTGTACGCGATGCCCTGGAGCGTATCGCCTCGCTGCACCAAGTGAACCTTGGCCACATCGGGGCTGTTCTTCTTCGTGTCCTTCTTCGGGTCGATGTCCTCGGTGAGCGTGAGCTTCGCCGTGGCGCGGACGGGCGTGCCGTCCGGGAGGAACATCGTGTAGTTCACCTCCAGACGGCTTACGAAGAAGCGCCCGGAGTTGATCTTCCCCTCGCCCGAGCCGAAGCCGGACCCCCAGCTGAACAAGACACGCGGCGGACGATGCAGCTCCTTCTGGAAGTGGAGGAGCTGTTCGAGCTTCACAATATACGTCTTGTAGACGCTCTTGCGCTGCTCGAACGTGTCGAAGATCAGCTCTCCGAAGTCGATCTCCGCCTTGTCGCCGTGTGTGAACTGGTTGGTCTGGGCGTTCGCGCCGGCCTGAGGCTGCTCGCGATACGGGACCGACTTCGTGACGCGGATGGCTTGCGGATTGAAGAAGAAGCTGATCTCCCCCAATGCGGCCTTCGCCGAGTCGTCCTTGTAGATCTCGAGCTTCGCCTTGACGAGCTGGCCCGCCATGGTTCCTGCGCTAGCCATAGATGCCCCTCCTCTCCTTCTCGCGCTTCAGCCGACCCATGATCGCGTTCGCAATTCGGGATGCGAGCACGTCAATATTGATTTTCTTCTGATCCTTCTTGCCCTGACGGAACTTCTCTTGGTCGCGCTTCTGCGCCGTCGTCAGCGTGTGGTCGGGCGCGCCTGACAGCTCGCCCCCCATCGCGCTCACCGGCTCCGTCGTGGGCTTGGCCGCCGCTGCCGCCACGACGGCGCGAGCCGCCGGAGCGATGAGCGGGAGGACATCCCCCGAAGGTGCCGAGGTCACCTGCAGGACCCGCGCCATCGCGCCGGTCTGAGCCGAACGCGCCGCCGCGGTCGGTCCACGCGCGACGTCAGCCGCGTGTGAACCTCGCGCACCGCGCGCACCATACGGAGCGCCCGAACCCCGTTCCGCGTCCGACGAATCGAAAGCGGGACGCGGTCCCAGCGTCGTGTCGACGACCTCCAGGTCCGCGCGCCCCGTGCCGGACGCGCGCGAACCCGCCGAAGGCATGCCGTGGGAGCGGCCGCCGCCGGACCCGCGAGCGCTCGAGCCCGCCCGCTCGCGGACCTCCGAGCTGAGGCGCTCGGCCGTCCGGAGGGAGCGCCCCGAGAACCCAGGGGTGCTGCCATACACATCGCCAAACCAGTCGTTGTCCGAGCCACCGGAGGTGAGGCTCACGACCTCCCCCGGCGCCCCCATGTCGCCCGTCCCGGAGGGCCGCGCACCCGATTCCGCGATCGGAGCGACGCGCGCCGAGCCCTTGTGACCGATACGACCGCCCGCGAGCGCGTGGAGCACGGCCTTGCCGCCCGCCACCGCCGTCGGCGTGAAGCCCAGCGTGGAGCTCGCGAGATGCCCCGCCTTGCCGCTGCCGCGCGGCACGCCGCCTGCGAGGCCCGTGGCGGCGTCCTCGACGTCGAAGCCGACCTCCGCCAGCGCGCGGGACAGATCGAGCAGGACGCTCGGCTCGGCCAAGTCGGAGTAGCCTGGGCGGCTCACGCCGGCTGCCGGACCCGCCTGGGGCGCGAGCACACCGGCACCCGAGGCGGCGCGCCGCGCGCGGGTCGATCCGCCCAAGTCGTCGGTGGCGAGGTGGGTTGCCTGCGAACGCCCGGCGAGGATCTCGGGTGTGTCGGTGCCGGCCTGACGCACGGCTTCACGCACGGCCGGCGCACCGAGCCAGGACGCGAGCCACTCGATGTCGAGCCCGGGGGTTCCGCCCTGCGCCACGAGCTGCTGCGCCTTCGGCGTGTCGCCCGAGGCCAGCGCCTGGAGCGCGGCCTGAGCAGCGCGGGGTAGCGATCGGGTCATGGCAGCGAGCGCCACGGCGCCCGAGCGCGGACGGACGCCGCTCTGAGCGGTGATCGCCGCCGAAGCCGCGAGCACCTGTCGGGCCGCCGTCGTCGCGCGCGCGATCGCCCGCGAGAGGCTCGCCGGGTCGGACGCCCGGGCGGCCGGCGCCATCGCGGCCGCACGCACGCCCTGCGCCTCGGGTCGCGACGACGCATCGCCGCCGACATCACCGCCGCCGACATCGGTGGGGGCGAGGTCCACGAGGTCCGCGACCGCACCGTCTCGCGCCGTTTCGGGCGTCGAGACGTCCGCGCGGCGGGCGAGCGTCGCGCCGAGCTGCTCCGCACCCGCCTCACGCAACGCCGGAGCGAGGCCGAGCCCCGCGCCGGCGCCCTCGATCGCCCTTCCGAGATAGGGGCGGAGCCCTTGCAGCACGCGAGGCGCCAGTGCCCCGAGGCTTCGAATCGCCTCGACGAAGGCAGGTTCACGTGCCGCTGCGAGCGGTGAGGTGACCGCCGCAGCGAGCGCCCTAACCGTGGAGGTCGGCGCCGCGCCATCGCGTCCGGCAGCCGCGGAGCGGGCGGCGCGCAGCTCCCGTCGAACCACGTCCGCCGAGGCCGCCGCCAGAGCAGGCGCCATCGCCGGAGCCCTTTGGGCGGTCCGGGGAGCCGGGCGCCCGCCGGACGCGAGCCTGGGCGCATCCGCGACGCGCGGTCCGGTCGTCGCCCCCGTGGCAGGCCCACGCGGTGTCGCGGCGTCTGTCTGGACCGTCCCCGCGTCATCGCCGAAGTCGGCCGTGGACTGGACGAACTCGGCGTCGAGCGGGAGCCCGTCGGCCAGGCTTCGCCCTTCCGGCGGGCGCGAGGCCACGGAGGCGCCCGCGGTGGCGGTGGGCGCCAGGAACGGACGCATCGCGGCCGGCAGACGAGCGTGCGAGGCGACCTGGCCGAGTGGACCGGGGCCTTCGAGCCCGAGGCTCAGCCGCTCCGTCAGGCGCTCCGCGAGCGACGCGACCTTCAGCGCGCCGAGCCCGGCGGCCTCCGAGTGCGTGCGGGCAGGGGCCTGCGCGGGAGGCGTCGCGCGGGACACCTCGGTCCGCGTCGTCGAGGCGCCGAGGAGTCGGGTGGCGTTGGGAGTCGGAGAAGCGGTGGAGGTCGGGCCGCGGGCGTTGCGGAGGAGGTTCGGAACGGCAGCCGGAGCGATGTCTTCTGCGTTGAAGCCCTGCTCCGAGAAGCCCTGCTCCGACGCGACGAGCTCCCCTGCCGGACCGAGCCGAGCGGCGTTCGGCGCGAGCGCGCGCTCGGCCGCGTCCATCCAGCGGGTCACGCGACGTACGAAGCCGAGGGCCGCCGTCGTCGGGGACTCAAGGCCCTGGCTCGACTCGGGCTTGCCTGCAGCGAGCCAGGTCGCCACACGGGCGATGACCGGGGCGGCCTTCGAGACACGCCCGGCGATGCCGAGCACCGGCGCGTCGACCGCCGGGACTGCCGCGGAACGGGGCGACGTGGCCCCGGCGGCGGGCGTGGAGGGAGCGTCCTCTTGCGCGAGCGGGCGCGGCGTCGACGCCGCTCGTGCCGCGGTCGCCACGAAGCGGCCGAGGCGGGCGGCCTGACGGGCGGCCTGAGCGACCGCGCGTGCGAGCGCCGGCGTGGAGGCCGAGGCGGTCGCGGGGGCCCGCGTCGCCGGTGTGCCGTCAGACGCAGCCGACTCGACGGTGCTCGCGTGGGGCGCCGCGAGGAGACCCTCGCTCAGCGGCTCGAGCAGCGCCAGATCGGCGGTCTCTGTCGCGAGGCGGAGGGCGCGCGTCGTCACCGCAGCGTAGGACAGCGCGAAGCCGGATTGCGCCGAAGCAGGCTCGGAGCCGGCCATGCCCGGTGTTTGGAGGGCGCCGGCGAGGCCGAGGTTCGATCGCAGGGCGAGTCCGGTGCCCCGGAGCCGGCTGGGTGTGCCGGTGTGGGGCGTGTAGGGGCGTAGAGACCCCATCTGGTCGGCGCTCGGGCGCGTCGAAGCCCCGCCAAGCGGGCGCGCGCGGCCCGTCTGGAGGTCCGGCGCGGCTGACGGTCCGCGCGACCGCCCTTGGGTGCCCGGTGACGCGGCGCCAGGCGCCGTTTGAGCCTGCTGTGCCGCCTTGACGGCACGGCGCACCGCTGCGACGCGCCGGTTCGCGGGGGGCGTCGTCGCCGATCGCGTCCCAGACGCAGCCTTGCGGGCCCGCAAGGACGGGCGGGCAGCGCCCTTGGAATCAGCAAGGAATCCAGAGGCATTGATGTCCGCCGTGTTGAAATCACCTGTGTTGAGATCTTCTGCACTGAGATCTTCTTCAAGCACCACCTGAACGAGATCGGCGACCTCCTCCAGCGTCATCGCGCGGATGTCGACGGGCAGCATGGCGGACAGCCGCGCGTGCGAGAGGATCGACTCGGCGAGGCCGAACGACGCGGCGCTGCGCGAGCCGAAGCCCGACGCGGTCCCTGCGAGCACGGGCAGGCTGGCGAGCAGTGCCTCGCCACCGGCGAGCGCCGTCCCGGACTTCATCACGCCCCAGCTGCGCCGCGCGATCGCTCCGCCGGACCAGCGCGCCGCGACGCCGACGTGCAGCGTGAACGCAGCCGCGTCAGGCGCGTCGGCCGAGGCCTCTGGCATGGGCTTGTCGTTGTCTGTCGGGTTCGTAGCCACCGCTTTTTCTCCCGCCTTGGGATACGGCCCGCAGGCCGCGTCTTGGTCCTACGTTCCTCTGTCGCCTGCTCTGCCCGTCGCCGCCGTTCGACCGAGGCCCGGCTGGGGGCCAGGCGGGCCCGCGCTCGGCGAGCCCGCACGAACGCTCATCCGAGCGGCACGAACTTGAAGTAGTCGTAGGCGATCCGGATCTGCTCGAAGCCGATCTGGCTCTGCATCGAGTTCAGGGGCGGCCCCGAGTACTCCACGATGAAGGCCTGCGCGAAGTTGTACATCGCGATCGGCTTCATCTTTCGGTCCTTGATCGTGATCGTCAGGTTCGTGCGCTTGAACGGCGCCGCGGGATCGAGCGACGCCGCGAGCCACTTGAAGAAGTGACCCTGCGCGCTGAACCAGCCCCGCTTGAGCGAGAGCGGCTCGAACTGGCCCGGCCCGAGCATGTAGGTCGCGAACTCGTTGTTGCCGCCCTCCCGGACCTGCTGCGGCTCCGCTTTCCAGGTGATTCCGCTGATCTCGGTGAACTCGACGATCTCCTTGACGCGGGCGTCGCCGATGCTGACCTCGTAGGCGTACGCGACGCTCGGGTCCTTGCGGGCCACGGCGTTCGCGGCGCTCGCGAGGCTGCCCTTGCCCTTCGTGGGGATCGGGGCCGGGTACGGGGCCTTGCCGCCGCCCGCGCCACCCTTGCCGGGCATCCCACCCTTGCCGGGCGTCGTGATGCCGCCGGCCTTGGATCCGGCGCCGGCCTTGGTTCCGCCGCCGGAGAACGCGCTCGAGAGGCCGCTCGAAAGCTTGTCCTTCGCCCAGTCCTGTGCCTTGGCGATGCCCTGGTCGGCCCAGTCCTGCGCCTTGGCGATGCCCTGCTGCTTCAGCTTGTCGAGTTCCTGCTTCGCCTTCTCTTCCGCGACCTTCTTGACCTTGTCGAAGAGACCACCGCCAGCGAAGGCTGCGTCGAGGCCTCCCGAGGAGCCCCCGGCGGAGGCCAGGTCGGGGGCCAGGTCGCCCGCCAGATCTGGCGCCGGCGCGAGGAAGAAGCTGTGGCCGAGCGGCACGTCGGCGACCGGAGCCGCCAGGGCTTGGGTTGCGGCGCTGCTCTGCGTGACCTTGGTCTTCGTCTTCTTCGCCATCGCCTTTCTCCCGTTTTTGCGTTCCCGTCTCTTGGGTTCCCTTTCTTGCGTTCGCGTCTTTTTGGGTTCCCGCGCTGTCCGTTCGTGTCCTGGTCGTCGCTATCCTGTTTGACCGGTTGCCGTCGCTCCTGCTCGGGCCCCGACCCGTTCTGTCCGGGCGGCGCGCCGCCCTAGTCGGCCGCTCCGCGCGTCGTGGCGTCGATCGCCTGCGTGACGCGGAACGAAATGAACTCCGCCGGGCGTACCGGCGCCACACCGATGCTCACGTGGAGCTGCCCCTTCTCGACCGTCTCCGGCTGGTTGGTCTCCTCATCGCACTGGACGTAGAAGGCCGCGTCAGCCGTATCCCCGCGGAAGTAGCCGCGTTTCCAGAGGTCGTGCAGGAAGAAGCCCACGTCCCGGGCGATCGAGGCCCACAGATCATGGTTGTTCGGCTCGAATACGACCCACTGGAGGCCGTGATTGAGCGCCCGCACGATGGCCACGATGGTCCGTCGGACGTTGACGTAGCGGAGCAGGGGATCGGAGGCCGCCGTGCGCGCGCCCCAAACCCGGATGCCCCGGTGGGGGAGCGGACGAATGCAGTTGATTCCCTCGGCGGTCAACATGGCGACGTCTTCATCCTGCAAGATCAGGTCCAAGTCGACGACTCCCTCGAGCGATTCGTTCGCCGGGGCGCGGTAGACCCCCTGCGCGTCGTCGCATCGGGTGTAGATCCCGGCCACATGACCCGACGGCGGGACCAGGCGGCGCTTGCCCTTCTCCTCCACGATGAGCGCGGGGAAGTAGAAGGCCGCGTGCGACGTGTCGAAGAACAGGCGCCACTGCATCGCGCCCGTGTGGTTGAGGCCCGGCGGCACGTCCAGGATGGCGAAGCGGTCCTTGCGGTCCTCGCATACGTCGACGATGGCCTGCTGGACGATCTCGATGTCCTTCTGCGTGCGGAAGCCCTGCGTGCGGACCTCCTGCTTGCCCCCCTCGGCGAAGAGCCTGCGGATGTCGTCGCACCAGATGAGGTCCGGCGCGACGATGAGGTCGATATCTTCGAGCACGGCGAGCGCGGCGAGGCCGAAGCGCTCGTCGGGGCCCATGTCGGCGCCGATGAAGTCTTCGGCAGTGACCGTGAAGAGGCCGTCGAGGCCGCCTTCGAGCGGGACGTTCTGCACAGCGACGGGCAGGTTCTGCGGCACCGGGCTGCCGGAGTTGAGGTCCGTCACCCGCAGCAGGCGCGACACACCGTTGACCCTCCGCTCGACGTAGAAGGGCGAGCCCTTCGCGAGCACGAGGCCGCGGAAGATCTCGCGCCGGCTCGGCGTCTCGGCCGTGATCTCGAACTCCACCGGCTCGATCATCGTGGGCGCGCCGGAGCGGTACTCGCGCTCGAGCGGTTCGCGCTCGTCCCACCAGAGGTTGCGGCCCTCCACGAGCGTGAGCATGCGATAGGAGGGCTCGCCGAGGTCGTCGAAGATCTTGACCACCGTGCCGCGCGAGAAGCCGTGTGTGCTCTTGACCGTGACGCCGATCTCACCCTCGCGGGCGTCGAGCGTGATGAAGGTCTGTACGCGAGGCTCCGGGCGGCGCACCGAGACCTTGACCTGGTTGCCCCAGATGCCCTCGGAGGAGGCCTGCACGACAAGCGTGTTCCGCCCGCTGTGGTCCTTGACGCGCGTGTGCGCCTTGGTGGCGACCTCGCCGCGGCCGCGCTCGAAGAGGTGGGCCACGCGGACGATCCAGCACTCCTTGCCGCCGTTGAGGAAGAAGCCGTCCACGGCGGTCCCGAGGTAGGGTTCGGGGCCGTCCGGCACGTGGAGGATGCCGAAGATCTCGCGGAAGGCCTCGGGGCTCGTGATCTTGACGGGGACGTTGGTGGGGCCGCGTTCCGCGAGGCCGAGAAAGCCCGGCACGCCGGCCGGCAACAGGCCGAGGCGCCGCGGATCCGCGTCCGCGCGCTCCATGATGACGCCCGGTGGGCGCAACATCACCATTGAGTACATCCTTCGGGGCGCGGCCGCCCGCTGCGCCGCCTGCGACCGCACGTGACGCGCGGGCACGTACGACTTCGACCTTCGTCGATCTACCGCTCTACCGGCGTGACCGGTTGATCTCCTTATTGATTTCGGAGATCTCGCGCACCCACACCTGGCGTTCCTTGTGCTCCATTTCGAGGATTTCATCAAGGGGCCAGTGAAAATGGTACGCGATGTACGCTACCTCCTGGTTGAGCCTGTCCAGGGGGTAGCTTACGATTCCCCCAGCTCACCCCCTGTGTCGACCTCGAAGGCGTGCCCGCACTCGGGGCACTTCGCCTTGACCATCGCCGTGCCCTCCTCGTTGACGCGGCGATAGAAATCCTGCAAGTACGCGAGATCAGTCGAGAAAAGCTCCTCGATCACGCTCGGGTTGATGGCGTTGAGATCGCCGAGCTTGGTGATGACGCGCGAGAGCAGGATGATGACGAGGTAGGCGCGGTTGTTCTGAACGCGGTAGTCCTGGAGCGGCAGGATCTCGTCCTTGGCCGTCGCGAGGCGCATGACGCCCTTGCGGTGCACCTTGCCATCCTTGTCCACGTAGCCGCGCGGAAGGTTGAACTCGAATTCAGTCTTGAAAGCCATGTTTTCATTCCTTGGAAACGCGGGCACCCGGCACTCCGTGCACGCCCGCTTGCTTGGAAACGCGGGCACCCGGCACTCCGTGCACGCCCGCTTGCTTGGAAACGCGGGCACCCG
>Ga0172370_10004049_pt1 | contig 19887 bp, 21 predicted proteins | sample LakKiv5m_FD_114538 | JGI IMG/M metagenome (GOLD analysis project Ga0172370, IMG submission 114538) | Freshwater microbial communities from Kabuno Bay, South-Kivu, Congo - kab_022012_11.5m | ecosystem: Environmental > Aquatic > Freshwater > Lake | place: Democratic Republic of the Congo...
AGAGAAAGAAGAAGCAGCGTCTGATCCTGGACGTTGATTCGACGGAAGACCCGGCGCACGGCAAGCAAGAGCAGGTGGCGTTCAACGGTCATTTCGGGAAGAACTGCTTTCATCCGCTCTTTGCGTTCACCAGCGACGGCGACTGCCTGAGGGTGAAGCTGAGGCCCGGCAACGTTCATTCAGCCGATGGCGTTCTCGACTTCCTTGATCCGATTGTGAAGCGGTATAGGTCTCGATTCATCCTGTTCTGGCCTCGCGGGGACGCGGCTTTTGCTCAGCCCGAGGTTTATGAGTATTGCGAGGGTGAACGAGTCACGTACTTCATCAGGCTTCCGGCCAATGCGGTGCTGAACAGACTCATCGACCCGTATCTGACGCGGCCCGTGGGGCGGCCTTTCAAAAGTGGAATTCAGATCAGGCTGGTTGATCTCCGGTATCAGGCCAAGACGTGGGACAGGGAGCGTAGGGTGGTTGCCAAGATCGAGTGGCACGAGGGGGAGTTCTTCCCAAGGATCGGGTTCATCGTGACCAATTCCAAGCTTCCTGCCGGGAAGGTGGTCAAGGTGTACAACGGTCGCGGCGACGTTGAGAACCGGATCAAAGAGGGGAAGAATACGCTCCGCTGGGACAAGACGAGCTGCCATCGATTCGCCGCCAACCAAGCACGGTTGCTCATGGGAGTGTTGGCCTACAATCTCCTCCAAATGCTCCGACAATTCTACCTCGTGGGCGAAGAGGTCAAACGTTCAATGGAATGGCTCATCAAGCGTCTGATCAAAGTCGGAGCGAAAGTCGCGTATCATGGTCGGAGGTGGCAAGTCCATGTGGCTTCAGCCTTCCCCTTGGCTGAACATTACCGTGCTGTGTTCGGGTGAGGGCGACAAGGAAATTGGGCTTGACAGAGGGGCATACGGAATAGTAGACTCAAAATGAGGAAAATGGGGGCTTTTCCATCAACATTACGGCGGTTTTGTCTTTGTCGGTCTTATGGGAGGAGACAAGGCGAGCGTTTCGGGCTTCCGGGAACCATCTCTCGCTCCGTTATCGTTCCGAAGACCCCAAAATGGCAAGACTGCCGCATAATTCCGGCTACAGCGTATTCCTGCTATACATGAGTTCAATTAATTGACAAAAACCGGATTCGGTGGGGGGTTCCGCCATGATGCAGAAGCGGAGGATCAAAGCCAAGGACATCATTGATGACATTCGGGCTGGCATGAAGTGTTCCGATCTTATGACCAAATACCGGTTGAAGCCGACTGGGCTGCGAACGGCCTTGCAGCAACTAGTGGAAGTCAGTGCCATGACCAAAGAGGAGCTGAACAGCCTGGAGTCATTGCACGATGTTTCAGTAACGGGGATGCGGCAATTTCCCCGTAGCCCAGTGAAATTGCCCACCCACATATTTGATGGCGGCTCTCCGGACAAAGCCGGACACATTACCGACACATCGGAAAAAGGAATTTGCGTACAAGGTATTGAGGCCGAAGTAGGTCAGGTCAAGACTTTCATCATCCGTCGCGGTCCGTTGGGCTCTCGATCTACCGTAGTGTTTGAGGGCACTTGCCGCTGGACGAGAAAAGGCGTGCCATCCCCACAGAAGGACCAGGCTGGCTTTGAGATTACCGATATCTCTGCTTACGATTCAGGTGTATTTGCTCGATTCATTGCCTCTTAATCGAGTCTCGCCTCCTTGAGGAGCCCGAGATCAGTTCCTCCCAGTTGTCGTCACCGGATTTAGAAGGGGCCGAAAAAATGGGGGGAACTCTTGGTCTCGATCCACAGGCCCAATTCGAAGTTCGCGGCTAAGCGGGTATTTTTCCCCAAACGTACTGAAATTGCTGCTCAACAGGAGGAGTCGTGGAAGATCAAACTCAAAGGGGGTCAACGAAGATCACCCAAAAGTTTGCCAGGGGAGGTGACGACAATCCAGGCCTTGGGCTCAGGAGACGCGACGACATGGTATACCAGGGCCCGGAGGATGAAGATCGGACCGAAACGATCGACCTCGCCTCGCTGTTCACGAATGACCTCTCGGCTACAGGCAGCTTTGATATTAAAGGTGATATTTGGGCAACTACCTTCGGCAAAGTCCTTCAAGCCCTGCCGATCCCGGCGTTCTTGATTGACCGGAAATGCAATGCATTATACGGGAACCAAGCTTGTTCCAAGATCAGCTGTACCTATGAAAAAATCTTGGGCACCCCCTTCCCGTCTCTGTTTCCCAACTCTGAGGTTTCCCAGAGAGTCCAATTGGTCTTAGACGATGTGTTTTCAACCAGAAAGACCAAGGTTGGCGAAGCTGTCATGCGTATAGGGGAAAGCCGAATATGGGCTCGCATGACATTTCGATCTGTCAGGATCATGCTCGATAGGTTCATACTGGCTCTAATTGAAGATCTCAGTAGTGAGAAAAAACAAATCCAGCTAAAGGAAAACTTCCGTCGGGAGCTTGAGCAGCAGGTCGAGGAAAGAACAAGCGCTCTGAGGAAGGCCAAAGAGGCTTTGGAGGAGAGTGAGGAGCGTTTCCGGGCCCTTGTGGAAACTACAAGTGATTTTATTTGGGAAATGGATACCGGTTGGTTATACACCTACGCGAGTCCTAGGATAAAGGAGCTGCTGGGATACGAGCCGCAGGAGATTTTAGGCAAGGCTCCGTTTGCGCTGATGCCCGAAAGTGAGGCGACTCGCTTTGCATCGAAACTACAAGCTGTTGCAAAGTCAGGAATGTCCTTCCGCGGACTGCAGGCCATAAGTAGAAGCAAGGATGGTCGGCTAGTCGTTATCGAGCGAAGTGGAGTTCCTTTCTTCAATTCGAGGCGGGAGCTTCTTGGTTACAGGGGTATGGACCGAGATATTAGTTACCGGAAGCAAGCGGAGGATGCCCTCCGCAAGGGTGAGGAAAAATACCGCAGTATATTAGAAACTATAGCCGACGGGTACCACGAGACTGATCTCAAGGGAAACCTAGTCCTGGTCAATGATTCCCTTTGCGACATCACGGAATACTCTCGTGAAGAGCTGCTCAGTTTCAACTATCAAGACCTGATGGATGCAGCCAATGCGAGGCTCCTTGCTGAACGGTATGGCGAGGTGCACAGAACCGGCGTTGCTGAAACAGGATTTGACCTTGAGATTCTGAGAAAAGATGGAACCAAAAGACAGGTCTCGCTTTCCATAACCCTTGCACGAGATTTGAAGGGACGTCCTACCGTTTTTCGTGGTGTTTTGCGTGACGTGACGCGACAAAAACAGGCTCAAGAACAGCTGCAGCAGGCTGCGAAGATGGAAGCGGTGGGGCAATTGGCTGGTGGAATTGCTCATGACTTCAACAACCTGCTTACCGCGGTGATCGGCTACACGGACATTTTGAAGCAACAAGTTCCGGCCGAGGATCATCGATACAAGAAGCTCCTTCAGATAGGAAGCGCAGCCAAGCGAGGTGCGGCGCTCACCCGGCAGCTCTTGGCGTTCAGCAGAAAACAGGTTTTGGATGTCAAAGTTCTGAACATCAATGAAGTTATCACCGGGATGGAGGACATGCTCAGGAGCATAATAGGGGAGCAGGTAGCGCTTGAAACCGCCTATTCGCCGACACTGGAACACGTACGGGGAGATCTGGGTCAGATCGAACAGATCGTAATGAACCTCGTTGTCAATGCTCGTGATGCCATGCCGAATGGCGGCAAACTCATAATTGAGACAGAGAATGCTTTGCTTGGCGACGAATACTGTGGAACTGAGTATCAGGTAAGAGCAGGGTCATACGTAATGTTTTCAGTCAGCGATAATGGACAAGGTATAGAGCCAGAGTACGTGCCCCACATCTTTGACCCTTTTTTTACGACCAAAGAAAAGGGAGTCGGCACAGGCCTTGGCTTGTCCACAGTCTACGGCATCGTGAAACAACACCGAGGTCACGTGGCGGTGGACAGCGAGAAAGACCGAGGCACGACATTCAGGATCTACTTGCCTCGCGTCTTGGATTTTCCTGAGAGCGTCCCCAAGAGCACTTTCTCTGCCCCGAAATCTCAGGGCGGCGAAACCGTACTCGTGGTGGAGGACGAGCAGGCGGTGAGGAGACTAACTTGCGAGGCGTTGGAATTGCAGGGCTATCGCATATTGTCGGCATCGAACCAGGAAGAGGCACGGTCGATCAGCGCATGTCACGAGGGACCGATCCACTTGCTTTTGTCCGATGTAATCTTGCCCCAAACGAATGGAAGAAGTCTTTACGAAGCCCTTTCCGTGGGAAGACCTCAGATGAAGGTTTTGTATATGTCTGGATACACGGAGAATCACATTGTTCACCATGGCGTATTGGATCCTGGTGTGCATTTTTTGACGAAGCCCTTCAGCTTTGACGATTTGGTGAGCAAAGTGCGGTGTGTCTTAGATGAGCACCCTTGACCCATAATTTGCGCTCTCGGAATATGGTCAAGCAGTGCGTTCACATGGCAGTCCGATGCTGGAAGGTTAGTGGCTCGGTTGAAATGTGGTCCCGCAAGGGAGCACAGCTCAGAAGCTCTGGCTTCTCGCAGTTGATGTATTAATGCCAAGCATATTATGAGGAACTACCTCTTAAATCCTGATTTTGACAGTCGATTCTTGACGGCCGGTAACTTCTACTACTGATAAGGGGGGTCCATGGAGAAGAGGAAAATCAACGCGAAGGAGGCTGTGGCCGATATCCGCGACGGGATGGACGACTCCGCTCTTATGGGCAAATACAATCTTTCTCCGACAGGACTTCAAAGCCTCTTTGACAAGCTTGTGAATGGCGGGTTCATAGATTTGTCAGAAATGCAAGGTCGGCTGAGGGGGTTTTGGGGAACCGTAGTCATATCTGATCCTGTCCAACCGGAGAAAGGGCTCGAAACGCCCTCGATCCGCCAGCCTCCTCAAACAAAGTCTCCACCACGGATAAATGCTCAGGAATCTGCCAGAGACATCAGATTAGGGATGAATGACGCCGCGCTGATGGAAAAATACCGGCTTTCATCCAGAGGGCTTCGAACACTGTTTGATAAGCTCGTTTATGCCGGCTTGATATCGGACGATGAAATTGAGAGGAGATACCGCGGCATCGACGATACGGTAGACTTGAGAGAAGAGATGCTTACTCTGAGCAGTGCGCTGCGCCTTCATGGCATTGGTGCGCCAGCATCACCTACCGGGGATAAGAAGCCTCCACCCAAGCAGCCAATGGGGCACGATATCGTTAAGAACAGCGCCAACAAGGAAAAGGCTCCATCGCAAGGTCAAGTGGCCAAATCCCCCCAGGAAGCCAAGCTGGATGCTGAGCCAAATAAGAAGGCACAGTATTCCAGATCTATCGCGGTGTCTCTCCTATTCATGGCCCTATTTCCGCTAGGGCTATATGCTCTATACAAAAGCCCCATTGTTTCAGCCATAAGCGACTTTTTCAAAACGACGGCATGGAAGCTGTGGAACATTGCATGCCAGGCGTTGCAGCTTAACTGATATTAATACGCTTTCATTCAAGTAGCATTGAGAAGCCGGTTCATTACAGGCCCTGGCAGATCTTTTCCGCCAAGAACAGCGCGTCAGTGATTCTCTTTGATCGAGAGTGCAATGCTGAGGTATGCTGAAGCAACTACGAGGCGACTGTAACCCGAAACCAAGGAGTTTCAGCAATGGGTTCACGAGGAACGATGCTAGTCGTGGCTGCCCTCGGTGTGATGTGGCTGGCCGGTGTAACAGCGGCGTCGGATACCACGGGCGAGGAAGTCGCACGTATTGGACATGAAGAACTCAGGGCGATCCTTGGGAGTTCGGACCTGCTGATCGTGGATGTCCGCGCGGCCCCGGACTGGGAAAAGAGCGATATCAAGATCAAGGGTGCGATTCGAGAAGATCCCAAGCGAATCAGTGAATGGTTCTCCAAGTATCCGAAAGACAAAACCATTGTCTTCTACTGTGCTTGACCTAACGAAGGCACCAGTGCCCGCGTGGCACAAGAATTCTCCAAGAAGGGCTACATAACGGTTTTCGCGCTCAAAGGCGGTTGGCTGCGCTGGGAAAAATCCGGATATCCTACTGAGAAGAAATGACAACGTTCACCGGGATCGCTCAACTCTGTGGAATCACGAGGGGAGAGGCTTGCGTTTGCCCCGGTGAACGATTACTATTCCTCTTTACAGGCAATCAATTTCCCGTAAATGATTAGTGAAGCGGCATTGATGAGGGATGCAGCGCCTTCAGGGCTGGTCCCTTCCAGCCCGATGCAATGATGTGGCTCTCCATCAGGAAAGAACGACCTTATCAGCGCCCCTCTGCCAGTTACTTCGTCTATCTTTATGACGTAGGTTAAGGAGTTATCTACCGGGATGCTAGCAATATAGCTGGAATGACTTTGTGTAATGAGCGGTTCAAATCCTCTGTCTTTTGACCATTCCAGCCTTCTAACGATTTCGTTGAATAGGTCCTTAATTAACATATTGATCTCTCGAATGTTATCGCCATACGACGGCCCTGGCGCGGTTTTTTTCGTCGGCATCCGAATCATAACAGAAATTCCTTGGATGCAGAATGTCCATGACGATGTTTTTGTGGTCGTAGTTGCGTTGGCTGGCGCAGAGGCCGGCACCTACCGATTTCCAAGAGGCGCTTCTCGTAATCGGGCATAATTTTCCGGCAAGTATCATAGGGGTTTGTTAGAGCTGGTGTTTAAGGCAACACTTGACAGTAGGATGGCTATTTATCGCCGGATTGCAGACTCCCGAAACCTTCCCGATCAATCGTTGCTGCCGGGAAGATGGGTCCCGTTTGGCCCATGTTCCCGGCAATGAATCAGTGCTCCATGTCACTCAAAAAAAAGTGCATGGGTTTCAGTACGCCTCTTCGGCAGACAAATCCTCCTTTGTCACTTTGTCCTTGAACAGGTAGTAGCCCCAGATCTGGTAGATGAGCACGATCGGCACGAAAGTTAATGCCACTCCCAGCATGATCTTTAGGGTGAGAGGGCTGGAGGCTGAGTTGAAAATTGTGAGACTATATGCCGCATTCAGGCTCGACGGGAAAAGATTCGGGTAAAGCCCGACCACACCGAACAAGGTAGCTCCCACAATCGTGAGAGAGGACGCAAACCAGGCCTTCCACCACGCCTTTTTTGCAATGAAAACTCGTGTGGCCAAAAGCGCTGCCACGGTTACCAAGGGAATGAGCAGAAGCACCGGGTACGTCAAGTAATTCGTGTACAGGCTCGTCGCAAACCAGGTGGCCACCAGGAATATTACAGCCACAACCAGCAACGGCCACCATATCCCACCGGCTGCTCTTCCGGCCCGATCCTCAAGGGGCGCTTCGGCCTTTATCGCCAGCCACAGCGCACCGTGGACGAGGAATAGGAGCACGAACAGTATGCCGCCCAACAGGCCGTACGGATTGAGCAAAGTGAGCAAATTACCGTGGAAGTCTCCTTCTGCGTCGATCGGTATCCCCTGGAAAATGTTCGCGAATGCAACTCCCAATAAAAGGGCCGGCACGAAACTGCCCAGGAAGTGACACACATCCCACAGTTTTTGCCAGCTCTGGTTATCCGACTTGCTCCTGAATTCCAGAGCCACCGCCCGCAGTATGAGGGCAAACAACAACAGTAACAGTGGAGTGTACAAGGCGCTGAACATTACCGCATACGTGGTGGGAAACGCGGCAAAGGTAACTCCTCCCGCTGTGATCAGCCACACCTCGTTGCCGTCCCAGAAAGGTCCCATGGAATTGTACGCTACTCGCTTGTCAGCATCATTGCTCGCTATGAACGGCACGAGTGTGCCCAGCCCGAGATCAAAGCCGTCAAGCATGAAATAGACCGCCCAAAGCACGCCCCACAGCAAAAACCAGATAGTCTCCAACATGGTGTTTCCCCCCTTCCTAAGCTTTTGCCACGGAGGCCGGCTCAGGCCCCTTCCGAGCGTATTTATAAACCAGATAGAAGCAGGCTATTCCCAGCAGGGTGTAGACGATGATGAAAGCCGCCAGCGAAAGTCCCACCTGGGACCCGGCGACCCGAGAAGCGGCATCGGAAGTCTTCATCATTCCGTACACGATCCAGGGTTGCCGACCAATCTCGGTGACTGTCCAACCGAGTTCGGCCGCCAGATACGGGAGCGGAATACAATAAATGAGCAGCCGGAGAAGCCCTGGACTGTTTTCCGGAGTGTTCCGTCTTATCCACGCAGCGATACTTACCACGGCCAAGAACAACCCGATCCCCACCATCAGCCTGAAAGACCAAAAAGTGGCAGTAACAGGAGGTCTCTGATCTTTCGGCCATTCTTTGAGTCCGCGATAAACTCCGTCCTTGTCACCCAGCGCCACCCAGCTCAAAAGTTTAGGTATCCCAAGTATTTCAACCTTGTTGCGCTCATTAGCCTCATCAGGGATCACGAACAGGTACATCGGCGCACCCGTGGTCGTCTCCCATACCGATTCCGCGGCCGCGGCCTTGGTGGGCTGGGCTTTCATCATTTCCTTGCCGTGGAAGTCGCCGATGACGACTTCCGCGACAGCAAAGATAACGGCAAAAGTGGCTGCGATCTTGAAGGACCGCTTGAACAGGGAGATTTCGTGACCACGGAGCAGGTGGTACCCGCTGACGCCCATGACAAAAAACGCCGCGAGGATGTACGCGCCGCTGATCACGTGGAGAAACATCCAGACCGCGTAAGGCTGAGTAATGATAGCCCAGAAATCTGCAAGTTCTGCCCGTCCATTTCGGATCACATACCCCACCGGGTGCTGCATCCAGGAGTTTGCCACCAGTATCCAATACGCGGATATATTCGAGGCTGCGGCAACGAGCCAGATACAAGCCGCGTGGGCCTTCGGGGAGAGCTTCTTCCAGCCGAATATCCATATGCCGATGAACGTTGATTCAAGGAAGAAGGCAAGTGTGGCTTCTATTGCCAGGAGGGAGCCGAAAATATCACCCACGTATTTGGAATACCGCGACCAGTTAGTTCCGAACTGGAATTCCAGAGTTATTCCTGTTACCACTCCCAGGGCGAAATTGATGACAAACAATTTGCCCCAGAATTTGGTCATCCTTTTGTACTCTTCGTCGCCTGTCCTGACATACTGGGTTTCCATTATTGCAGTAAGAACCGAAAGACCCAGTGTCAGGGGCACGAAAAGAAAATGGAAATAAGTCGCTACAGCAAATTGCAACCGGGAAAGCATGACCGCGTCCATAACAATTTACCCCCTTTTTTGTGTAAACGCTGTCAATCAATCTTTTTGAACATGGTTCCCTTGACACGGCAGACAGGACACACGTCCGGAGGGTTGCCTTCCGCTGTAAAGCCACAGGCCGGGCAGACGTAATAGGGATAGCTCTCCTGCGATGAGCCCAGACTTTGTAGGAGCTTCTGGTAAAGCTCAGCGTGCACCTTTTCAACTTCGTTGGCGTAATTGAACGACCGCTCTGCCTCCTTGTTTCCTTCCACCTGGGCTGCTTCAATCATTTCGGGGTACATCTGTTTGAATTCGTAGGTTTCCCCAGCAATGGCAGCCTCCAGGTTCTGGGCGGTGCTACCGATGCCTTTGAGTGCCCTGAGATGGTTGTGTGCGTGAATGGTTTCGGCCTCCGCGGCGGCGCGAAATAGGCGGGCGGCCTGAGAATATCCTTCGTTGTCCGCTTTGGCAGCAAACGCAAGGTACTTGCGATTCGCCTGTGATTCTCCTGCAAAAGCCCCCTTCAAAAATTCTTCCGTTCTAGACATGTCTTTCTCTCCTCCTTTCTTAGCATTCTCAAAGATGATTTGATGAAGATGGAGTTCGCCACAGAAGCGATCAATTACTCCTTGCGCAATCCGGGCAAATTCCCCCAAATTCGACCCTGTGGGTCAGCACTTGGTAACCGCTAATTCTGTTGGCCGTCGCTTCGATGCTTGCAATAGGCGCCATGTGGACATCGTCCACCCGGCCGCACTCACCGCACCTGATGTGGTAATGGTTCGCGGTGGTGGCATCGAAACGCCTCTGGGTACCCGCAACATCCATTTTCCAAATCAGTCCTTCGTCGGACAAGATCTCCAGATTGCGGTACACGGTCGCGATGCTGATCCTGGGAAGCCTGTGTCGAACCAGCTGGTAGAGTTCTTCGGCAGTGGGGTGGCTGGTGAGCTTCCCGAGTTCGTCCAGAATCGTCCGGCGCTGTTGCGTCATTCTGCGTGGTTTCTTGGCGTTCATCCGGTGGGTGGTGTCCTTTATCGCTAATGCAAATCAATAGCATTAGGTTACGTCTCTCTCGCCCGTCGTGTCAAGAAAATTCTTTTGCACCTTGAAAATTTTGGTTTGCCGGCCCGTGGAAAACCCGCGGGAAACTGCAATTCCCACGCGGATTAAAGCGAGTGGATGTGAACCTCTTCTGCTCGCGCCTGGAGCGTCCGTTTTGGGTTGTCATGCGCGGAATGATCGTTCGCTTACGCCGTGGCAAAGGGCAAGCGTCCATTCAGGAGCAGCAGTGAGGCCGGCAGCTGAAACTGTCGCAGGGTTCATCGGTGCCCGGAGCGCATTACGCGGGGTGGCCTGGAGCCAACCCCGCGTCATCATGGACGGTGCCATATTACCATTCCAGGGGGTTTGCACCACCCGTGGCTACTCGTGATTTGCCTCCTTCCAAATCCCCTGTTCGCGGCCGCGACTGCATGCCTATGGCGCAGGATTCCTTGTTCTTGACAAACTTGCTGGCGGTTGGTACAAGCACCCCGAGGCTGCATTATGAAGAAGGCGAGTTTCCACACCCCTATTAGTCTCCTGTTTTGCGCTTGTATAGCTTTTTCTCAGGCCGACGGTGTGCTGAGGTCGTTGCCGTGTCCGTGGTGGAAAACTGTCGCGCCTCATGTGCTGTGCGATCTTGATTCGAATTCCCGCTGCTGTAGTTATCTTGTGGAGATCGCGGCGTTCCCGGAAGATGCTTTCCACGAGTCCGACAAGCAGTCGGATAGCCCCTCGAAGGATGGATGCTGTGACCGAGGTTGCTGCAAGCTTTTCCAGCCCCTGATCTTCTTGGTGACCGGCCCCCCTGTTTCCATTTGTGGTGATAATTTGCCCTCTATTTTCGAGACCGACCACTCCCTGCCTCACTCCGATTTCTCCAAGTCCCTCTTCCGCCCCCCTCGGGCGTGATCCGGCCGTTCTGTAGTCAAACCATCCCTCGGTGAGTTTTAGGCAGACAGGCTTCGCTGTGGCGCGCGATGGTCATTGCCGATTCCGCAGGCATTGCAGGCCGCGCTGGGAAGCCCAGAACCATGATCGCTCGATCGATTGGGAAAGCAACAGGTGCGCCTACGGGAGAGAACCGCTTGGCAAGTCTAACGAGTTTGTCACGAAAACAGCATGAAACCGGCCAGGAAGCTGAAGTTCCCCGGCCGCGGTTCAACTGGAAGACAAGACTCTTGGTCACTTCTGTGGGTTTGTTTGACACATTCACCTGTTCCGCCTCACCCTTTACAGTTGCTCTCTCGCGTAGATGCGCTGAGGACCAGCGAAGAGGAAAATAAATGTCGAAAAAAGATCCTGCTTCATTAGAGGAACCGATTGCAGCTAAGGTCATGAATGCGGCGTCAATCGGAAAGCCCGGAGGTCCCGACACTTTGCTTCGGAGAGTATTCAGAACATTTGGACGATTTCTCTGGTATTCCACCAAAAAGATTGCACATATCACGGCCATTGTTGCCGTTGTTGTGCTTGTCTTCCTCGGACTGGACAAGCTTTCGGAATTCGCGCTCAAGAAGACTAATCTTGCCCATGTCTATCCCGACGACTTTGCCAGGGCCAGACGGGATTTGACGCGGCCCGTGTCCCATTATGATTATGACCTGAGTCCAGGGGTCTGTATCACCCAGAACCAGCCGAAGGGGAACCGGTACGAGTATGCGAATAACGCGGGCTTTCGTGACCCTCGTCCCATTTCTCTGAAAAAGCCTGAAGATGAATTCCGGATTTTTCTTACAGGCGGCTCGACCGCTTTTGGCCTCGGCGCCTCCGGGCAGGCTGCCCCCCTCACGAACTTCTACTACATAGAGCACAGAGAAACGATTTCACACGTGCTGGAGAAAATTCTCAATGCCACGGCGCCCATTCCCGGAAAGAAAATCCGAGTCTATAATACGGCGGTTTGGGGGTATTCGTATCAGCACCTCCTCCTCAGATATGTGACCAAGCTCCGCCAGTACAAGCCTGACCTTGTTGTCTCCCTCGACGGAGCCAACGAACTGCTTCCACTAAGCGCGCCGACAGAAGACTGGGACTATTTCCGCGAAGGTCAGTACAACGGCATTCTGCGGCAGATCTTTGCTTACAACGGCCAAGGGCTAGCCTCATACCTCACCTTGTGGCTCAAGAACAATACGTTCCTGATGACTCTTCTCTGGAACGGGGCTGATCCATTTCTCACCATGGCGGCCGGGATGAGGACCCATCGAGGTGCTGTCCCGGGCCAAGATGCAAAGGACTCGAATCCAGGCTTTACTCACGAGGAAAGGTCACAAATGGTGGCGGAGCGGATTGCCGCTGTGGTGCGGGTCATAGAAGATTACCACAGCGTCTTGAAAAACGACAATGTGCCACACGTTGTTGCGCTCCAGCCACTTCTTTATCTCAGCAAAAAGCCTCGACATGAATGGGAAAAGAAGGTGGAATCCCTCGCGGAGCACAAGCAATACTACGACCTGCCCTCGGACAAGCTTTACAAGTTAATGATTAAACGCGTCATGGAAAGTGCGCGGACGAGGCAATACCTGCTAGCTGATTTTAGTAACTATTTCGATGACACTTCCGAATGGGTCTTCACCGATTGGTGTCACCTCACCGCCGGAGCCAATTACCTGATAGGGAAGGAACTGGCCAACATAATCAAAGAGCATTTCTTCGAAAAACCTTTAACTGGAGGAGACAAAATCGAACGGGACAAAAACAGCTTTTTCTGGAACGTAGCCCGAACAGCGAAGGTGGTGCATGCCCCACCGGCCGATGATCTGGAGAATGACGCGAAAAATATGCTGACAGATTATCCGGGGCCGGCGCTATATTCCTCGCAAGAGATGTCAGCCGAGGAGAGGCTGGAAATAGTCTTGGACCTGGGCCGAGAGTTTATCCTGAGCCGACTCAGGCTGGTGTGGGATAATGACTCGGTTCCTGAAGAGTGGGGCGTAGATATTTCCGTGGACAATCAAACCTGGAATCCCTGGGTCAAAGGTGACAATAAGGACCTGGATGACTTCTCGTGGTGGCCGGGACAGGAGTACTACAACGTGGAGCTGGTTCAAGCCCGCTATCTGCGTTATCGGCCGCTTAAGACCGATAGTCGCAGGATAAAATTGCGCTCATGGAGCGTGTGTCGTTAGCACGCAGGGTTGCCCGGAGGCCACTGCCTTCGGGTTCCGAAGGAACAAGAGGTGCTAGTTCATGAATGGTTGTATCCTTCCTAATTCCGCAGCTGAACTCAGGCGCAGCCAGTATACCTGCTGTCGCTGCGCGACCCGGCCTGATACATTTCCATTCCAGGGATTTGCGCCATCTGTAGCTGCTCATGGTTTGCCTCCTTTCAAATCCTCTCTCCCCGGCCGGGGCTACATGCACGTACGGCGCGGGACGTGTTATTCTTGACAAATTTGCTAGCAGTTGGTACAAAGGGATTATGAAAAGGGCGAATTTCCACACCCTTACTAGTCTTCTGTTTTGCGCTTGCATAGCTTGTACTCAAGCCGACAGTGTTTTGAGGTCATTGTCGTGTCCGTGGTGGAAGACCGGCTCGCCGTATGTTCTGTGCGGTCATGATTCCAATTCCTGCTGCTGTAGCGATGCCGCGGAGATCAGGGGATTCCCGGAAGATGCCTACCACCGGTCCGCCAAGCAGTCGGATAGCTCTTCCAACGATGGATGCTGCAACAGAGGTTCCTGCAAGCTTTTTCAGCCCATGATCTTCTTGGCAAGTGGGCTGCCGTTTCCCATGGGACCTGACATTTTCCCACCTGTCTTCGAAAAGAATCATTCCGTTCCTCGCTCCGATTTCTCCATGTCCCTTTTTCGTCCCCCACAGGTGTGATCCCTGCCGTTCTTTAGCCAGACTGTCCCTCGGTGAAATCTGGACCGACGGGTGGCGCTGCCGCGCGCACCGGCCATGCCTTTTACGCGGGCAATGGGCTGAGCCACGAGGGATGGGACAGTGAGCGCAATTTTGATCGAGAAAGCAGCAGGTGAGCCCTTGGAAAAGAATCGGTTGGCGGACCTGAGGAGTCTGTCAAGAAAACAGAAGGATCCCCCCAAGGAAGTCAAAGTTCCCAGACCGCGATTCAACTGGAAGACGCGAGTCCTGGTTCCCTCTGTAATCCTGGGGGGCTTCCTCATCCTCTTCAGCGCAAGTCTCTACAGGGAACTTCTCCCGGGCCCAGTGGTAAACGCTGCGCCCGTAGTGGTCAAGACCGTGCAGGGAGCTGTGAGCGGAGCCGTAACGGTTCAGGCCGCAGGCTGGCTGGAGGCCGATCCGTACAAATCCTATGTCACGGCTTTGACCGACGGCATTGTCCGTGAGGTTCTCGTCCTTGAAGGAGGGCGAGTGCAAAAGGACCAAGTCGTGGCAAGACTGGTGGATGAAGACGCTCGCTTAGCCCTGGAACGCCTTTCAGCCCAGGTTAGGGAACGTGAGGCCACTCTTGCGGCGGCTCGTGCCGACCTCTCCGCGGCACAGACCGAATGGGACAATCCAGTAGAACGCCATAAGGCTGTGCAGGTGGGAACGGCCCAGTTGGCAGAAACTAAAGCCACTCTGGAACAACTCTCCGCGGAAATTGCCTTGGAAGAGGCGGAGCTAGTTCGTGCCAAGAGCGACCATGACCGACGCGTGGCCTTGTTTAGCTCTAACTCTATCTCGGAAGCCGAAATGGTTCGCTTCCGCTCTCAGTTCCTGGTGCAGGAAGCCAAGCTTGTGGCAACGCGCATGAAGCATGCCGCTATAAAGGAAACTATAGGCAAGTGCGAAGCCGATCTGAAGGCAGCACAGGATCATATGGCCCTGCGCTCGGAGGAGCGTCGCAAACTGGACCGGGCGCAAGCAGCGGTGCTTCAAGAAGAGGCCCAGTTGGCCCAGGCCAGGACCGCACTCGCGGAAGCCAATCTGCAAGTTGAGCGTATGGAGATTCGTTCGCCCAAGGACGGTGTTGTCATGGGCCGACTAACGGAGCCGGGCTCCAAGGTCATTATCAGGTCTGACAACCCAGGGTCAGCCCGGGTACTTAGCCTGTACGATCCAAGCCGACTCCAGGTGCGCGTGGACGTCCCTCTGGCAGAGGCGGCCAAAATCGGGGTCGGTCAGGCCGCAGAGGTGATAGTCGAGGTGCTCCCTGAGCGCACCTTCTCCGGTACCGTGACCCGAGTTCTTCATGAAGCCAATATTTCAAAAAACACACTGGAGGCGAAAGTGTCGATTGCTGACCCTGATCCCCATCTTCGGCCGGAAATGCTGGCGCGGGTGCGGTTTCTGTCGAAGGCCGACGCCGACGCCGGCAGCGAGCGGCAGCGGGTGTTTGCGCCGGAAGGCGCAGTCCGCAGTCTAGGAGGCACCCAGACCACCTGGGTGGTGGGAAATCTAGACGGTGACCGAGGAATCGCAAGTTCCAGGGCCGTCAAATTGGGCCATACGCGGAACGGCGGGTGGGTCGAGGTCCTGGAAGGCCTCCAGCCGGGAGACTTGATAATCACTCGGTCGCCTGTGGAACTGGCTCAGGGCAACCGGGTCAGAGTGCAGATGGATTAGACCGCTTCGAGGACTAAGTGAAAGGACTTCATCATGGCTTTTATTGAATGCCGACAGCTCACCCGATCATATAAGAAAGGGAATACCCCCATAACGCCCTTGGAGGACCTCGACCTTGACATCGAGGAAGGAACGTTCACTGCCTTAATGGGCCCGTCGGGGAGTGGCAAGACCACGCTCCTTAACCTCATCGCAGGAATTGATACTCCAACGTCAGGATCGCTGATGGTAGCGGGCATCGACCTTGCCAAGCTTTCCCGGTCGCAACTTGCCCATTGGAGGGCCGATACGATCGGATATATCTTTCAACTCTACAATCTCATCCCGGTACTGACAGCGTACGAGAACATCGAGCTTCCCCTACTGCTCCACAGCCTCTCGGCCAAAGAGCGGTACATGAAGGTCGCTGCCGCACTGGAACTCGTAGGTTTGGCAGACCGGCACGACCACTTTCCCAATCAGTTGAGCGGGGGACAGGAGCAGCGTGTGGCCATAGCTCGCGCCATCGTCTCGGACCCCAAGATCATTGTTGCCGACGAACCAACAGGCGATCTCGATCGCGTGGCGGCCGCCGAAATCCTGTCCTTACTCCGCATGATCAATAGAGAGGTCGGGCGGACCTTGGTAATGGTGACCCATGATCCTAAGAGCACGGAGTATGCCCAGAGAACTCTTCATCTGGACAAAGGCAAATTGCTGGAACGGGAACCCGTGGCTGATCACCCTTCAGCGCTTCGGTCATGAGGAGAGAAGTTATGTCGGCGATCAGGTATTTGCCTTTGGTGGTCAAGTACGTGCTGCGGTACCGAGGCCGAAGCGTGTTGACTATCGGTGGAGTGGCAACCGCCATGTTCCTTTTTTATGCGGTGCAGGCGATGCATCATGGAGTCCAGGAGGCAACGGAGGCGACGTCAAAAGACACGAAGCTCGTGGTCTACAGGCAGGACCGATACTGCCCTTTTTCCAGCAATCTTCCCCAGGATTACGAGGGCCGTATCGCCTCAATTGGAGGCGTCAAGAGCGTGCTCCCGATTAAGATAGCAGTGAACAACTGCCGGACAGGGTTGGATGTGGTGACATTCCGAGGCATCCCGTTGGGAGCCGTTGACAATGGCGCACTGGATCATGTCCGATTTGCCGAGGGCTCAATTCAGAATTGGAAGCAGCGAAGCGACGCTGCTCTCATTGGTGGGAGACTCGCGGCTAAGCGCGGACTCAAAGTGGGAGACCGGGTCGATCTCGGTGGAATAACGGTTTATGTGGCAGGCATTATTAACTCTCCCGAGCCTCAGGATCAGAGCGTTGCGTATAGCCATCTCGATTTTACACAGCGGGCCTCAGGCAACAAACCTGGGCTTGTGACCCAGTTCAACGTAGCCGTCGACGACCCGGCGAGGATGGATTATGTAGCAAAGGCTATTGACGTGGAGTTCCGCAACGCCCAGGAGCCCACGTCAACTTGGTCGGAGAAGGCGTTTGTGGCTCGCGCGGCAGCCGATATCGTCGAGATAGTAGGTTTTGCCCGTTGGCTCGGGTGGGGATGCGTTATCGGAGTATTCGCCCTGGTCTTCAATGCCATCGTCCTGTCGGTCCAGGATCGCATTCGTGATCATGCCGTGATGCAGACAGTAGGTTTCCCTCAGCGACTGGTCGCGGAGTTGATTATCGGAGAGAGCCTTATACTGAGCCTCACCGGCGGCTTGCTGGGTCTTGCAGCAGCTCTGGGTTTGACCTTGTGGGGCAACTTGAGCCTTTCCGTAGAAGGCCTCAGTATCCATGTCCAGACTGATGCTGCATCCATTTTGGTGGGACTGGTATTGTCCGTGTTTACCGGGGTACTGGCGGGGCTGGTTCCTGCTTGGCATGCGTCACAGAGGGAAATTTCAGCCTGCTTCAGGGCTGTTTAGGTCAAGGAGGCCAACAGCGTCCATGCGAATCCTTCCTTTTGATTACAGTGTGCGAAATCTGGGCAGATCTCCGAAGCGTCTGATTCTGACTGTCCTGGCGGGCGCCTTGGTAGTTGGTCTGGTAATAGTGGCGGCAGCGTTTGTTCGGGGAATGGAGCAGTCCCTGGTAGTCGCTACTGATCGATCAAATGTAATCCTTTTGGCCGCGGGAAGCGAAGAGAGCCTTGAGCGCAGCCAGATACCCAGCGGAACGGCCGGTCTTGTGGCGGGCGGCATCGGGGGCATAAAAAGCCGATTGGGCGTCTCCTACGTTTCACCCGAAGTCCACGTGGCTCTGTTTGCTCGCCCGGAAGAAAACGCCCAAGCCGAATGGCGTACCATGCTTCGCGGAGTGACTCAAGAAGCGCTTCTCGTCTATCCAAGGGTTCGCATCGTGGAAGGCCGAATGCCCGTGCCCGGCAAAGATGAGATCATGGTCGGAAGCCTGGCAGCGGAAATGATGGCTGTTCCCCAAGAGCGCTTGAATGTGGGCAGTAGCCTCTGGTTTGCAAATCGGAGTTGGCGTATTGTTGGGCGTTTTGGCGCTCGCGGGACCGTCATGGACGCTGAGGTTTGGGTCCCCCTGACCGATCTGCAGATCGCCACGAAAAGAGACACACTCTCGTGCGTCGTGGTAAAGCTTGGCGATGCAGAATTCGGAGACATTGACCTATTCACAAAGCAACGGCTCGATTTGGCTCTAACGGCAACCCCGGAAGCGGAATATTACGCGTCGGTCATGAAATTCTACCGGCCGGTGCAAGCCATGGTTTGGATTACCGCGCTGCTGGTCGCTCTAGCCGGCTTGCTCGGTGGCTTCAACACCATGTTCGCAGCCTTTGCGGCTCGCATCCGAGAATTCGGCATGCTCCAGTCCTTGGGATATTCTCGTCCGGCCATAATGCTCAGTCTCGTCCAGGAGTCGTTGCTTGCTTCCGCCGCGGGGACGCTTGTGGCGTCTTTGCTCGCATTGATCGCTATCAACGGCCAGGCCGTACGCTTCTCCATGGGGGTGTTCGAATTGGTCGTAGACCATAGAGTGCTCATTTTCGGCGCGTTGGCAGGACTTTTGATTGGTCTTGTCGGCGTAGTCCCTCCGGCATGGAGGTGCCTGCGCCTTCCGATACCGGAAGCTTTGAAGGCTGCATAAAATGAAAGGCAGGCGTTCACCAATACACTGAAAGGAAATGAAACATGAGATTTTTGACGGAAAAGATGGCAATGGGTTGTTTGACCTGCTTGGCAATCTCGCTGGCGACCTTGTGGCCGGCCCTGGCGCCCGTCATATGGGCGGAAAAGACCGTGGCGGCTGGCCCAGTCAAGGCCGGGCTGCCATCGGACCTTTTTACAGCTTCTGCCCCACCGAATCCTGTGGACGTTGGTGACGCACGCAAGACTGCTGTGGAAGGCAAGCGGATAGTCGTTCGAGGACAGGTGGGGGGCTTGTCGAAGCCTTTTGCAGACAAGTACGCTATGTTTGTGGTGTGTGACAAGAGGCTGGCCGTCTGTCCCAAAGGATGCGCCAATCCCGCCGACTTCTGTTCGGTCCCGCGGGACCAGTTGATGGCCAATCTGGCGACGATTCAGGTGGTCGACCAGAAAGGCGTCCCGTTGAAGGCTTCTTTGCAAGGCATGAACGGTCTCAGGCCGATGAGCGAAGTTGTGGTTCAGGGAACCGTGGCTAAAAGCGACAATAACGTGTTGATCGTGAATGCCGAGAATATCTACGTAAACAATAAGATAGTTTTAAGTCCCTGAGTTTGCATCCAGCGTAGCCTGGAAATCAATCCGCCGCAATTGGGACATTCTTGGCCAAAATCATTAGATTGGACTGTCCGTCTTTCGACCTCATGCGGGATCTAATACCTGGTGGAGCTCGTTCAGCGGACAGATACCACGAACGGCGCATGAGTCGCGCCTACGATGGGTTCAAAACCTCTTGCACCGCGTCCAGCAACTCTTGCCTACTGAAAGGTTTGGCTAAAGTCCGGGTCGCTCCCAAACCCTTGGCGAATCGGAGGCACGTATCCCGCGCCAGCGATTTCCCACCTCCCGAAATTGCAATTATCTTGACATTCGGGAAGTCCCGCCGCAGTTCCATAATGGTCTCTATCCCTTCCTTTTCCGGCATTATTATATCTGTGATCAGAAGCTCGGGCAGAT
>Ga0172370_10004053_pt1 | contig 19881 bp, 22 predicted proteins | sample LakKiv5m_FD_114538 | JGI IMG/M metagenome (GOLD analysis project Ga0172370, IMG submission 114538) | Freshwater microbial communities from Kabuno Bay, South-Kivu, Congo - kab_022012_11.5m | ecosystem: Environmental > Aquatic > Freshwater > Lake | place: Democratic Republic of the Congo...
ATCTCTTTCATTGCAGAATTTCCAAGCTTTGGATTTAAGTAGAATACCACAAATTGTTAAGAAATTATCTTATAATTATGATTTTATTATTTTAGATTGTGCTGCAGGTGTTGGAGAAGATACATTAGCTGCAATGGCTGCTGCAACTGAAGTTTTTATTGTTATTAATCCTTATTCATTATCAATTGCAGATGCTTTGAAAACAAAAATTATGGCACAGAAAATAAATGCTAAGCCAGTTGGTATTGTTGTAAATATGGTTGGACATTACAGAGGGGAAATAAAAGAAGAAGATATAGTTAAGATGATGGAACTACCAAGTTATGGCACAATACCATTTGATGAAGTAGTTAGAGAGAATTTTTATTATAAGCAGATTGTACCAATAATTATTAAAACACCAAATACTCCTGCAAGTTTAGCAATAAAAAATATTGCTGCAAGACTTTTGGGTAAAGAGATTTCTGAAATTAAAACAAGCTCAGGATTCTTTGGTTGGTTAAAAAGAATATTTGGAGGAAGTTAAAAATGACCCGAGTGTTCTTGCTATGCAAATTGCAAAGCAACGAGGATTCTTTTTCCGGGTTGGACTGCAAGCCGCTTTCTTCTTTTAAGAAAAAGGGGCTTATAGATATTTAAAAAATATTTTACGAGGTAGATTAATATGACAGAAACAAAACCATTCGATTTTTTAAATAACAGTATTAATAAAAACGTATTAATATTGATGAAAGGAAACTTAAGAGTTAGAGGAAAACTAAAAGCATTTGATGTTCATATGAATTTAGTATTAGAAGATGCAGAAAAATTAAATGAAGATGATTCAGTTGCTCAAAAATTCGGTAAAGCAATAATTAGAGGAGATACAATTATTTTAGTAAGCCCTTAGATTAATAAAAATAATATTAAATAAAAAGCAGGATTATTCCTGCTGTGCTTATGCACATCTAATTCTAGATAACTATTGTGTTTGATATTTATTAATATCTTCTTGTGTTAAACAAGCATATTTTGTAATATATTGAGCTGAAAATATTTTATATGGTGTTAACCCCGAACAACAAGCCTTATTTGTAAATGGTGGTTCAAAGATAGTACCTCTTTGATAACATTGTTGACAAACTTTAGTAGTTTTACTGCAAAATTCATTATTTAAACAATCGGAATCAGTAAAACAACCTGATAATTCTGAAAGCGTTTTAATTGGTAATTTATTGCTATAAATGTTACAATCTTTTTGAATATAATTCAAATTATAATCTTTTGCTTGTAAACTGATTTTATTCCAATCGTCTAATGCATTAACAATATTTGACATATTCCAGCAATAAGTATTTGTAGATAAATATAGTTTATTATTTTCTCGTTTTAACTCTATATTTGGTACAAAAAAATTAATTTTATATTTATCCATTATTGGTTTATCATAATTCTCTGAATTTACTACTATTTTTGCTTCATCTTTTGTTAATAATAAATCTTCTGGAGGAACAACTGCAAAATCAGCAAAATAATCTCCATGAATATATTTTTGAATTGTTGGTAAGTAAGTAACACCATGACCTGAAAAAGAAATATTCACCGCAGGTATATTCAAAGAACGCAATAAATCTTTAAATATTAATACTGGTTCATGACATCCAATAATTCGTTCATCAAAAATCCTTTTTAAAGAAATAGGATCAAATTTTAAACTACCATCATTATAAATCACACTTGCTTTATCATCTGTTCTTCCATCTCTATATTTATTCCAACCATAATCTGTATAAGCATGGAAGAAATTTTTTTCTTCCCATTTAATGAGTTCATAAATTGTATCTAATTGATTTGTTTTTTTAAATTTATTTGCGATTAAAAATAATTCTGTAACTGTACTTTCTGTAGGAAAATGATCTTGTTCAGAAGATATTTGATTTGAATTAATAGATATACTTGGAATTACTTGATTATTTAAGCCTTGTATCCAATACAAATTATTTATATCTTCTTTAGTATAATCCTTTAAAGACCATGGAACAACACAATTAATTTCTACCCATAAACTATGTGTTACTAAAATTATATAATTTCTTTCATAATATAAACCAGTAAAATTTGGCAAATTAGGGCCTAATGAATATTTTGATAGATTAGTAGTAAAAAATAATTCTTTCCACTCATTAGTAGTATATCCATTATAACCATTATTTAACAACATCAAAACAATATTATATGCTGTTATAGTTCCACCCCCATTTACATTATTAATTATCATATTTTGTAATGTGTGTTTTACATCAGACATAGAATTATAATCTAATACTTGTTGTGGAGTTAATTTTATTATATTATTATTGATTACTTTTGAATAATCTGGCTTATAGTTAACTATATTTTGATTAATTGTAGGTTTAGATTTAATTAAACTAGAATTTAGAGTAAACAAACCAGTTGCTTGACCAAAAACTAATATTGCCAAAGATAATAAGAGTCCTAAAGCAACAATCAAAAATATAACTTTCCTGTAATTCATATTATAATTAATCATAATACTATTTAAATCTTATCTTCATTTACCATTAACTATATATACTTATTTTATATGTATAATATAGATTTGGGTGCATATTATGTCATTTGATTTGAGTACTGAAGAAGTGATTGTTGGTAGAACTGACAGCGATATTAAAAAGTATGGTAAAAAAGGTACGGGATTCCTAGCAAAAGTTGTAATGAGTTCAGGAGAAAATCCAGTATTAGGTAGAAAGATTCTAGTTGATTTAGCAAGACCTCACGTAGTTCTGATTTGTGGAAAACGTGGTGGAGGAAAATGCTTAACAGGAAATACCGAAATCCTATTAGAAGATGGATCTAGTTGTAAAATTCAAGATTTGGCAAAAAATAAACAAAAAATAATTGCTTTAAACTCTAATTTGAAACTTGAAAAAGCTCAAAAGACAGAATTTTATGAAAGAACTGTAAATAAAATACTTAAAGTTAAATTAAGAACTGGTAAAGAAATAGAATTAACACCGGAACATCCATTATATACTATTAATGGCTGGCAAGAAACTCAAAAACTAAAGAAAGGGTCAAGAATTGCAGTTCCAAGAATAATTCCTTTTTATGGTAAAACTAAATTAGAAGAACATAAAGTAAAACTATTAGCATACTTAATTGCTGAAGGCCATACAATGAACAATAATGTATGGTTTACTAATACAGATAAAAAAATTATTAAAGAATATAAAAAATGCGTTTGTAAATTTGATAAAAGTCTATCTATAAAACCAATGGGTTTAACTTTAAGAACAGTAAATAATAATTACAAAAGAGAGATCCTAGTTAATTGTAGAACTGGTAACTTATTCAGTAAAGGAATTGAATTTACTGCTCAAAATAGTTTAAAACACTGGCTAAAAGATATTAATGCATTTGATAAATTGGCAAAAAATAAAGATATTCCAGAAATAGTATACAAATTGCCAAAAAAAGAATTGGCTTTATTTTTGAATAGATTATTTAGTTGTGATGGTTCAATTTACAAACATAGCGAATTCTATAGAATAGATTATTGTTCAGCATCAGAAAAACTAATTAAACAAGTACAAACTTTACTTTTAAGATTTGGAATAACTTCTATATTAAGAAACAAAAAAGTTAAATACAATGGAAAAACATTCAAAGCCTATGAATTAATTATATCTGGAGAATTTGTAAAAACATTTATTGAAGAAATTGGATTCTTTGGAGAAAAAGAAAAAAGGGCTAAAGATGCATTAAAGATTTCAAAGAAAATAAAATTCAATACTAATATTGACACAATCCCAAAAGAATTATGGGATAATTATAAATTTAAATCTTCTTGGACACAAATTGGAAAAATATTGAATTATAAAATCCCAAAAAGTGCAAGAGAATTAAAAAGATATTCTATGGGAAGAGATAAATTAGAAAAGATTGCAAAATTAGAAAAATCAAAATATTTAATGGATTTAGCTAAAAGTGATATTTTCTGGGACGAAATAACAGAAATAAAAGAAATTAAAAGAACAAAAAAAGTTTATGATATTGTTGTTCCAAAAAATCATAATTTTATTGCAAATGATATTATTGTTCATAACAGTTATTCAATGTCGGTATTCTTAGAAGGCTTCAACCAATTGCCTCCAGATATAAGAAACAGAATGGCAATTATAGTTATTGATACTGTAGGTATATTTTGGTCAATGAAATTACCTAACCAAGAAGAATCAGATTCTTTATATGATTGGGGTTTGCAACCTGAAGGATTAGCAAATGCAAGAGTTTTAGTACCTATGGGAAAATATGATTTTTATAAAAAAAATAATTTACCTGTTGATGCATCATTTAACATTAAGACTGCAGATATTGATGCAACTGAATGGTTATCAATGTTTCATTTATCTTGGTCAGATATTGAATCTGCAATTTTATTAGATGCGGTTGAAAAAGTAAAATCTACTTTTGGAACATATTATGGTATGTCTGAAATCTATTCAGTTATAGATTCATTAGAACAATTTGATATAAAAGATCGTTCAAGTTTAAAAAATAGATTTAAAGTTGCAGATTCTTGGGGAATATTCTCAAAAGAAGGAGCAAATATTACTGATATTGCTAAACCTGGATTTATTACTGTTATTGATGTTTCAACTTATGGTCAAGTTTTAGGAATGGAAAATGTTCGTGAAATAATTGTTGCAATTTTAGGAAAAAGATTATTTGAACAAAGAGAATTGGAAAGAAAAAGAGAAGAAATTACTTTGATTGAAGGTGGCGAAAAACAAAGTGATTTGCCAATGGTATGGATGCTTATTGATGAAGCACACATGTTCATGCCTAAAGATAGAAACTCAATGGCATTAGATATTTTGCTTGAATGGGTTAGAGTTGGACGTCAGCCTGGCCTATCATTATTGTTAGCAACACAAAGACCCGAAAGATTACATCCTGATGCAATTTCACAGTGTGATTTGTTTATTAGTATGCGATTAACAGCAAAAATGGATATTGATTCTGTTGGTTCTTTACGTCCTAGTTACTTGCATGAAGATATGGATAAATTTTATGCAACTTTACCCAGAGCAAAAGGTTATGCTTTAATTCTAGATGATAACTCCGAGAAACTCTGGATGGTTAAAATCAGGCCAAGAACAACTTGGGATGCAGGTAAAACAGCTTCTGCTTTCAAAAAATAGAATCATGCTTTTTGAAAACTTTGTCTATCTTTGATTAATTTAATTAACACACCAAACATAGCTGCAATTACAGAATAAATTAATACTGTGAAAATTCGAGTCATTATAAATATAGTATCTAATGATGAACTTAATCTACTTATTAAAACACAAATTATAATAAACAATATAAACATATACGGAAAAAATTTCTTTAATTTATCAAAATCAAATTTCTTATTATTGTAAGAAAAATACCCTAATAACCCAGATACAATTGCAAATATAATATCAAATATCCAAACAAAATCCATACTATTAATAATATGCTTAGAATAAAAACCTATCCTTTATTATACAATACAAATTTAGATTACTTACTTTTATAACCAAACTTTTTATTGTATACTTTATGATCCATGAAATCTATGCAAACAACAAAGAATTGGATTTCATTACCTGAAATAGTATAAATTAAACGCCAATATGAATCTAAATTATATTTCCACAAGTTGCTAATATCATATTTCTTAATATATTCTTCAGGCCAAAGTTTTCTAGGGATTTTCACACCCGATTCTTTATCTTGAGATAAAACAGAAATTGCCTTATTAATTAGTTCTAAAAGATACTTTTCTTCAGTTCTGCCTTTTTCGGCATATTCTTGTATCTTTACATATTCTTTATTGAATTCTTGTGATAATTTAATCTCATGCAACGCAAACACACTCATCTAACATCTTTTGTGCCTTTGGAGTATCAGCATAAACCCAAATAAGCTTTTTATCTTTAGAATAAACTACTTTATTAGTATCAACTAAATACTTCAAAACAGCATTTAACATTGATTTATCTAACTTAGATGATATTTTTGAATATAATTGAGAAACAGATAAATAGTCTTTAGAATCTCTTATTTTATTTCTAACTAACATATACATATTATAATCTAAAGCATTTATCATATATAATCACTATATATTATAATACCAAAAGGATTAAAAACATATCAACTGTCCGATAAAATCGTACAATTCAGTTGTACACAATTTGTGTACAGCTCACTCGTACCCAAAATGGGTACGACTCAACTATCGACAATTTGTCGACTAATCAACTAGAGTACAATTTGTACCCCCCTTATGTAGTAGCTCTTCAAAAGCACAGATAAACATATATATTATTTTAGGGTATTATAATAATTTAACATAATTTTAAACTGGTGACAATTTGTCACCAGTTATTAATCCCATCGAATTCGATGGCCTTAAAAAACAAAAGAAATTAGATAAGAAGTGAGACTAATGCAAATACAAAATAAAGAGTTATTTAAATTAGACAAAAAGATTTCTGAGTTCTATAAACTGAATCATAACTTTTTTAATGCCAATGCGAATCTTTATGGTAAAAAACTATATTATGATAAAGTTAAAGAATTAAAAGCAGAAGCAAAGAAAATTAACCCCAAAAATGAATTTGATGAACTTATCTTAGATAACATTGAATCTATTTTAAAAATAAATAATTATCACTTTGATTTTATAACTAACCCTAATTTTGAATATTCCATAAATGAATTCTTAGATTTAATAATGGGGAAAGGATCATGGAAATTTTTAGAAAAAACAATAATATATAGAGATTATAAAATGCGTTGGGAATTAACAGAACAAAATAGAAAAATTAATTCAAAAATAGTAAATCGATTTACAGAAGATGCACAAAAATTATCTAAAGAATTTGTACCTAAACTAAAATCAGATATTCTTAACTACGGAAAAGAAAATAATTATTTACCAAAAGATTTTGATTTCAATATATTTTTATTACCCCCAAAAGATGGTTCTGAATATAGTAGTTGGAGGCCAGAAACAAAAATATTAAATCTAGGTGCTTATGGATTTTATCATATTCTTGAAAATAACAAAACAAAAATAAAGCCCATGAAAGCATATGTAGTAGGATTTCACGAACTATTAGGACATGGATCACATCAAATATATTCAAGAGACTTACCTGAAAGCATTAAATTTACTGATGAAATTGGTACAATAACTGCAACAAAACCAATTACTGAGGGTATTGCCACATATAGAGAAAATGAAGGTATAAGTTATTTAAAAAGTAATGCAAAACATTTAGAATTGACTAATTTAGATATAATTGATGTTAAAGATAATCTTCTTGTAGAGTATGAAAATAGAATCTCAGATATATATTATGGCCTAATAAAAGAGAGAGAATTAAGAGATAAAAAGTTTGATAGCCAAAAGGAAATATTAAAAATAACAAATAATTATGTTTTAGCTAATTGGTTCAAAAATGATTATAAAAGAAAATATGTAGATGTTTGGAGTCAGTTAGGCTATGTATTTGGAATAGTACATTACAATAATATGTTAAATCAAATTGAAAAGAATTTTGGAAAGAAATATACTAAAGAAAATAAAAATAAAATCAATATTTGCGCAATGAAAGGTGTTTGGTCTTGGGAAGTTTATCCTAAAGCAGTAAAATATTTTTTAGAAAAAGAATAGGTGATATATATGTCAGAATTAAATGAAGAAATATGTTGTCCTAAGTTTGAACCTAGTAATTGGGATGAAAAAACAATTGAATGGAAAAATAGACCGTTTGTAAAAAAGAATTTATTTACTTTATTTTATATGCCTCTAGGCATGAACTCAACAGTTACAAAAACTGTTAAACAAATGACTGATAATAAAGCCATGCCAGATAGAAGTAAATGGTTAATGTTAGCACATAGCCCAAGTATGTGGAAAACAGAATTATATTTTGCGGTAACAAAACAAATTGAAGGCTTAGAAAATGTTTATATTACAGGAAAATTCTTAACAAAAGTTTACGAAGGCGAATTTAGAGAATGTGGTAATTGGGTTAAAGATATTAAAGATTACACAAAAAGAAAAACTGGCAAAGATCCAATTAAAGTTTATTTTTATTATACTACTTGTCCAAAATGTGCAAAGAAATACGGTAAGAATTATGTTGTGCTGTTAGCACAAATTGTGTGATTAAAATGATTCATACTAAATGTATTTTACATGCAAAAGAACCAAAAGATGGAATTCGATTATCGGTAATGTCAAGACACACATTAAATGATGGAATAACTCCGCATCCAGATATTAAACCAAGAATGTTTCATGCATGGATGAAAAGTTTAGCACCATCTGACAAACTAGTTGGAGATTATTACAAAAGACATTTATCTTTTCCAGAATTTGAAGCAAGATATTTAGAACACCTAAGAAAACCAGAAATTGCAGACAAAGTAAAAAGATTAGCAAAGCTTGCATTAGATAAAGATTTCACATTGATGTGTATTGAAGCAAGTCCTGAAAATTGTCATAGAAGATTATTAGCAGAAGAAATGCAAAGATATGAACCTAATTTGAAGGTCGAACATCATTAAAATTAAAATAATTCTTTGTAATATTTTTCATATTCTTTATGATCACCTACAAAATAAAATTTAACTTGTTTTGTTTCTTCAAAAACTCTATACAATAATCTATATTGACCAATTTCATCAACAAAAAAACGAGCTCCTGATTTTAAATGTCTTTTTTCAGGATATTCTAAAATTTTTGAGATTTTCTTTACAATACGAATTTTTAATTCGTTAGAATACTTATTAAAATACTTCCCCCAATCATCATCATAAAGGGCAATATATTCAGACATAAACCAATTATTTTAGATATTTTTCATATTCACCAAGTGCTTCTTTAGAATCTAATACCTTTCTTCTACCTGCTTTTGCTTCAGCATCTATATAATCTAATTTCTTATTAATTAATTCTATTTCTTTATTTAAATGTTCCTTTCCAAAATAAACTATCGCTAATCTTATTGCTTCAGATTCGGTATTTGCATAACCTTCTTCAACCATTAAATTAAGATAATCTTTAGTTATTCCTCTTAATACAACATTCATAACAAATCACTATATAATTAGAAGCAAATGATTTAAATATGCTTTGTTTTTGATTCATTATTGATTTAAAAAAGATCCGAGACCGCGGATTCGAAGAACCCTTTATATGATGTTCTTGGTTCTAAAGCGTTCACAGAAAAACAAAGCCACTATCATGACTTTTGTGGAATCAAGATTCCACACAAAAAAGGTCCGAGACCGGGATTTGAACCCGGGTCAGAAGATCCACAGTCTTCTATCCTAACCACTGGACGATCTCAGACATTATGCCTTTTAAACAAAAGGTCATGTAAGTAATTGAAGACAAACGGTCTTAAATTTCTTACAAGTGTGTTATAACTTTTCTTAGAAAAGGTAATAACTCCTCATGTGCACCCCAAAACTTACATTCCTTTGTGTGCATACACAAATGTAACGCTTATCCCAAAAAGAAAGGGCTTCGCTACAATAACCAACAGTTTTTTGATACTTGTTTACCTAAAGATAAATCTGCTTTCTCAAACTTAAATACTAATGATTCGTTATCTTTAAAAGCCTTCATCACTATCTTCTGATTAGAATTTGAATCTAAACCTAAAGATTCTCTTATCTCTAAAGGTAAAACTAGCCTCGATTTAGAATCTAAACGCACTATATAGGTGATGGTCTCTGAAAGGTCAATTTTTGATTGAACTTCTGAGAACTTCTCTAAAGCCCCTGCTTTGGAGATGAAGTTGATCACTTCTTATATTTGAACTATTATTAACCATACTTCTCACCCCATATCCTAAATCTAAATCTTTAATTGTAATAATATTAGATTTATCCCACTATATATATATTACCCTTAAGAATTATGTTTAATACTATTACTCTTCTAATGTTAAATTCCAAATTATAATTGTGTCTCCACCCTCATACTCATCTTTTTTAGTATCTGCAATTTTTATGTCATCATTTGCAGTACCATCAAAATTTGCACTAATAACATTTCTTTCAGTATATTGCGCTTTTGGCTTTACATCTTTACAAGGATCTTCTTCTCCTGGCTGTTTAGGTACAAATGGTATTTTAACTTCTTTTACCGTAACATCAAAGGTTATTGAAAAACTACCTGAATATTTATCATCATTACCCAAACTGAAACTAGTAAATGGAATATTTCCTTTTTGATCTGCAACTTTTGTCATTGCTTCTAAATAAGGTAATGTTTTTTCAGTTCCTGAACTCTTTCTATAAGTTTCAATACAACCATCACTTGTAAATTCAAAATAATTCCAATTAACAGAACCATTATTTAAAGAATATGATTTAAAACCAGGTAAGGTAAAACCACCTGGAGCAAATAACTTCATAGATGTACCTCTAAATGTAGCATTTGCAGTTTTACTATATGATGGGCTATTGACAATCTCAGAATATTCAACAGTTGTATTACCACATTCATCTGGCATACCTTGTGCCCTTGTTAAAGTAGTATTTGCAATTTCTTCAAAACCTAATAATTGTGCATATTGCGCAATTTCTAATAATCTCTTTTTACATAAACTTTGGCTTTGTAATTCACTATTAACTTTCTGTTTTAATATTCCCATTACTTGATTATAATATGTTTCATCTTCATCACCAACAAACAATTGAGCAACAGCCAAAGCATTTAATAACATCTCTGGAGTTGAATTTGGATTAGCAATTATATCATTTATCCACTTTTGTAAAAATGCTTTTGTTTTTGCATCTAATTCTGGAGTATCTAACCCTAACCTCTGTGCTAATGCTAATGCATCTAATATCTGTTGAGGTGTTGCATTAGGATTATTAAAAGCACTATCTATTTGTGCTTGTCCGGCATCCATAACATCTTGTACAGCTTTTGCATCTTGTGCACCCTGATCATCACTATTTAAATTATTTTGAGTTGTTCCTAAATCATCTTCACTAGGAGTGCCTGGAGCAATACAACCAGATAACAATACAAAACCAACTAGTAAAACACTCAAAATACAAAAAGACAATTTTCCAAACATACATTCACCTCAATATATGACAGAATAATGTAACAGTAATATAAATAATTATCTTTGATATTTCTTTTGTATTAATTCATTAAATCTTTCTTTTTCTTCAGAATTTGCTTCTCTAACCAAATGCAAATAGTCTTTTACTTTCAATTTGTAAACTCTCAATGGCTCTATTTGAACTTTAGATATATATTGTCTAGGATTAGCTGTTTGCTGAAATTTATCTTTTGGAAATACATACAAATAAACAAATGCTTCTGGATCTGGTTTACCTGCATAGTAAATTGCAGAGCCTCTCAACAAAGAGCTACCTTTAATATTACCAGTGCCTAAAATAGCCATAGCAATTGCTACATTTCTATCTGTTGCTGCATAAACTGCTTTGTGTAAATTCTCTGGCCTATTTTCTAAATCGTTAGATTGTCTTGGTTCTAAAGATCCTTCTATCTTTTTAGCACTACCATGATAAACATACTTTGACATAAACATCACGGAAAGAATACATTACCATATAAATCAAAAATAACAACAGGATCTTTTGGCCTTATCTTTAACATTGCTTTTGCTGTTTGATAAACTACTTTTGGATCCCAATGTAATACTTGGATACCTAACATAGTATTTATTCCTAAATCTTTTATTACGCCCCAATTATTATGACCATATTGATGTTCAGGATCAAATGCAACTTGTTGGAAAAAAACTACAGAAGTATATTTTCTATGATGCCCAAAACCCCCAGTAAGCATATCAACATCATATTTTATTCTTGTTCTTGTACTTGCAGGGGAATTATTTTCAGGATATGATAATGGAAATCTATCAGACACCATTGATTCTTTGCCTGCAAATGAATCAGGTCTTCCTAAATTACTTAATGCAATTCCTAAATTCTCAAATCGCAAAACTTTTTTATCATATTTTCTAATTAAATCCAAACATCTCTGTGCACTTTGTCTTTGTGTTCTTGTTACACTAATTCTTTTTGCAAATTCATTCTTTAATTGCTCAATATCTCTAAAATATTTTTGTCGCAATAATTTTTGTTTTATGTCATTTAATTCATCATGAAAAATTGGATCTTCATTAAACTCTTTTTTTAAACGCTCTACTCTTAACATTTTAAGTTTTTCTATTGTATCATTAAATTTCCCTGGCCTAAGCATCCGATCTTCATACTCTTGTCGTTCATCATCAGAATCCCATTCTGCATGATCCGGATCTAAAAATTTTCTTAATTCATTAACATGATATTTACTATTACCAAATTCTCTTAAATAAGATTTACCTGAAACTGTTGATCTATCCACATCTCCTGATAATAATAATTTTCTAGAAATAGTAACTCTTTTTTTCTTAATTGAGGTATTGTTAATTTTTCTGGCATTTAAACCCTCACAACAATGAAATAATGATTCTTCTCAAATGGTGTTAAATCAATTATCTTTTCTACTTTAATCTTTGCATCTTGTAACTTTTTTAAAGACAAGTCTAGGACTTGTTTGGGCAATTTAGTTGAATCAATGCTTGATGCTTTTAATGCTATTGCATGTATTCCTGACTTAGCAAACAATTTAATATTATCAATAAATGTTTCAACCATATTCTTTTGTGCAATATCTTGGAAAACAAAATCAAATTTCACAGCGTGCAATAATTTACACTCTTCTAAATGACCTGCATCAAATAACAAAGGAACTATGTTTTCTCTTTTTTTACTTAATTCCAAAAAAGGCAACATTGTTACTGAAGCAATATCAACACCTATGATTTGTTTAGCTTGCAAATCAGACAAATGTGAAACTGTTGTTCCTGTGCTTGATCCTAAATACAAAACTTCTTTGTTTTGTATTTCTGGCAAAACAAAACCTTTCTTTATTGCTGCAGAAATCTTTGAAGAAAAAGGCGACCATTCTCTTAAATAATAATTATCTTGTTTAATTACTACTTCATCATACCATTTTAGATTATCAATACATTTGGTATATAATTTATCTTTTAATGTTATTAAATTTTGGTTCATAAATATCACTTATAATCGTAAATTATATACAAACATTTGTTTGAGTAATCTTGATTTATATCACAATTGTATTTTGACAAATCGTCTTTTGTAACAATAGCCTTACAAATTTCTGCAAATTTATATATTGGATTATATTCTCCAGAATAACCTGCTTGTGAATCACTAATAACAAATTGTTTTTTTGAAGTACAATCTAAAAAGACATTATTATTACTATCAAAATTTACTGCATTAGGGCTAGCATGAAAACAAGTTTCATTTTGAACTAACTTTTTACTTAATAAGTCATATGCTCTTTTGAGTTCATTATCGTGACAACCACCAAAAGTATTTGAACCAATTACACTTATGACAAATAAAATAATTAAAATAATTGCTATTGTAATAATCAACCAATAATACCATTTCATTTTCTCCCTCTTTCTTTATTAAAATTTGGTTTTACATTTGATTTAGGTTTAGATACTTTTTCCTTTTCATTTTTAATTAATTCTTTTTTCTTTTCAATATCTTTCAAAAGCTTTTCATCTAATTTCTTTTTTGCTAAATCCATTCTTGCTGCTAATGCAATTCTTTCTGCCATATATCTTGCTAACTTTCCTTTTTGTTTTGAATTTAAAGAACTCATAATTGGATGTAGATATAATAATCCATATTTAGGAGATGCTTTACCAAACTTTAAATGTTTAAACATTGCTGTTTCAGCACCAAATAATTGTAGTGTAGATGCCGGCAAACTGCTTAACCTTTTCAAACTATGAGCTTGATTCAAAAATCTAGCAGTTAATATTGGTCCTAAAATATTTGTTAAATTTGGATATAATTCTTTTGCTCTTTTAGCAATAAAGTTTTCTAATTTTGATGTAATAGAATACACCTGCAATAAAGTGTTTGCTAAATTTCTCAAGTTGGTTAAATCATCTTTCTGCAAACCCGAGCTTAGATATAAATCTTTTTCCAGTTGGTTTATTTCGCTTTCAGAAATAAACTTAACAAACTTAAATGCATCTTTGTTTAATTCTTCATATTTCCTTGCATTTTGCAAAGCAAACCAATCTTTGAAATACTCAAAAAAAGTATTGTATTGTTTTTGATACAAATCAAAATTAGCTAAAGCCTTCAATAAACTTTGCTCATTAATATTTTCTTTTGAATAATCTTCAATTGCTTTCTCTGTTTGTTTAATAAAATCTTTTTTATTAATCATAATTATCACTTTAAATTATCACTCGCTAGCGTATCTGTGATGTTTTCTATTAAATGTTTCTTCTTTTGAATATCTTTTCATAATATTTACTAGCATATCATTAAATATTGTACTTTGTTTTTCATTATTCAATTCAGCATAAATATTCTTTAACAATTCATTTGCAGCCATTACTTGAGGAACGACAACATATTTAATTCCTTTCTTGTAATAATCCACTGCTTCCTGAACATAATATGCTCGCATAAATACAGGCACTTTCTTAGGGTTAACATACTCTAATATAGCACAATTAACATCATAATAAGGAATAGTTACAATTACTGCTCTAGCATCATTCAATTTTAATTTATCTAAAACTTCTTTTGAATCTGCTTGACCACAAATTGCATAAACATTTAACTTCATTGCAGTCAATATTTCCTCAGGATCATCATCAATAACAACAATATCTTCTGCTTTAACTAATTTACTTTTCAATAACCCTTCCAAAACCCCTGAACCCATTCTACCTAAACCAAAAAGAACAATATGATTACTAAATTCTTTCTCATCTGTATTGTCTAACTCATTTTTTTTATTTTTTAAAAATAATTTAGAAATGTGATTATTTAAAGGATTAAATAACTTCTCAATAGATTTATTTTGTGATAAAATATATGGAGTAAACATCAATGATAAGGAAATAAATAATATTAACGTTGTACTCATAGACTCATTAAAAATATTATTTAATGTCCCAAATTGTACTAATACTAGTGCAAATTCAGATACCTGAAATAACCCTGAAGAAACATAAAACGACAAACTATGATCATAACCTGAAAATAAAGCACCAATAAAAATAATTATTGGTTTAATAATTAATGTTAAAATAAACAATAATAAAAATAACCACCAATCAATTGAACTTAAAGAAGTAATTTGCATACCTAATGCAACAAAAAACAACATAGCAAAAAAAGATTTTGTTTCATCTATCTGTTCAACTAATTCTAATTTAAATGGATAATTAGTTAATATTAACCCTCCAATAAAAGCACCAATTATTATCGAAAAATTCATTAATGCAGATAATCCAATAAATGCAAAACAAGAAGCTAAAGAAATTATAAATAATAAATCTTTATTTTTAAATGATTGCTTAAGAATATCTGTGTAAAAATAATTTATTGCTAAAGCAACAACAATAATTATTAATAATTTTCCTAACTCTATAGGTATTGATAATACACTAAAACCAGAACTTGATTCTAATAAAAATGGTAAAAATAACATTGTTATTAAATCCTGAACTAATAAAATACCTAACATCACTCTTGATTTTATTGTATTTATTAAATTCTGGTCGGACATATGTTTCATTACAACTGCTGTTGAACTTAAACTTGCAATTACACCAATAAAAATAGAAATTAACCAATTCAATCCTAAAATAAAATGTGATGCTAACAATCCAATAGCAAAAGTACCTAATACTTCTACAATAGTTACTAATAAAATACTTTTTTTTATATGTTTAATTTTATCAATACTTAATTCGGCCCCAACTGTATATAATAAAAGAGCAATACCTAACTCAGATAATGCTTGAATATCTTCATAATTATGAACTAAACCAAATACTGCTGGACCAATAATAAATCCAGTAATTATGTATGCGATTATAACTGGTTGTTTAAATTTACTAAATAAATATGCTAAAACAGCACCAATCACAATAATTAAACTTAGTTCAGGTATTATTGAATACATATTTTATATATATAATAAAGAGATTTTTAAACCTTCTGAATATTTATACCAAATAAGTATTAACATAAAGCTCTGCAATCAGGAAAATTATATACAAAAATAATAACAATAATCCTTCTGCTTTAGTTATTGTTTTATCTGATTTCATAAAAATAATTGCAAAAAGCCCAGATAAAAACATTGCTGAACCTGTAATATAAATAGTATATGTTGAAAAACTAAATGGTTGTATTAAAGTAACTATTCCTAAAACAATAGTTGCATCAGCAATAACTGTACCAAACAAATCTCCTAATGCCAAACCATCATGATTATTTCTTACAGCTCTAATTGAGAATATTAATTCTGGCAAACAAGTACCTAATGCTAATATAGTTATTCCTATTAATACTGGTGGAAAATGTAAATCATATGCTAAATTTGTTGCAAAATAAACAGTAAAATAAGCACTTAGCAAAAGAATACCAAAACTCACAATTAACAATAAAAGAGATTTCAAGAAAGGTTCTTTCTTAACAAAACTATATTTTTTATGGAATTTATTACTTTCCAAATACATTCTAACAAAAAATAATACTCCTACAATAAGTAATATTGCCCCATCTAATCTTGAATAATTTCCATCAAATCCCAAGATTAAAGGTATTAATAATAAGATTAAATAAATAAACGTATTTCTTAAAATTTGACTTTTTACTTTAATTCCATTTATTGAAAATAATGCTACAATACCAAAAACTAGAGACAAATCTGCAACATTAGAACCTAACAAAGTACCCAATCCCAATTTTGGATTTCCTTGGAAAGCAGAAATTATAGAAATAGTTGTTTCTGGCAATATTGATATAAATGAAATGATAAAAAAACTAACAATAAACTCTGGCCATCTAAATATTTTTGCTAATATTGAAGAATATTTAATAGAGTAATCTGCACACTTAATCAAAATAAATAAACAAATTAATACTAACAATAAATTCAATATAATCATAATTTCACATAAATAAAAAGAGATTAAAGTTTAAAAAGATTTGGAAAAATAAAAAAAGAAAGAAGAATGGGTTTAATTACTACCCATTTGTATTGGTCTTAAAGGAACATTTACTGTAGAATCTACTCTTGGAAGTATTAATTTAGTAATAAAATTGTTTCTTTCTTTTACTAAATCTACTTTATAATTTCCCACACCTGTGTAAGATAATTCTATACCTGTTCTACCAGATTCAATTGCATTCTTTATAATATCTAAATCTTTAACTCTTACAAAAGTTTGATCTAAATTCTTAATCAACACTTGACCTTTATATTCATAAAATACACAATCATTTACACATACTATCTTTGTAATACCATTACATAAAATGCTATTAGTATCTACGATTTTACATATGTCAATAATTGGAGTTTCTGTATTTAATGTATTAGTAGGATCTAATTCAGTTATAATTTTTATATCTTCTAATTCTGATGTTGTTTCAGGAACATACAAATTAGGATATGTTTTCTTTGGAATTCCTTTGAAATCTTTTGCTTTTTCATTTTGATATTGTTCTATTTGATTAGCAACTTCTGTTGGATTTTGAGTAGAAACAGTTATTACATCACCAGATAAACTTGGTGATATTTTAGTCCATAATATTCCAACTAATTCTTCTAATTTTGAAACTCTTGCTTCCAGATCCGCAATTTTTTCGTCTGCATCTTTATCATTTAATTTAGATGCATCTTTTATAATATCAACATTTGATTCTATAGCATTATATTGTAAAACTTTTGGATCTATTAATGGTTTTATTTTTAATAAATCAGGATTTATTTTTAAAATATCATCTAATTCATATTTTAAACTATTCAAAGTTGCTCTTCCAGATCCTGAAATTTCTGAAAAATAAACTAAATCAATTTGTGTTAAATATTGTCCTTCAGGGAAATTAAATTCTATTGGGAAACAATGTGCTGCATAAGCACCAGATTTCTTAAAGAATATTTCTGCAAATGGTTTATCTGTTTTATTTGACCAAATTCTTAGTTTCCCTTCTGCAGGGATTAATTTAAACATTTCAGTATCTAAAGTATCTTTAACATAACCTGTACAAATTTGTACTTTCTTCATTGGTTTATCAAAGTGTATTGGTAATATTTCATAACTTCCAACAATAACTGGTACTTCCAAATTACTACCAAATACTGATTTTGATGCAGCAATTAAACAATTTTTTGGTTTTTCATAACTATTAACAGAAACATAATCATCTGTTAATGATTTACATGATTCGTCACCAAGTATAGGTGTCCTATTTATTTTGAAATCAAATAACTTTCCATTAACAACTACGGTATTTGTATTTATTGTTCCTGGGCCATATGGTGTACTTATTTCTGTAATGCCATATTTATCCGAAATCAATGCAACATTATTTGTACATGCTCCATTAACACACATTCCATTTCCTGAGCATTCATAATAATATGTATGTGCTTTATTCTCAGAATCACATAATTCTTCTGCAACATATTTACCTTTTTCTACTTCTGCGCCGCCATTAGTAGCAGTACAATAATCAGAAGTTGTTATTTTCTTTGTACCATAATAATCCCAACCAGTTACTGTACCTTTTGTAAATATATTATTACCATCACTATCTTTACAATCTAACTTTGTTGTTGTACTAATGCTTTGTCCACCAGATGTTGTACTTGGCAAATCACTAGCTTTAGTATCAGTAATTAAAGAATGTAGAGTCGCATAACCGTCTCCACTTATTTCAGAAAAATAAACTACATCGATTTGTGTTAAATATTGTCCTTCAGGAAAATAAAAATTCATTGCGAAACAATCCCCCAAAACTGAATTATCTTTCTTAAAAAATACTTCTGCATATGGGTGTGCACCTTCATTTGACCAAATTCTTAATTTTCCTTCACCATTTACTGCTTTATATTTTGTACTTGTACCATCTTGTAAATAAGCTGTACAAATATCTACTTTTTTTACATTAGAATAATTAAACTTAATTGGTAAAATACTTTCGCTACTAATTATAATTGGAACATTTGTTCTATTTTGTGTAACGCTTGAAAATATATCTCCTACAGTTCCTGATAAACAATTAACACTACCATCACTTAATGTGAAACTTTCAATAGTTGCTACTTTATCAGAAGTAGTATAATTTTGACAACCAGTACTTAATTGACTAGTTGTTTGCACATATGATTTTATTGGCAAATTCCAAAAACCATGTGCTTCTAATTTTAAAGTGTCTTTTCCAAAGTAAGTATTTACTTGGTCTACACCTAAATTAGTATAAGAATAATTTGATTCGTAGTCTTGAGCAACAATAAAGCCAAAACTCATTAAACATACTAATGCAATCACAAAAAATGCAAATAATCTATTAAACATTCATCCACCCCTAAAGTATAAATTAAAACTAATATAATTAATACAAATAGTTTAAAAAGGTATGCAATTCAAACAAAAATCAAGTTATGACTACACAATTACTATCTTTAGTTTATTGCCTTGATAATCATAGCAAGCTAAACTTTCTAAAGTAAATGGCTGTCCAACAATAAAATGACAAGCTCCTTGCTTAACAAAGCTATGTAAATCAGCATTACTGGGTCTATTTGAACCTGATGGATGTGAATGTATGCTCCCCGCTATTTTGAAACCCAAAGGCAATAAGTCTGTTCTATAGCTAACTGCATTCTCAGTTTGGTAAAAAAGAGGAACAACAACATAA
>Ga0172370_10004055_pt1 | contig 19878 bp, 10 predicted proteins | sample LakKiv5m_FD_114538 | JGI IMG/M metagenome (GOLD analysis project Ga0172370, IMG submission 114538) | Freshwater microbial communities from Kabuno Bay, South-Kivu, Congo - kab_022012_11.5m | ecosystem: Environmental > Aquatic > Freshwater > Lake | place: Democratic Republic of the Congo...
GAGGTTGTCGTCGTTACACACGAGCGCCGGGCCACCCGTGCAGGTGCCGCTGAGGCAGGTGTCCTTCGTCGTGCAGGCGTTGCCGTCGTCGCACGGGCTCGCGTTGAACTCGAACATGCACTTGCCGCTCGGCTTGTCGCACGTGTCGCTCGTGCAGGGGTTCTTGTCGTCGCACGCGACGGGGATCCCCACGCACTTGCCGGCCGAGCACGCGTCGCCCGACGTGCAGGTGTCGCCGTCGTCGCACGCGGTCACGGCGTTCGGGATGTTCGCGCACGTGCCGTTGACGGGATCGCAGGCATCGTCCGTGCACACGTCCTTGTCATCGCAAACGACTGCTTGGCCCGCACACGCGCCCGCGCCGCAGACGTCGCCCGTCGTGCAGGCGTTGGCGTCGTCACAGGCCGCCGTGTTGTTCGTGCTGGCGCAGCCCCCGGTGCCCTTGTCGCACGCGTCGTCGGTGCACGCGTTGGCGTCGTCGCAGGCCTTGGGCGATCCCACGCACGCGCCGCCCACGCACGCGTCGCCGGCCGTGCAGAGGTCCCCGTCGTCGCAGGGGACCGTGTTGTTGAGACCGACGCAGTTGCCGTTCGCGGCGTCGCAGGCGTCGTCCGTGCAGGGGTTCTGATCGTCACACACGCGCGGGGCGCCCGCGCACGCGCCGTCTTTGCATGTGTCGTTGTCCGTGCAGAGGTTTCCGTCGTCGCAGATCACGGTGTTGTAGGTGAACGCGCACTGTCCGGTCGCCGCGTCACACGCGTCCGTGGTGCAGGGGTTGCCGTCCTCGCAGACCTTCGGCGCGCCGATGCAGACGCCGTTGATGCACGTGTCGTTGCCGGTGCAGAGGTTGGCGTCGTCACAGGGTACGCCGTCCGTGCAGGCGATCGTCGTGTCCGGGCCGGCCCCGTCCGGCTGAGCGCCGCCGTCGTCGGCAGGGGTGACGTCCGGAGTGGGGAAGCCGTCCTCCTCTGACTGCGCATCGTCCGCCGGTTGCGCGTCGTCCGCCGGCGCTGCGTCCGGCGCGACGGTCGTGTCGTCCCCTGGGGTCGCGTCGGGCTGCGGGGCCGCGTCGTCGCCGGGCGCCGCGTCGGGCTGCGTCGCACCGTCATCGGCCGGTGTCACGTCCGGTTGGGCCTCGCCGTCGTCACCGGGCACCGCATCGGGCTGCTGCGCGGTGTCGTCGCTCGCGTCGGGCTTTGCTGCATCCGGCGCCCCGATCTCTCCGGCAGATCCATCGGGCGCCGGCAGATTCCCTCCACCGCCGCCATCGACCGCGTCGCTCACGCCCAGGAGGTCCTGCCCGAAGCCATCGTCCGCGCCGACCACGCCGACGGAGCCGGTATCCCCGGAACCCCCGCAGGCCGCAAAAAGGACGCTCGTCACGACGAAAGCGCCGCACAGGGCCGACCGACATGGATGCGCGTTCATCATACCCCTCCCGTTGCACCACCCATGTCGAGCCTACCTTGCGGCGGTGTCTCATAAACGCTATGCAAATCGGCGCGGGCCAAGTCAAGAATTCGGCTGGCCTACCGGAGGCGAACAAGCAGTCCTCACAGAGTTTCACAAGGCAGACAGGCACACAACCAATCGTTCTCAATAGGGAAATGGCCTACACACCGACGATCTCCGTCCTCCTTGCGGCCTGCCTCGGCGCGTGCGCGGCACCTTCTTCATCCGAGTCTCCGGCGCCGCGCGAGGGCCACTGGGCGGGCGAGCGCGTCTCGTTCGACCTCGTGGGAGGAGCGCTGTCCACGGTCGAGGTGGGCCATCTGTCCTGCGACGGCACGCTCGGCGAGTCGGCGTGCTCGTTCGCCGTGTCTCGTACGCTGTCCGGCCCCTTTGCGCTCGGCTCAGGTTCAGCGGCTCCGATCACGGTAGTCGCCGAAGGGATCGCGCTCACGGGGCGCTTCACGAGCCCGAACGCGGCGTCCGGCACGTTGGTTGCCGAGGATCCGGAGGGATGCTGCACCGCGAAGGGCGTCTGGTCGGCGTCGCTGGTCGCGCCGTGGGTCGAGACCGGCGCGGATGCGGTGGGATCGGACGCGCTCGCACCGGATGTTAACGGAGGTGACGCAGGCGGGTCGGGCCCCGATGCACCCGATGGCGCGAGCGCCCCGCAGGTCTCGGCGCTCGAGGACCTCAACGGTTTGCGGGCGCACGTGGGGGCGGCCCCGGTCACCATGGACGGCGCGATCAACGCCGCGGCGAGCGCGCACTGCGCCTTCTACGTGCAGCACCATACCCAATATCAAGCCACGAACCTGAGCCCCCACAGCGAGGACCCGAGCTTCGGCGCGGGCTTCACGGGGGTGTCCTTCGCGGACCGGATGCAGGCCGCCGGTTTCACGGGCCCCGCGTCGACCGAGACGATGGCGTTCGTCGCCTCCCCGAAGGACGCGATGCAGGGCTGGCTCGCGACCGTCTATCACAGGCTGCCGCTGCTCGATCCGCGCACCGTGGCGTTCGGCTACGGCCTCGCGAGCGGTCCGGTGGGCTGCGACACGGCCGACTGGTCGGCGCGCACGGCGCAGGCCGGCGATCCCGTCGTGATCTATCCGATCGACGGTCAGATCGACGTCCCGCGCGCCTGGAACGGCCTGGAGGGCCCGCAGCCGCCTCCACCGCCGGAGGGCTTCCCGAGCGGCTCCGTGATCTCGGCGCGCCTCGACGGACCTCCCAAGATCACGTCGCACGCGCTGCGCGACGACAAGGGCAACGAGGTGCCGCACGTGTTCCTGGACGCGCAGGGCGACGCGACGCTCGGCCAGTTCGACGCGCGCACGGTCGTGCTCTACGCGCACGCGCCCCTCGCCGCGAAGACGACCTATCACGTGGAGCTGAAAGGGACCGCGGGGCCGAGCGCGCTGGATCTGTCGTGGTCGTTCACGACCGGGCCGTAGCGCCCTTGCCGGCTGCTACGCCTCCGTCACAGGCACGGACTTGCCGGAGGTCGCGGCGGCCGCAGCGGCGCCGATCCCGAACTTCGCGCGCACGAGGCCGTCGATACGAGTCGTGACGTCGGGATGCTCCTTGAGATAGGCGCGCACGGTGTCACGACCCTGTCCCAGGCGCTCCCCCTGGAAGGAGTACCAAGAACCCATCTTGTCCATGATCTTGTGCTCGGTCGCCAGATCGATGAGGTCCCCCTCTTTCGAGATCCCCTCGCCGTAGAGGATGTCGAATTCCACCTCGCGGAAGGGCGCAGCCATCTTGTTCTTGACCACCTTCACGCGCGTGCGGTTGCCGATGACGTCCTCGCCGTTCTTGATGGCGCCGACGCGCCGCACGTCGCAGCGGATCGAGGCGTAGAACTTCAGCGCGTTGCCGCCCGTGGTCGTCTCGGGGTTGCCGAACATCACGCCGATCTTCATGCGCAACTGGTTGATAAAGATGACCGAGGTGCGGCTCTTCGAGATGACGCCCGTGAGCTTGCGCAGCGCCTGGCTCATCAGGCGGGCCTGCGCGCCGACCTGCGCGTCGCCCATCTCACCCTCGATCTCGGACTTCGGCACGAGCGCCGCGACCGAGTCCACGACGACGACGTCGAGCGCATTGGACCGCACGAGCGTCTCGCAGATCTCGAGGGCCTGCTCTCCCGTGTCGGGCTGGCTGACGAGCAGGTCCTCGGCCTTGACGCCGAGCTTCTTCGCGTAGCCCACGTCGAGCGCGTGCTCCGCGTCGATGAACCCCGCCACGCCGCCCGTGCGCTGCGCCTCGGCCACGATGTGCAGCGCGAGCGTGGTCTTGCCGCTCGACTCCGGGCCGTAGATCTCGATGACGCGGCCGCGCGGAACGCCGCCGATCCCGAGCGCCAGGTCGAGGCCGATCGATCCGGTCGGGATGACCGCGACGTCCTCGAACAGCGCCTTGTCGTCCCCGAGCCGGACGATCGAGCCCTTGCCGAACTGCCGCTCGATGGCAGACAAGGCGGATGTGATGGCGGTCTCGCGCTCGGCCCGGGCCTTGGCGCTGTCTGCGGCCGCGTGATCGGCGCCGCGGTCCTTTGGCTCCTTGCTGGTCTCTTTCGCGCTGCGGTCGGGGCGTTCAGCCATGGATCGGTCCTCCTGCCCGGGTACGTGGTTGGGCAGCCGGGTGTCTAACCCGATCGGCAACCGTTGGCAAGTCCTTCTGAGCAGCTAAGTAGGCGCCTTGACGGAACAAATCCGACAAGCGCCCGATAATCCACTGAAAATCTGTTCAGGTCCTTCGCGGTATCGGGGGACGGGCATGGGACCGGGCGGAGGGCGGCGCAGGGCATGCCAGCACAAACGGATGTATTTACGCATGATCACGCGCAGCCCCGCCCTCTGTCTCGCCAGCGGAAGAGCACTGCGTACCGGCGTGTTCCTCGAATTGACACGGGGCCCGCCTCGCCCCACGATCGATGACGTGCCGAAGCGAACCGCCCGATGCGTGTGTACGATCCTCGCCCTGCTGCTCGGCAGCGTCGCCTGCGTCGGTCCCCGGGACGCCGAGCAGCCGAGCGCCGCCCCCGCGGGACCGACCACACGCACCGTCGGCCTCGTTCAGGTCGTCTTCTCCGATTGGCGCAGCACCGACGCGCGCTCGGATCGTGTGGTCGTGACCGCCGCCTTCGCGCGCGGCGTCTCGCAGGCCGACACGGTCGCGCGCACGTTCTCGGGCCTCGAGCCGAGCCGCCCGGGCGGACGTACTTGGGGGACCGAGGCCTGCGAGATCGTCATACCGGAGCCGCCACGCATGGCCGGTGCGTCTGCCGTGCTGCTCGACGTGGGGCCGCTCGCGATCGAGGTGCACGCCGGGCGCTTCGAGATCCCGCAGCGCGCTGTGCCCGACCTGAGCGCGGGCGTGACTGGCCAGCGCTACGAGCAGACGTTCGAACGGGCTCGGATGATGCTGGCGCCCGGTCGCCTGGCCGTCGAGGGGCGTGGCGGCGGTGAGGTCGGGGCCTTTCGCGCGGAGGTCGCGATCCCGCGCCCTGTCCGTCTGAGCTTCGTCGGCGGCGTCGCCATGCGGGAGGGAGCTGCGCCCGTGCCGCCCGTGCGCACGCTGGAGGTGCGGTGGGGCTCGGTCGATACGCCAGCGCCCCTCGAGCTCGAGATCGCGCCGGTCGGTCCGGAACAGGTCCGCGTCGTGCGCTGCAGGCCCCGCGATGACGGGGTCTTCCACGTTCCCGAGGAGGCCCTCTCGGCGCTGCCGCCGCGCGACACGCATGCCCCGTGGCGTGTCACGCTGAGGCGCATCGCGACCGGCGCGCTCGCGGCATCCGGCCTCGACGAGGGGGAGCTGCGGCTCGAGATGGTCGACACCGTGACGATTTACTGAGCCCGGCGAACCGCCGAGCGAGCAGTCCAAGGCGCCGGAGCGCCGCACTACTAGACGTAATTCAAGCGACGGCAACGCCGGAATGCGACGCGCGCCGCCCGCTCCGGCGACCCGAGGCAATCGACGACAGGCTCCTAGTGCGCTTCGGTCGACGGCGTGGCCGGCGCGCTCCCCTGCGCGTCGCCGTAGATACCGAGGTAGTCGTCCTCTGAGACGAAATTGGCCCTCAGGAAGGTCTCCGGCGCTTCGAGCACGAGCGCGTGCCGCAGCACATCGTCGGCGTGGTTGACCGAGACCACCTGCAACGCGTTGAGCACCGGGCGCGGCACATCCACGAGATCGCGCTCGTTCTCGACGGGAATGAGCACCTTCTTGATGCCGCCGCGATAGGCCGCGAGCAGCTTCTCCTTCAGCCCCCCGATCGGCAGCACGCGCCCGCGCAGCGTGATCTCGCCGGTCATCGCGACGTCGCTGCGCACGGGGATCCGAGTGAGCGCCGAGACGAGCCCCGTGGCCATCGTCACGCCCGCCGAGGGCCCATCCTTCGGGATCGCCCCCTCCGGAAAGTGGATGTGGAAGTCCACCCGCGAGTAGAAGTCCTTCGCCAGTCCCAGCGGGACCGCGCGCGAACGCACGTAGCTCATGGCCGCCTGGGCCGACTCTTGCATCACCTCACCGAGCTTGCCCGTGATGATGAGCTTGCCGCGGCCGGGCATGATCGTGACCTCGCTCTGCAGCAGGTCGCCGCCCACCATCGTCACGGCGAGGCCCGTGACGAGCCCGACCTCGTCCTGCGCCTCCTTGCGTCCGATGCGGTGCTTGTGCGGTCCGAGCAGCGCGACCACCTTCTTCGGCGTGACCACGAACGCGTCGTTCTTCTTCGGGTCGCGGATGTGCTCCTTCGCGAGCTTGCGGCAGATCGACGAAAGTTCCCGTTCGAGCGCGCGCACGCCCGCCTCGCGCGTGTAGTGGTTGATGAGCGTCTTGATCGCGGCCGCCTTGAATTCGACCCGCACGTTCTTCAGACCGCAGTGCTCCAGCACTCGGGGCAGCAGGTGCCGCTTGGCGATCTCGAGCTTGTCGTAGTCGGTGTAGCCCCCGAGCTCGATGATCTCCATGCGATCCTGCAAGGGCGCCGGGATGGTCTGAAGCGAGTTCGCGGTCGTGATGAAGAGCACGCGAGAGAGATCGTAGTCGAGATCCAGGTAGTGATCGTTGAAGGTGTAGTTCTGCTCCGGGTCCAGGACCTCGAGCAGCGCCGCCGACGGATCGCCGCGGAAGTCGGTCGACATCTTGTCAATCTCGTCGAGCAGGAAGACGGGGTTCGAGGTGCCGACCTTGCGCAGGGATTGGATGATCTTGCCCGGGAGCGCGCCGATGTAAGTCCGGCGGTGGCCGCGGATCTCGGCCTCGTCACGCACGCCGCCGAGCGACAGCCGCACGAAACGACGGCCCGTGCAACGCGACACGCCACGCGCGAGCGAAGTCTTGCCGACACCGGGCGGGCCGACGAGACACAGGATCGGGCCCTTGACCTTCTTCGACTCACTCAGCGCCTGCACCGAAAGGTGCTCGAGGATGCGCTCCTTGGGCTTCCTGAGGCCGTAGTGGTGCTCGTCCAGCACGCGCTCGGCCTCGACCACATCGAGCTTCTCCTTGGTGTGATGATGCCACGGCAGCGCAAGGATCCAGTCGAGGTAGTTGCGCACGACGGTCGCTTCGGCGCTCATCGGATTCATCATCTTGAGCTTCTTGAGCTCGCGACGGAGCCGCTCGCGCGCCTCCTTGCTCGTGCGCTTGTCCTCGATCTTCTGCTCGATCTCCGCGATCTCGTTCTTGAACTCGTCGCGCTCCGGTGCCGCCTCCTTGCCGCCTGTGCCCTCCCCGTCGGCCGCTTCGCCGGCCGTGTCGTCGCGCTTCTTCGTGCGCTGCCGCGCGCGCCGCTCTGCGAGAAGCGTCTCGATGTCCGTGCGCAGGAGCTCATGCAGGCGGCCAAGTCGCTCCACGGGATCCAGCGTCTCCAGCAGCGTCTGACGTTCCTCGAGGGCGAGCGAAAGGTGCGGCGCGACGGTGTCGGCGAGCGTGCCCGGATCGTCGATCGACGCCACGTGCAGGATGACTTCGGGGCTCAGACGCTTGTGCAGACGGCCGTAGGTCTCGAAATGCGTGTGCACCGCCCGCAGCAGCGAGGTGCGCTGTGCCTCTTCGATCTGCGTCGCCTCCGTGTCTGCGAGGTCCTCCACGTTGACGATGAAGAACGGGTCATCCTGCGTGAAGGCCGTCACGCGCGCGCGCCGTCGCCCTTCGATGACCACCTTGACGGTGCCGTCCGCGAGGCGCGCGACCTGAGCGATGACCCCGACGGTGCCGATGCGATGGAGATCGTCGGCCGTCGGCTCGTTGATCCGCGCCTTGCGCTGCGCGGCGAGCAGGATGTGCGGGTCCTCGCCCGCGCCGAGCACGCTCTCGAGCGCCGCGATCGAACGCTCCCGCCCGACGAAGAGCGAAGCGACCATGCCGGGGAAGACGACGACGTCACGGAGCGGCAACAGCGGGATCGAGGTCGACATCGGCACGCTCCGGCGGGCAGGTGCCCGCGTCGTGTGGCAGGCGAGAGCGAATCACCGGACGCGCGCCGCTTGCTAGGCACTTGCGGCGTCGTTTTCCAGCACCACGAGCGGTCGCTTCTTCTGAGCGATCGTGTCCTCGTTGATGATCACTTCCTTGACGCCCATCTGGCTCGGCAGATCGTACATGATCTCGAGCATCGAGTCCTCCAGGATGGCTCTCAGGCCGCGCGCGCCACTCTTCCGCTCGAGCGCCTTGCGTGCCACCGCCCGGAGCGCGCCGTCGGTGAACTTCAGACCGACGCCGTCCATCTCGAAGAGGCGCTTGTACTGCTTGGTCAGCGCGTTCTTCGGCTCCGTCAGGATCGAGATGAGCGCGGCCTCATCGAGCTCGTGCAACGTCGCGAGCACGGGCATGCGGCCGATGAACTCGGGGATGAGACCAAACCTGAGGAGATCCTCCGGCTGGAGCTGTTCGAGGATCGCGCCGAGCGGGCGCTCCTCTTTCTTGCCCACTTTCGCGCCGAACCCGATGGCCTTGGTGCCAACGCGCCGCTCGATGATCTTGTCGAGCCCGTTGAAGGCGCCGCCGCAGATGAACAGGATGTTGGTCGTGTCGATCTGGATGAACTCCTGCTGCGGATGCTTGCGGCCGCCCTTGGGCGGAACGTTGGCGACCGTGCCCTCGAGGATCTTGAGCAGTGCCTGCTGCACGCCCTCGCCGGACACATCGCGCGTGATGGACGGGTTCTCCGACTTGCGGCTGATCTTGTCGACCTCGTCGATGTAGACGATGCCGCGCGAGGCCGCCTCCACGTCGTGATCGGCGTTCTCGAGCAGCCGCACCATGATGTTCTCGACGTCCTCGCCGACGTAGCCGGCCTCGGTCAGCGTGGTCGCATCCACGATCGTGAACGGCACCTTCAGCACGCGCGCCAGCGTCTGCGCGAGCAGCGTCTTGCCCGAGCCGGTGGGACCGAGCAGGAGGATGTTGGACTTCTGGAGCTCGATCTCGTCGCGCTTGCCCTCGCGCGCGTCGATGCGCTTGTAGTGGTTGTACACGGCCACCGAGAGGATCTTCTTCGCACGGTCTTGACCGATGACGTAGTCGTCGAGGATCCGCCGGATCTCGCGCGGCTTCGGGATCGTGCTCAGCGTAGGGAAGCGCTCATCTCGATCCACCTCCTCGGCGATGATGTCGTTGCACAGGCCGATGCACTCGTCGCAGATGTAGACGGTGGGCCCGGCGATGAGCTTCTTGACCTCCTTCTGGCTTTTTCCGCAGAAGGAGCACGAGAGGTTGTTCGAGTCGCGGCGGCTGCTCACGGGGGCGATCTCCGGGTGGTGCGCATGGCCCGGCGCACAGGTCGGCGCGGCGGGTCATGTTGCTTGGGAGTATAGGGACGCCACACCCTCGACGTCAAAGAAGAAGAACAGGTTGTGCGCCTACTCCTTGCGCACGATGATCTCGTCGATGAGTCCGTAGGCCTTCGCTTCGTCCGGTCCCATGAAGAAGTCGCGGTCCGTGTCGACCTTTACGCGGTCGAAGTCCTGGCCCGTGTGCTCGGCGAGGATGCCTGTCAGCTGGCGTTTGATGAACAGGATCTCGCGGGCCTGGATGTCGATGTCGGTGGCCTGCCCGGAGAACCCGCCGAGCGGCTGGTGCAGCAGGATGCGCGCGTGCGGAAGAGAGAAGCGCTTGCCCCTGGTCCCGGCGGCAAGGAGGACTGCGGCCATGGAGGCCGCCTGACCGACGCAGATCGTGTTGATGGGGCAACGCACGTAGCGCATCGTGTCGTAGATCGCGAGGCCCGCGTTGACGCCGCCGCCGGGCGAGTTGATGTAGATCGAGATGTCCTTCTCGGGATCTTCGCTCTCGAGGAAGAGCAGCTGCGCGATGACGACGTTGGCGATCGCGTCCTCGATCGGCATGCCCAGGAAGATGATGCGGTCCTTCAGCAACCGCGAGAAGATGCCCCACTCCCGCTCGCCGCGGTGCGTGGTCTCGATGACGGTCGGGACGATCCAGCTCATGGCGTTCTCCCTGTCTGAGCGCGGGTGCCTGGCACCTCCCGCGCGACGGCTACTCGCGGTCGGACTCGCGCAGGGGCCGCTCGCTCGCGTCGGAAATGTGGGACACGCTCACCAGGAGATCAAGGACGCGCTGCTCCAGCAGGTGGGTCTTGAGCCGCTCGCGCACCTCGGCGCGCGCGTACTGGGAACGCAAGCGCGGCGCATCGCGGGGTCGCTCGGCGAGCATCGCTTCGACGTGGGCGTCGACCTCCGCGTCGGCGATCTCGACCTCCCGCGCCTTGCCGATCTCGCGGATCGCGATGGCCGACCGGACGGCATCCACGCTCGAGCCGCGCATCTTGTCGCGCAGGTAGTCCTTGATCTGTTGATCGGCGCCATGGAACATGCTGTCGATCGTGCGATCGGTATGCATGTCGACCATCGACTGCGGCACGTCGAAGGGGTGGCGCACGAGCAGCGCCTTGAGCGCGGCCTGCCGGCGTCGGGTCGCGGTCATCTCCGCCGCCACCTTGTCGAGCCGCTGCCGCACGTCGGCGCGCATCGCGTCGAGCGAATCGAAGTTGTTGTCGCGCGCGAACTCGTCGTCCAGGTTCGGCAGGACCCGGCGCTCCACGCGCTGCAGCTCCACCGCGATCGTGACGTCCTTGCCGGCGAGATGGCGCTCGCCGAAGGAGTCCGGGAGCGTGGTCTCGATCGTCCGTGTCTCGCCGGCCTTCGCGCCCTCCAGCGCCGCGTCGACGCCGGGCGCGAGAGCCTCCTTGCCGAGCTCGATCGTGAGATCGGGCACGTCGACGTGGGGCGACGTCGCTCCGCGCTCGGTGATGGCGTAGGAGACGGTCGCGTGGAGGCCGCTCGTCGCCCCGTCCTCGACCGGCTCCATGGTCGCCCTCGCGACGCGCATGCCTTCCAGCTCGATTGAGATGTCCTCGTCGTCGACGATGGTCCTGACGGCGCTGGCCTCGAGGCCCGACATGTCGCCGAACGCGAGCACGGGCATGACCTCGACCACGAGCGAATACTTGAAGGGCGTCCCGACCTTCAGCTCGCCGATGTCGCTCATCTCCGGCATCGTGACGGGCTGCACGCCGGACTGCTCGAGCGCGGGCGCAAGCGTCTCACGCACGAGCTTGTCGCGCGCTTCGTCGCGCCACTCCTTCGCGAACATCCGCTCCACCATGCCGCGCGGTGCGTGGCCAGGCCGAAATCCCTTGATTCGGGCGACGCGCTGCACGCGGCGGATGGCGTCCTCCACGACCGAACCGACCTTGTCGGTCGGGACGGTGACGCGGATGCAACAGCTCACGCTGCTGGTGTTTTCGACTGCGATGTCGAGGGGCTGGGCTGTCACGGTGAGGTCCTCGTTCGTTTTTCGGTGCGGAAGGGGGGACTCGAACCCCCACGCACGAGGCGCCAGATCCTAAGTCTGGTGCGTCTACCAATTCCGCCACTTCCGCGTGCAAGACAGAGCCACGGCGCGGTCGAGCCGACGCTGCCCGGAAAGCGAAAAGCCCCGGGGCGACGCATCACCCCAGGGCCTCGTGCTTGCGGGACTGCGTGGTCGAGTCGATGGGCTCGAGGCACGTTGGAGACCCGACGTGGATGACCCAGGAAGGAATCGAACCTTCAACCTCCGGATTAAGAGTCCGCTGCTCTGCCAATTGAGCTACTGGGCCATGTTGTCAATGTGAGCCGCGATGGCTCCGTCCGTCGGCGCGCCCGGCAGGATTCGAACCTGCGACCTGCGGATTCGAAGTCCGACGCTCTATCCGGGCTGAGCTACGGGCGCAAGGTGCCTTCGTTACAGCAAGGGCCTGAGCGGCCCCCCGGGGCTGTCCGCGGACCGCGCAGGTCCTCGGCAGCAGGGTGAGCGACGGGGGTCGAACCCGCGACCACGGGAACCACAATCCCGCGCTCTACCAACTGAGCTACGCTCACCGTTGAGCCAGAGCCCACCGGCCGGGCTGGGGCTTGTGCCAGAGCGAAGGCGGTCTGTCAAGAGGCACCGCGCTCGTCGGCGCGGCATGCGGCTCGCTTTGCCTGGGCAAAACCGTTAGAAGGGCTCCCGGACGGCGCGCGGCGACGTGAGAGCGGACGGGACGGCAGCGATCGATGACGGGGCGCCATACGAAGGTCGGGGTCGATGTCGTGCTGGCGGTGGCGCTTGCGCTTGGTCTGGTGCGGCCGGCCGCGGCCGGCGCGGAAGCAATGCTGCCCGCGTGGGAGGATGTGCTGCCGCTCGAGGCGACGCGCGTTCGTACGTTCCTGGCCGCGCACCCGACTTGGGACGGGCGGGCTGTGTACGTGGCGGTGCTCGACGAGGGGGTCGATCCGACGGCGCCTGGCCTCGAGAAGACCAGCACCGGCGCCGTGAAGGTCGTCGAGGCACGGGACTTCAGCGGGGAAGGCGATGTCGCGCTCGAGGTCGCGGCGCGCGAGGAGGGACCGGATGGACCGCTGTGGCGCACGTCGTCCGGGATCGTGCGCGGCATCGAAGGCCTCGGGGTCAAGCCCACCGACGGCTCGGTACGCGTGGGGTTCCTCGACGAGGCCCGGATGCGCAGCGCGGAGGGTGCGGATGCCAACGGCAACGGTCGGCGCGACGATCGCTACGCGCTCGTGGTGATTCGAACGGGCGCGGGCGCAGACGACGTGATCGCTGTGCTCGACGCGGGCGCAGACGGCTCGGTGGCCGGCGACAGGATGGTGCGCCCTTTCCACGTCGCGCAGGAGCTGCTACGGCCGGCCTCCCCGGATCCGAAGCGGCAAGCGGCGAACCTGGTGCTGGCGTTCGAGCCGATGGCCGAGGAGCACAAAGCCGTGCTTCATTTCGCCGCGGGCTCGCATGGCACCCACGTCGCGGCGATCGCGACCGGACACCGCGTCTTCGGGCACGACGGATGGCAGGGCGTCGCCCCGGGCGCGCGCGTCCTCTCCCTGAAGATCGGCGCGAGCGGTCTCGCCGGCGGCGCGACCACGACCGGGTCTTTCCAGAAGGCGCTGCGATTCGCGGCGCGATTCGCACGCGAGCGCAAGGCCGTCGTCATCGTCAACGCGAGCTATGGGATCCCGAGCGTGACGGAAGGCCACAGCGACATCGATCGCGTGATCGACGAGATCATTCGGGACAATTCGCTCGTCTCGATGGTGTTCTCTGCCGGCAACGAAGGGCCGGGATACTCCACGGTCGGCACCCCGGCCGCGGCCTCCCTCGGCTTCGCGGCAGGTGCGTTCGTACCGCCGGCCACCGCGAAGGCCCTCTACGGCGCCACGATCGAGGCGCCTCGCCTCTTCCCGTTCTCGGCGCGTGGCGGTGAGGTCGCGAAGCCCGACGCCATCGCGCCCGGGGCGGCGATTGCGTCGGTGCAGACGTGGAACAAGGCGGATCACAAGCACGGCACGTCCATGGCTGCGCCGCAGGTGGCCGGCGCGATGGCGCTCCTGTGGAGCGGCCTCGTCGCGGACGGTCTACACGAGCGGGCTCACGCAGGCCTGCTCAAACGCGCGCTGGTGCGAACGGCTCGGCCGCTCGAGGGGTACAACGCGCTCGAACAGGGCGGCGGCGTCATCCGGGTGCCCGAGGCGAACGAAGCGCTGCGCCGGCTCCTGGCCGACGAGGACGCTCGCAGCCCGGTGGCCTTCCATGTAGCGTCCAGTACGCCGACGCTGCATGGCGAGGCGGGAGATGTGGCGTTCTGGCGCACGGGAGCCTGGGCACCGTCGGATCCGCAGGGCGTGAAGTTCAAGGTCCGAGCGGTGTTCGCCGAGCGTGTGACGAAGGCCGAGCGGGACGCGTGGGAGGGGGTCTTCGATCTCGAGGGCAAGACGGGCTTCGCACGTCCCACGTCGCGCGTCGTCCATCTGCGCGGGGAACGGGAGAGCGTCGTGACCTTCCAGTACGACGCCTCGCGGCTCTCGGATCCGGGGGTGCACGTGGAGCCGCTCGTGGCACGCGCGCGTGGCAGCCGATCCGGGATCGGTGCGTTCGCGCTCGTCAACGCGGTGGTCGTCCCGTGGCGCTTCGACGCCGCGGGCGATTTCGAGCGACACTGGCGTGACGTCCGGCCCGGCGCTGGCGAGGTCCGGCGATTCTTCGTGTCGATCCCTCCTGGCGCGAGGCGCATGACGGTCGCGGCACGCGCGAAGGAGGGCTACTTCGCGCACGCCAAGCTCAACCTCTACGACCCCGCCGGCCACAAACACGACGTCGAGAGGGCCGAGGTCGCCTCGGAGTCGGGCGACTCCGTGCTCGTCGCGCGCGAAGGGGCGGCCCTGACGCCCGGCATCTGGGAGGTGGACGTGATCGGCTTGCTCTCGTCGGGTCGGACCTCGCGCGTGGAGCTGGACGTCTCGTTCTCCGGCCTGCACGCGGCGGTCCTGCGCGAGCTGTCGATGCGCCCAGGCGAGGGCGTCCGCGGCGAGGTCGAGGTGACTAACCCTTGGGATCGCCCCTTCGTGGGCCACGCCGAGGGCGAGGTCGCGACGCTCGCGCGCACACATCGCGTCGAGGTCCGTTCGGACCGCCACGAGATCGAGATCCCGCTCGACCCCAGCGTGATGGCGGTGCGGCTCGTCGTGAGCATGGAGGATGCTGCGTTGCGGCGTGTGACGGACGCCGCGATGATGGTCGTGGACGCCGACGGGAAGGTGCTCGTACAAGGTGGACTCGACGCGCCACGGAGCACGCTGCGCTTCGAGAATCCGGGGTTCGCGCCGGACTCACCGAAGATCGCCTCCAAGGCACGAACGCGGCCCGTGAAGCTCGTCGTACAGGCTGCGTTCACCCACCCCGGGTCCGCACCTTGGAGGCTGCACGTGGAGGAGGAGCACCGCCTCGTGCGCGCGATCGGCGTCGAGGTGAGCGGACCGAACGGTGAACGCGTGTTCACCCTTTACCCGAACCACCCGAGGCGCCTCCGTGTACTGCTGCCCGAACGGCCGACCATGCCGCCCGACGGCTACACGATCACGGGTGAACTGCGGCTCGTCTCCAGCCGCGAGAAGCGTCGCGCAGCCACCATCCCGATTCGGATCGACCGCTGAGCCCAGAGGAGCCCATGCCCCGATTACTCTTCGTCAGCCACCACTTTCCGCCGGACACGTCGATCGGATCGAAGCGGTCGCGCCGGATCGCGACCTGGATGACGCGCTTAGGATGGACGGTGGACGTGCTCGCGTCGTGGCCCATCTATCAGGACGGTCGCGACGATGCACTGGTCGAAGACTTGGAGGGCGTCGGCGTCGTGCGCACGCACGAGTTCAACCCCCGCGCCTGGGCGAAGGCGCTTCGCGCTCGTATTGCGCCCCAGCCTGCGCTCGCGCAGACCATGCCCTCCGCGACGCAAGCGCCGATGTCGCCTCCGCGCGGGTCGCTCCTGTCGCGCCTGGCGAACGACTGGTTGGAGGTGCCCGATCCGTGGATGGGGTGGCTGCCCAATGCGCTCATCGCCGCCGAGCAGCTGCAAAGGCCGGATCTCGTGCTGGCGACGATCCCCACGTTCTCGAACGCGATCGTGGCGACGATGCTGTCGCGGCGGTTCGACGTGCCCCTGGTGCTCGACTTCCGCGACCCGTGGAACCCTGTCCAGCGCCGGCGCCATCTGCCCTCGGCTCGCGTGCAGGTCGAGCGACGGCTCGAAGCGGCGTGCCTCGGTCGCGCAACGCGGATCCTCGCGACGACGCACGGCGCTGCTGCCGAGATCGGAGATCTCGCGCGAAAGCACGTCGACGTCGTGTTCAACGCGTGCGAGCCGGAGCGCTTCGCTGAGGTGACACCGCGCGCGTTCGGTCGGCGCACCCTGTTGTACACGGGGAATCTCTATGGAAGCCGAACGCTCGATCCGATCCTCGATGCGATGGTGCGCCTGCGCGCGCGTGACCCGGAGAGGGCGCGGGGTCTCGCGCTGTGCTACATCGGCTCGAACGCCGCGCCGGTCGCACAGTCCGCGGCTGCGCGAGGTCTCGACGAGCACGTCGTCGCGGAGGGTGTCTGCCCGCATCGCGACGCGCTCGCGGCCATGCTCGGAGCGGACGCGAACCTGTGCATCGTGGGCGACGAACACGCCCGGCAGATCCCGGCCAAGCTCTTCGAGCAGATCGCGTCGGGGCGGCCGCTCGTCACGATCGGGCCGCGCGGATGCGACGCGGAGGCGCTGCTCCACGAGATCGGGATCGGTCGCTTCGTGGCGTCGGACGACCCGTCTCACATCGATCGCACACTCGATGCGTTGCTCGCCGACCCCACGCCGGCGCGCGGAGCGCCGGCGGCGTCGCCCCCGCGCCTGAGTGCGGCCGGTACGATGGGGGTGCTCGATGCCGTCCTCCGTGATGCCATAGCGGGACGCACGCTGCCTGCGCGGCCGGAGCGCCCGGTTCGGATCGCCGCGATGGGCGACGTAATGATCCCGGAGCGTGTCGCGGAGTTGCTCGCTACGCGCCCGATGGAGCTCTTCGGCGAGGCAGGCGAGCGGCTGAACGCGGCGGACGTCGGCTTCGTCAACCTCGAGACGCCGCTCGTCGTCGACGCGCCACCTTGCCCGTCCGACAACCCTCTGCAACCCGTCTTCGTCGCACCTGCGTCGCTCGCCCGCGGACTGCGCGCGTGCGGCGTGCGCGTCGCCAACCTCGGCAACAACCACATCGCAGACGCAGGTGCGCTCGGCATCGCGCAGACGCGGGCGGCTTGTGAGGCCGCCGGGATCGTGCCCTTCGGCGCAGGTCGCGACCTGGACGAAGCGCGGCGGCCCGCCATCGTGGAGGTCGAAGGGGTGCGGGTGGGGTTTCTCGGCTACTCCGCATTCTGCTCGGCGATGTCCAACTCGGCCGGCTGCGCGCCACTCGACCTGGCGGGCATCGAGGCCGACGTGCGCGCGCTGCGCGACCGGGCCCACCATGTCGTCGTCAGCGTCCACACCGGCATCGAGTACGCGGCCCTGCCCGCCGGATCTCACCGCGATCTCTATCGGGCGATTGCAGACGCCGGCGCCGACGTCGTGCTCGGCCACCACCCGCACGTGTGGCAGGGGCACGAGTGGCGCCGCGGCGCCCTCATCGTGTTCTCTCTCGGCAACGCGCTCTCCGACACCAGCGACCGCGCGATCAAACGGCTCGCGTTCGCGCGCACGGACCTCGTGCTGGCGGGCCTGATGGAAGCCGACCTGGATGATCCGCGAACGGAAGACGCGGTCGTTGCGTCGTTCGATCTGACCCCGCGGGGCCCAGATGCGGCGGAGGTGCTGCTCTATCGCATCGGCGCGGACTTCTGCATCCACCCCTCGACACCGCAGGATCGGGCGCGGTTCGAGGCCGCCGATCGCAGCGCCAACGACGCGCTCGCCGGGGGCACCGATCCACGATTCGCACACTACGACGTTCGCTGGGCCAACGGCGCCGTGTCGACGTTGAACTGGCGGGTGTTCGCCGAGCGATGGCGCAGGATCCGCCCGCGACACGTGCGCACGGCGCTCAAGGTCCTCGGCGCGCGCCTGCGAGGGGATCTCTGATGTGCGGGTTCGTGGGCGTGTTCCCAACCTCTCGCGCGCGCTGGGTCGACCCGCGCGTGGTCGTGGCGATGCGCGACCTGATGAGCCACCGTGGTCCAGACATGGCCGATGTGCGGGTCGGGGAAGGCTTCGGTCTGGGCTTCCGCCGCCTCGCCATCCTGGACCTCTCCGAGGCCGCCAACCAGCCGATGACGGACGCATCGGGTCGCGTCCACCTCGTCTTCAACGGCGAGATATACAACCATCACGCGTTGCGTGATCGCCTCGGGGCACGCGGACACACATTCAGGACGCGCTGCGACACCGAGGCGTTGCTCGCCGCCTACCTCGAGTGGGGGAGCGCGTGCGTGACCGAACTGGAGGGCATGTTCGCGTTCGTCGTTCATGACGAGCGCGACGGCACCACCTTCGTCGCGCGAGACGCAGTCGGTATCAAACCGCTCTACCTCACGCGCGTGAGCCCTGACGGCGGCGACGACGCGTGGCTCATCGCGAGCGAATCCAAGTCGTTCTTCGGTCATCCCGCCTTTCGCACATCGCTTGACGCATCCTCGCTTGGCGAGCTCTTCGCGTTTCGATTCGTCGCCGGGGACAAGACCCCCATGGAAGGCGTCGTGCGTCTGCTGCCGGGGCACAGCGCAACTCTGCGTGGAGGCGAGTTGACGATCCGGCGCTGGTATGACGTGCGTCATGCGGCCGGGCAGCGCGGCGATGCGCCCGACCCGACCTCATTCTCTGCGCTCGTCGAGGCCGCGGTACACGGTGAGCTGGAGAGCGACGTTCCGCTCGGCACCCAGCTCTCGGGAGGTGTCGACTCGGGTGTCGTCACCGCGCTCGCCGCGCGTGGATCGGCTCGTCCAGTGCAGACCTTCACGGTCTATTTCGAGGGCGGCGCGAAGGAGGGCGATGAACGCGCAGGCGCCCGACGCGTCGCACAACGTGTGGGCGCGGAGGTCCACGAGATAGCGCTCGACGCTCGCCGATTCTCGGCCGAACTCGGTGAACTGACCTGGCACCTGGACGAGCCGATGAACCACCCGAACTCGGTGGCGGTCTTTGGCCTGTGCCGAGAGGCCAAGCGCCACGCGACCGTGCTGTTGTCGGGGGATGGTCCCGACGAGCTGCTCGCGGGCTACGACCGCCACGGCTCGACGCTCCGCATGCTACAGATCGCGCGGTGCGTGCCGCACGCGATCCGGCGCGCCACCGACTGGCTGCCACCGCTCGGCTTGAGGCGGCGCGGTGAGCTGCTCGAATCGGCCCTGAGAGATTCGCCGGAGGAGCTGTTGCTGCTCTCGAGTGCCTACGGTTCACCCCGCCGGCTGCGGGCGCTCGGTCTCGAACAGGACTGCGTCGGACCCTACCGGCGGGAGTCGCTCGCGACTGCCACGGGCTCGCCGCTCGCGCGCATGCTGATCGTCGACATCGAGTGCTACCTCGGCGCCGTGCTGCTGCGTCAGGACAAGATGTCGATGGCCGCGAGCGTCGAGACACGCGTGCCTTACCTCGAACGCCGCGTGATCGACGCATGCGTCGCGATGCCCGATCGCCACAAGCGCAGGGGCCCCGTCGGCAAGCGGATCCTGCGCGACATCGCCGTCGGGCTGCTCGGCGATTCCCTCCAAACCGCGGGTCCCAAGATTGGCTTCGGCGTGCCGCTCGGCGCGTGGCTGCGCGAGGATCCCCTGCTCGCGGCGCGTCTCGATTCGTGCCGCAGGGGTGCCGCGCAGGTGTGCCGTCATGTGCCGCGCGCGCTCGTCGATCACGCGCTCGCCGGCCTCGCGATCGGCGGCCGAGAGGAGACCGAGCTGGCGTGGATGCTCGTCTCGCTCGATCACTATGTCGACATGCTCGCCGGCGCACCGGAGCGCGGACGACAGGCGCGTCGTGTGGCGGGACTGGAGGCGTGATGCACGAGCAGCTCAGACCCATCCATCGCGCCTTCGTGGGCCGAATCGTGCGTCCTCTCTTTTTCGACGTGTGGAAGGGGATGCACTTGGCCGAACGGACCGCGACGCTCGTGCCTACAGAGCGCGGTGACCGCGACGCGCTCGCGCGCGGATCGATTGAGAACCTGCGAAGGCTCTGCGCGCACGCGTACACCGAGGTCCCCTTCTACCGCCGTCTTGGTCCACTGCCGAGCCGCGACCGCGATCTCGGTCGATGGCTCGCCGAACAGCCTCCCCTGACGCGCGCGGATTTGGTCGGGCGCGCAGAGGATCTGATAACGACCCGTCCGCTTTCGGCGCCCATTCCGTCGGCCTCCGGAGGCTCAACCGGCGCACCCGTGCGCTTTGTCGTCGACGAGGAGTATCTCGCAGACTCCAGCGCGGTCGAATTGCGCTTCTTCGCCTGGGCCGGGCACCACAGCGGGGAGCCCATCGCGCGGCTCTGGGGCCACCCGGGCGAGACCATGTCAGGTCGGCAAGGCTGGCGTGGCGCAGCGAAGACGTGGCTGCTCGCCGACAGGC
>Ga0172370_10004056_pt1 | contig 19871 bp, 13 predicted proteins | sample LakKiv5m_FD_114538 | JGI IMG/M metagenome (GOLD analysis project Ga0172370, IMG submission 114538) | Freshwater microbial communities from Kabuno Bay, South-Kivu, Congo - kab_022012_11.5m | ecosystem: Environmental > Aquatic > Freshwater > Lake | place: Democratic Republic of the Congo...
CGCGCCCCGCGCCGCGCGCAGGCCGGCCTGTGTGGCCCGAAACTGTCCAGAATTAATATTTAATCTTATTATTCTGGTCTGATCGGACGCTCCGGCCGCGAGCACCTCCGCGGTCCCATCGCTCGACGCGTCATCCACGAACACGAGTTCGACGTCGGCGCTTGTCGCGCTCGCGGCTTCCCGGCAGCGTGCGAGCAGCTCGGCCGCGACGCCGACCTCGTTGAAGAGCGGCACGACCACGCTCAGCTCGGGCACGCGGCTCACGGCTCGATCACCGCGGCCACCCGCAGGGCTGCCCGCTCGACCCGGGCCAGGTCATCCTCCGCCATCCGGCTCCACAGCGGCAGGCACACGAGGCCTTCACAGAGCCGATCCGTCTCGGGCAGCGACACCGGTCCGCGCCACGCGGCCATCCGGTGCAGCGGCGGGTGGAAGTAGCGGCGGGCCTCCACGCCCTCGCGCGCAAAGGCGGCGATCAGCGCGTCCAGGCCATGTGTTCCATGATTATTACAATATACTGGCAAGTTGAGGTGGTTCGGGGCGAGCCCGGCCGGGTGCCGTTGCAGCCCGTACGCACCGCCGCATCGCTCGCCGAGGTGCGTGCGCAGTCGGGTGCCGTAGGTCCGCCGCCGCGCGAGGACCGCGTCGATGCGCGCGAGCGAGTGCAAGCCGATGCGCGCCCGCAGTTCGTCGAGCTTGCCGTTGAAGCCGGGCGTGCTCTCCTCGAGCGGTGTCGCGAGGCCATGGTTGCGCAGGCGTCGCAGCTCGGCGTCCACCTGTGGGTCGCTGGCCACTATCCAGCCGGCCTCGACCGCGGGCACGAGCTTCGTTGCGTGGAGGCTCCCGGCCGAGAGCCACGGCTCGACGGGCAGTCGGACATCGTCGAGCGAGCTGCCGAGGCCGTGCGAGTCGTCGTACACGAGCCGCGCGCCGTTGCGCTGGCACAGCGCCGCGATCGCCGCGAGATCGGGCGGTACACCGTACGCGTTGACTGCCACGACGACGTCGACCGGACCCGCTGCGAAGGCCGCCTCGAGCGCGTCGGGCGAGAGCGTCCACGTCGCCGGATCGATGTCGCAGAAGGTAAGATCGAAGCCCAGGTGGACGAAGCCCGAGACCGTCGCGATGTAGGTGAACGCCGGCGCGACGACCCGCGGCGGCCGGTCTCGGGTGGACAGCGTGCGCCGCAGTATGGAGGCGCCGAGCAGCAGCCCGTCGGAGCCCGTCGACACCGCGATCACGGAGGCAACGTCCAGCCAGCCCGCCAGCTCCGCCTCCAGCCGCCGCACCATCGGACCGTCGTTCGTGAGCCGGCCGGACGCCAGGATCGCCGCCAGATCGGCGAGCAGCTCGTCGTCCGCCTCGATGAGGGGACGCACGAAGGGAAGCGGCGTCAGGTCGTCGCGCATCAGATCTCCTCCGGGGTGCCGCAAGCCACCCCTGCCGGGCGAGGCCGTGGATTCTAGCGACGCCCGCGGTTCCGGTCCATTGGCCCCGTGTTGCCCGGGCCCCTTGATTTCCGGCCGCGCCGTGCTTACTTCCTGAACATTCGCATGGGCCAGGGACACGACCCGCCCTGTCTGGAGAGACATGAAGGACGAAGACAGCCGCAAGAAGTATCCCACCGGAGAAGGCTCCGGCCCGCCGCGCCGCCACATGCCCGTGCTGGCGCTCCGCAACGCCGTGCTCTTCCCGGGCGCGGTCATGCCCGTCGTCATCGGTCGGGGCAAGTCGATCAAGCTGCTCGAGAGCCTCGAGGACAAGAAGGACGGCATCATCGGCATCGTCGCGCAGCGCGACAAGGGTGTGGACGATCCCAAGCCGGAGGATCTCTTCTGGGCGGGCTGCACGGGCCAGCTCATCAAGGTCCTGCGCAACGGCACCGACACCTACCACGTCGTCGTGCGCGGCGTGGATCGCTTCAAGGTCCTCCGCTTCACGCAGGAGAGCCCCTTCCTGTCCGCCGAAGTCGAGATCATGCCCGAGGACGACGGCCGCGACGTGCAGACCGAGGCGCTCGTGCGCAGCGTCAAGGAATCGGCGTCCGAGCTCGTCTCGCTGATTCCGGAGATCCCGATCAGCGCGTCGGACCTGGAGGAGGAGTTCGCGCGCCCGTCGCGTCTCGTCTACCTGCTGCTGACGCACCTCGGTGTCAGCGTAGAGGAGAAGGTCGACGTCCTCGAGACGGCCGATTCGCGCGAGATGGTGCGCAAGACGTTGACGCTCATCCATCAGCAGCTCGAGCTCATGCGCATCAGCCAGAAGATCAACAGCGAGGTCAAGGGCGAGCTCAACAAGAGCCAGCGCGAGTACGTGCTCCGCAAGCAGCTCAAGGCCATCCAGAAGGAGCTCGGGGAGCTCGAGGGCACCGAGACGGACGAGCTCGGGGAGCTGGAGGAGCGCCTCGACAAGGTCGGTCTGCCGGTCGAGGCGAAGAAGATCGCCGACAAGGAGCTGCGCCGCCTGCGCGCGATCCAGCCCGGATCTCCCGAGTACACGGTCGCTCGCACGTACCTCGAGTGGTTCGCGGATCTGCCGTGGCACAAGATGACCGAGGACAACCTCGATCTTCCGCACGCGCGCGAGGTCCTCGACAAGCGGCACTACGGCCTGAAGAAGATCAAGAAGCGCATCGTCGAGTACCTCGCGGTCTCGAAGCTGAAGAACGACATGAAGGGCCCGATCCTGTGCCTGGTGGGCCCGCCCGGCGTCGGCAAGACGTCGCTCGGTCAGTCGATCGCGGAGGCTCTCGGCCGCAAGTTCGTGCGCATCTCGCTCGGCGGCGTGCGCGACGAGGCCGAGATCCGCGGTCACCGCCGCACCTACATCGGGGCGATGCCCGGCAAGATCGTGCAGGGCTTCAAGCGGGCCGAGTCACGCAACCCCGTCTTCATGCTCGACGAGGTCGACAAGCTCGGCCACGACTGGCGCGGCGATCCGACGAGCGCGTTGCTCGAGGTGCTCGACCCGGAGCAGAACAACACCTTCGGCGACCACTACCTCGACACGCCCTTCGATCTGTCGCGAGTGCTCTTCATCGCGACCGCGAACGTGACGGACACGATCCCGCCGCCGCTGCTCGATCGCATGGAGCTGCTGGAGCTGCCGGGCTACACGCACGAGGAGAAGATGGCCATCGCGCGGGAGCACCTGCTCCCGAAGCAGCTGCGTGAGCACGGCATGACGCCCGAGATCTGCAACATCAGCGAGGAAGTCGTCGGCAAGATCATCCAGAGCTACACACGCGAAGCCGGCGTGCGCAACCTGGAACGCACGATCGCCGATGTGTGCCGCAGCGTCGCCGTCGGCATCGTGAGCGAGGAGTACGCCAGCCGCGCGGTGGTGGTCGACGACCTCGAGAAGATGCTCGGGCCGGCGCGCTATGTGCCCGAGGTGGCCGAGCGCACGGAGATGTCGGGCGTGGCGACCGGCATGGCGTGGACCGCGACGGGCGGCGATCTCCTGTTCATCGAGGCGTCGCGCATGCCGGGCAAGGGCAAGCTCAAGCTCACCGGGCAGCTCGGCGACGTGATGAAGGAGTCGGCGCAGATCGCGCTCTCGCTCATCACCGCGCAGTCCAAGCGCTACGGCATCGACCCCAAGATGCTCGAGGACAACGACATCCACATCCACGTGCCGGCGGGTGCGATCCCGAAAGACGGGCCCTCGGCGGGCGTGACGATGTTCACGGCGCTCGTGAGCCTGCTCGCCAACAACCGCGTGCGCCACGACACGTCCATGACCGGGGAGGTCACGCTGCGCGGCCTCGTGCTGCCGGTAGGCGGAATCAAAGACAAAGTGCTGGCGGCCTTGCGCGGAGGCATCAAGCGCGTCATTCTGCCGGAGAAGAATCGGAAGGATCTCTACGAGATCCCCGAGGAGGCAAAGGCCAAGCTGGAGTTCATCTTCGTGTCCAAGACGGACGAGGCCCTCCAGCACGCGCTCGAGAACCCACTGACTCCCATAGAGGACGTCTCCACCGCCCAGCTCCCCGCGCACGCTTGACGGCGCGCGCAGCGCTGCGCAACGAGGCGTCCGAGCTGCCAAGGGACGCCCATGTCGTATCGTACTTCGCCCATCATCGCCGTGCTCGCGTGGATCGCGCTGACCTCCGTGGTCGCGTGCAGCGGTCAATCCACGCCGCCCCTGACCGGTACGGCTGACGGCGCGACGGGCGATGTCGTGCCCGCAGGCGACGTGCAGGTCGTTGCCGACGCCGAGGACGCGACGAGCGGGGACGGCGGCGCGGAGACCTCTGGCCTCGAGACGGTCGTGCAGGACGCGTCGCCGGACGGTGTCGACGCGGAGCCCAGCGACGTCCTGGGCGCGCCAGACGGCGCAGACGCACTTCCGGAAACCACGCAGGACGCGGGTGTAGATGCGTTGCCTGGCGACGCGCCGCAGTCCGATGGGATCGCCGCCGACGGCGGTGCCTCGCAGACGCTGCCGGCGACCGAGCTGCTCGTGAAGATCCTCGGGCCCACGGGCAGCGACTGGGGCCAGTCCGCCGCGGAGGTGACGCAGCTTGCGGGTGTGGTCATGGGTGACGTGAAGGAGATCTCGTGGTCCAACGGGATCGATCCGCCGGTCACGATGGACCCTGTTGCGTTCTGGACGAGCGATTACATCACGCTCAAGCCCGGCGACAACGTGTTGACAGTGACCGCGAAGAACGACGAGGAGACGGTCTCCGACACCCTCCGCATCGTCTACAACCCATTGTATTCCTTTGAAGATGCGCCACGCATCCGGCCCGACGTCGTCTACGTCGGCGAGAGCAATACGCTCATCGCCAACATCCCGCTGACCGGCGCGTCGGGCGCCGATTCGATCGTGGATCCGTCGGGCATCAAGCTGGTGGAGGTGGATTCCGTGACGTTCCTGCCGGTCAAGGAGTACGGCGTGATGCAGGACAACGGGCAGATCGGCAACTGCGACGACATCCAGAAGGACGCCGTGTTCTCGAGCTGCATCTCGCTCCAGGCCACCAAGACACAGGACTACTGCTTCCGCGTGTCGGCGCCCATCAACTTCAAGGACGTCAACATCAAGTACACGGCGATGTCGCCCGTGACCTGCATCGAGGCGGTCAAGCGGCTCGATCAGGCGAGCTGCACCCAGGTCGTGCTCGCACAGACACAGGCCAAGGCCGCGTACGCCGGAGCGGTCGAGGGCAAGGGCAAGGACGTGGCGCTGGTCGAGGCCATTGCGGGCCTCAAGGCGAACGCCGCCGTCAAGGACGCGGGACCGGGGGCCGATGGCAAGGGCATCTGGGTGCACTACAAGTCCGGCGTGGTCGGCGCGGTGAGCTTGGCGGAGCCGGGCGATCGGTCGGGCGGCGGCGGCGGCGGCGCGGTCGCGGGCGAGAGCGTGGAGACCAACAACGGCGCGGTGGGGAGCCGCCGCGTCCTCACATGGGCGCCCTTCTCGTCCGAGTTCGCCAACTACGGCGGCGACGAGGCGGTCGCGGCGGGCCTCAAGATGGCCGCGAAGGACTGCCCCCCCTTCACCGTGGACTCGCGCAATGGTTCGGCGGCGACCGTGAGCTACTTCCGAAACCTCGACCAATACGGCGTCGTCGCGCTCACCACGCACGGCGGCGTGTTCTTCAAGGACCTCGACCTGGCCGTCAAGCAGGGCTTCGGTTGGGAGCACACCGGCTCGCAGGAGGTCCTCTGGTCGGGTGAGCCCGTCAACTGTGCCGCGCTGTCCACGAGCACGAAGTCATGCTCCACCGGCAACCAGGGCGGCAACCCGTGCCCCGAGGGACAGGAGTGCGTCGTCACGAAGTCGGGAAACACGGGAGTGTGCGTGGACTACCTGCACGCGGACATCGCGAAGGGGCGCGTCGTCATCGGCGCGGAGACCTATGGCGTCACACCGCAGATGGTCTCGAGACACGCGACGAAGCCCTTCCCGGACAGTATTGTCTACCTCGGTTCGTGTCGATCGTATTGGAACGGCGGTTTCGTGCTGGCCTTCTTCGGCCGCGGCGCGAAGGCCGTCGCGGGCTACTCGGATCTCGTCACCAGCGCGTTCGCCTACGAGCGCGGTCTCGGCTTCCTCACGAACCTCATCGACTCGGGCATGAGCGCGAACCAGGCCTTCCCGATGAGCGGCAACGACGACCCGGACCACCCCGGCTCGCAGTTCCGCTGGCTCGGCGACGGCAAGGCCAACGCGGCCTCGTCGGAGCTCATCAACCCGAGCTTCGAGCTCAGCGACACGACCGGCTGGACGCGCGAGGGCGACGGACGCGTGATCTCGCGGCTCGGCGTGACCATCCCGGTGAGCGGCAAGTTCATGGGCATCATCTCGACCGGCCTCGGCTTCACGACGCAGAACGGCCTGCTCGCGCAGTCATTCTGCATTCCTCCGTCCAAGAACCAGTTCTGCTTCTGGTGGAAGTACTACTCCGAGGAGTTCAAGGAGTGGTGCGGCTCCGGCTTTCAGGACACCTTCATCGGCAGCCTCAAGGCCGACATCGGGCAGATCGAGATGGTCAACGTCGCCGTCGATGATCTCTGTGGCTACCAGGACGGGTCGTGCGGATCGTGCGAACCCGGCTCACCGTCGTGCAAGTGCGGCAAGCAGTACAAAGGCCTCACGCCCGCCGACGTCAGCTTCGATCAGGGCGGCGTGTTCAACATCCAGTGGCAGTCGAGCTGCGCCGACGTCTCACCGCTCGCGGGTCAGGGCAAGGTCGACCTGAAGTTCTTCACGACGGACAAGGGCGACTCGATCTACGACACGGTGATCCTGCTCGACGACTGCAAGGTCAAGTAGCACGAGCGAGCGCACCGGGTGCAGACGTTCACAAATGAGCGAGCGCCTCACGCGCCTTCTCGATGTCGCTCACGCGCAGGAAGATGAGTCCGCTCTGCACGCTCGGGGCGACGCCGCCGTAGGCGTATTCGATGTTCACGCCCGCGGTCTGCAGCTGGTTGGCGATCTCGGCGATGCGGCCCGGGGCGTTGCCGAGGTCGATGGCGAGGATCTCCGTGTCGACGACCAGCAGGCCGGCCTCGCCGAGCAGGTGCAGCGCGGCGGTGGGGTTGTCGACGACGACGCGGATGACGGCGTGGTCGACGCTATCGGAGACCGTGAGCCCCAGGATGTTGATGCCGTTCTTGGCGAGCGACGCCGTGACGTCGGCGAGCGTGCCAGGCCGGTTGACGAGGAAAGTCGCGAGTTGGGTCATGACCTGCATGGGGGCTCCTGATCGGAAAGACGGTGGGACCGTCGTGAAAACATGGCGGGATTGTATCCCAGGTCGGGTCCGGGATCACAGAAAAACGCGCAGGGACCTCCTGGTGACGCGCTAGAACGAGTTCCCGATGGTGAACTCGAAGACGATCGGTTGTTCGCCCGGGAGCGGCTTGAGCGGCACGCCCCACTCGAAGCGAAGCGGACCCACCGGCGAGAACCACCGGATGCCCCAGCCGAATGAGGAGCGGAGATCGAAGAGGGAGATCGGCGCGCCGGGGGCGAACGCGTTGCCTGCGTCGAAGAAGACGACGCCGCGGAGGTTCACGGGCGGACCAACGATCGGCACCTCGATCTCGTTGTTGAAGTAGAGCTGCTTGTTGCCACCCTCGTTGAAGAGGCTCGACGGCGAGTCGGGGGACGTGCTCGACGGCACGGGTACGCGCGCGCCCAGAGAGTTTCGCGTGAAACCACGCACGGTGAAGATGCCGCCGACGAAGAAGCGCTCGAACAGCGGGATCGTGCCCGGGGCCGTGATGACGCCGGTCACCGCGCCGAGCCGCAGCACGGCGCCGAGCGGCAGCGGGAAGAAGCGGCGGGCCTTGACGACATAGCGGTTGAACGGGAAGCTCGATCCGAACTCGGCGAGCGCGAACTCCGACGTGCCCTGGATGAACCAGCCGGTGTTCGGGAACATGCGGTCGTCGCGCGTGTCGTAGGTGAGCGTGAGGCGGACCGACGAGTTGAAGCCGGCATCCAGCAGCCCGGCGATGGGCACGGATTCGCGCCCGGAGAAGCCGCCGATCGAGGTCTTGATGCGCTCCAGGTTGTAGGTGATCGACGCCATGAACACGTCCCAGAAGCGATAGCCCCAGGTCAGGTTGCCGCCGGTCGAGGTGCGCGAGAAGTCGGTGTAGAGCTGGTCGAAGTTGAAGAGCTCGAACGCGAAGGTGACGTTGGTGTCGAGGAAGTAGGGCTCGAAGAAGCTCGAGATGAAGAGCGTGCGGATGGACGACAGCGTCGCCTGGAACGAGAGCGTCTGGCCTCGGCCGAGGAAGTTGTCCTTCGAGATCTGGGCAGTCGTGATGAAGTTGTCGACCGACGAGAAGCCCGCGCCGACCTGGAACGTGCCGGTCGTGCGTTCTTTGACCTCGACCACTACGTCGACCACGTCGTCGCGGTTGGTGGGGCGGGTCTTGAGCTCCACCTTGTCGAAGAAGCCGAGCCGCTGCACCAGCGCCTTGGAGCGCTTGATCTTCGTGGAGGAGTAGAGATCGCCCTCCTGGAAGGTGAGCTCGCGGCGCAGGACCTTGTCGCGCGTCGAGTCGTTGCCCTTCATGCGCACCTGGCCGAAGTAGACTTTCGCGCCCTTCTGGATGCGGTAGGACCAGTCGACGATCTTCGTCTCGACGTTCGGCACGCTCTGGTTCGAGACGTCCACGTTCGCGTAGCCGAGGTCCTTGAGCAGATCGCCGAGCGCCACCGTGTCGTCGTGGACCTTTGAATAGTCGAATACTTCCCCAGACTTGAGCTTGACGACCGCGAGCATGTCGGCCTTCGGGATGGGGCTGTCGCCCTCGACGTCGATCTTGCCGACCTTGAACTGCGGGCCCTCGTCCACGTAGAGGGTGATGTCGATGAAACGGCGGTCGGTCGAGAGCTTCACGACGGGATCGCGCACGCGCGCCTGGATGTGGCCCTTCGTCAGGTAGAGATACTGGAGGATGTTGAGATCGTTGTCGAAGAACTCGCGCTTGAACGCGCCGCCCTTCGACAGGAACGACAGCAGCGATCCTTCCTGTGTCCGCATCACGCCCTTGAGGTCGTCGTCCGGCACGCTCGTGTTTCCGACGAAGGTGATGGAACGCACCTTGACCTTGGACTGTTCCTCGATGACGAACACGACCTTGACGGTCTGCGGATCGACGAGATCGATGCGGTGCTTGACCGTCGCGAGGTAGTACCCCTCCTCGATATACAGATCCTGGATCTTACGGACATTTCGGATGACGTCCGCGAGCGAGAGCAGGGCCTGCGGTTTCAGATCGACGACCTTCTTCAGCTCCTCGAGCGTGAGCTCGTCGTTGCCTTCGTAGTCGTGCGATGCGATCACCCGACGCTCGAGCACCACGTAGCGCAGGACGATCTGCCCCGGCGTCTTGCCGTCCGCCGTGTAGACCTGCACGTCGTCGAAGAAGCCCATCGCCCACAGGCGTTTGATGTCCTCCGACACGCGCGATGGATCGTAGAGGTCGCCTGGGCGCGTGAGGATCTTGGCGCGCACCGCCTGTATGTCCATGCGCACGAGACCATCGACGTCGACGCGCTCGACGCGCTGGCGCTCCTGTGCAAACGCCAAGGACGGTGCCGGCGGGACGACGCCGCAGATCGCAGCGGCGACGAGCGTCGCGACGAGGACACGCGCGGATCGCAGGGCGCTCCTCATGCGCTCACCTCGGGGCGGGGCGAATCCCCGGGTCCCACGAGGAGACCGTCCTCCATCACGAGCACGCGGTGCATTCGCGACGCGAACTCGCGGCTGTGTGTAACGACCACGAACGCGCTGCCGGTCTCGACGTTGAGCGTCGCGAGCAACGCGTGGATCTCCTCTGCCGTGCGGCCGTCCAGGTTGCCCGTGGGCTCGTCGGCGAGCACGAGGCGCGGCTTCATCAAGAGCGCCCGGGCTATGGCGACGCGTTGCTGCTCCCCGCCGGAGAGCTCACTCGGATGGTGCATCAAGCGATCGCCGAGGCCCACGCGGCCGAGCAGCTCGCGCGCATAGGGCTCGAACTCGGCGCGGCGACGTTTGGCGATGAGGCCCGGCAGCAGGACGTTTTCGAGCGCGTTGAGCTCGGGCAGCAGGTGGTGGAACTGGAAGACGAAGCCCATCGTGCGGTTGCGGAAGGCGGCGAGCTCGGGCTCGGACATCTCGGCGAGGTCCCGGCCGTTGACGGCGATCGTGCCCGCCGACGGGAGATCCAAGGCGCCGAGCACATGCAGCATCGTGCTCTTCCCCGCGCCCGATCGGCCCACGATCGCGAGCATCTCGCCCGGGGCGATCGTGAGGTCCACGCCGCGCAACACGGCGATGCGACGACCGACGTGGTCGAACCACTTCTCGACGCCCCGCGCGAGGACGAGCGCTTCACTCATTGCGAAGCCCCTCGAGCGGCAGCAGCCGCGCCGCACTGGTCGCGGGGAACAGCGTCGCGAGCATCGTCACCGCCACCGCGGCGAGCACGACAGCGCTCACCTCGAAGGGGTTGATGTCGACCGGCAGCGTGCGCACGTAGTAGGCCTCGGGCAGCGCGATGCCGAGCTCGCGTATCAAGCCGCACGTGGCGAGGCCGAGCGCGAGACCCGTGGCCGTCCCGATGAGGCCAATGACGAGCCCCATGTTCAGGAACGCGGCGCGGATGTCGCCGGCCGATGCGCCCATCGCGCGCAGCATCGCGATGCCCTGCGACTTCTGGAGGATCACCATCGTCAGCGCGGCGACGATCGAGAACGCCGCTACCAGGATGATGAGGCCGAGGACAAGGAAGACGACGAGGCGCTCGAATTGCAGCGCCGTGAAGAGCCCACGGTTGAGCGCACGCCAGTCCACGACGCGCGTATCGGGTGGCGCGCCGGCCTCACGCAGCGCGCGCTCGATGGCGCCCAGGACGGCTTCGGGGTGTTCGGGATCGCTCATGCGCAGCTCGATCTTGGTCGCGCCGCCCGGCACGTTGAAGAATCGCGCGGCCTCGCCGATGTCCATGAAGACGACCTTGGAGTCGGCCTCGTAAAGCCCGGTCTGGAAGGTACCTGCCACGCGAAACGTGCGCGTGCGCGGGCGCATGCCGAGCGGACCTACGTCGGCGTCCGGCGTGGTCGCCTGTACCTCGTCACCGACATCCACCTGCAGCGAGCGCGCGAGCTCCACGCCGAGCAGCATGCCCGGGTGTATCGGCGCCGACGTCAGCGATGCGGGCAGCGGTGCGTCGAGGCGATCGTCGAGCGACCGGGGGTCGAAGATCGGCAGCACGGCGCCCGGCGGTGGCTTGGCGAGGCTGCCCTCGATGTCCACGGGTTCGTCACCGCCAATCCCGATCGGCGCCTCGCCCCCGATGAGCGGAGCGGCCGAGGGCGTCGGGCTCTCGCGCGGTCCCGGCGCAAGGCGCGTCCCGGCAGGCGCGGGTGTGGCCTCTTCGTCTGAGTCGCCTTCCGTGTCGTCGTGTGCGGGAGCGATCGGCGGCGCGTCGGGGACATCCTTGCGCGCGCCGACGTCGAGGGGCACGAACGCCTGATCGGGCGCGAGCCACTCGGCCTCGCGCAGGAAACGAAGCGCGCCCACGCGGACGTAGCGACCGAGATCGCGCTCCACCTCGGGCAGCGTCGGATCCACGCCTCGAACGCCGACGAAGTTGTGCACGTTGAACACCGACGCCAGGATCACGTCACCGCGCACCTGCGGTGACGCGCCCTCGATCCCGGGCAGGCGGCGCAGCATCGCCGCGAGCTTCGCCACGTGCGGAACAGGCAGATCGTCGGCCTTGCGCTCCACGATCGCGTGCGCGTTGGCGAGCAGGATCTTCTTTCGCAAGTCCGTGGCAAAGCCTCCCATGACCGAGAGCACGACGATGAGTGCCCACACGCCCGCCGCGACGCCGACGATGGAGATGAACGTCGGCAGCGTGACGGCGACCTTTGACCGCACGGGCGGAGGCGGGGCGAGGTGTTGGCGTGATGCCGGCGCGCGCAGCGCGGCGATGAACTCCAGCGACGCGGCGACCGCGCATCCGAGGCCGAGATCCCGCGCGGCGATCTGTGTGGCCCTGTCCGCACCGAGCAGCGATGGGATGATCCGCGCCACCAGGAGGGCGCCCGAGAGCACTGCGAGCAGCGCCGTGAGCGCGAACGTGCCCGCGCGATCCTGCGGTCGGGCGATCCGACCGGGGATGGCGCTCGCGAGGTTCAGGAGGCGGCGCCACAGCGTGGGCACGACGCGGTGCGAGCGGAGGAAGGCCCAGGCCGTGAACACGCTCGGCCGGTCGAGGGCGGGTCCCGCCAGGAGCGCCGCGAGGGCGAGCCCCAGGCGCGAAGTGAGCGCCGCGATTGCGATCGCCGCGATGATTACGCCCAACAACTGCATGACCAGCAGCGTCTGATAGGCGAGCTCCGGCGTGGCGGCCGTCGCGAGCGCCTCGGTAAGCGCGGCGACGCCAGCCAGCGCGAGCAGCACGATCGCGCGGCGCGCTCTCAACTCGTCTACACCTCGGGCCGCATGAGCGGGAACAGGATGACCTCGCGGATCGACTCCGTGTCGGTCAGCAACATCGTCAGTCGGTCGATCCCGACGCCGCAGCCGGCCGTCGGAGGCATCCCGTACTCGAGCGCGCGGACATAGTCCACGTCCATCGGCATTGCCTCGTCGTCGCCGGCCGCGCGCTCCTTGACCTGGGCCTCGAAGCGCTCGAACTGGTCGACCGGATCGTTGAGCTCACTGAAGGCGTTCGTCACCTCGAAGCCGCCGATGTACAGCTCGAAGCGGTCGACGCGCGTCGGGTCGCCGTCGTTGCGACGCGACAGCGGCGAGACCTCTGCGGGGAACGCAGTGACGAAGGTCGGCCGGAACAGATGTGGCTCCGCGGCGTGCTCGAAGACCTCCTGCTGCAGCTTGCCGAGGCCCGTCGTCTCCTTGACCTCGAGTCCTCGCCTGCGCGCCTCGGCGAGCATCGCGGCGCGCGAGTCGATCGTCGCGTCGTCGAGGCCACCCCACGTCTTGAGCCCCTCGCGGATCGAGATGCGGCGGAAGGGCGCCTCGAGCGAGAGCTCCCGCGGGGTTCCGTCGGGGTGCTTGCCGAAGGTCAGCCGGCGCGTGCCGAGCACACGGTCGCAGGTGAACCCGATGAGCTGTTCGACGCGCTCCATGAGGTCATCGTAGGTCGCGTAGGCCTCGTAGAACTCGAGCATCGTGAACTCGGGGTTGTGCCGCTGGTCCATGCCTTCGTTGCGGAAGTTGCGGTTGATCTCGTAGACGCGCTCGATGCCGCCGACGACTAGGCGCTTGAGGTAGAGCTCCGGCGCGATGCGCAGGTACAACGGCATGTTCTGCGCGTTGTGATGCGTCACGAACGGCCTGGCCGCCGCGCCGCCCGCGATCGCGTGCATCATCGGCGTCTCGACCTCGACGAACTCGCGCTCGTCGAAGAAGTCGCGCACGGCGCGGATGATCTGACTGCGGCGCTTGAAGATGAGGCGCACGTCGTCGTTGGACAGCAGGTCCACGTAGCGCTGCCGGAAGCGCGTCTCCTTGTCGGTGAGGCCGTGCCACTTCTCTGGAAGCGGGCGCAGCGCCTTCGTCAGGATCCGCAGCGCGGCCGTTCCGTCCGGGCTCGACCGCTTGAGCCACAGCGATGGTTCGCCGGTGCGCGTGCGAAAGAGCAGCCCCTCCGCGCCGACGATGTCGCCGATGTCGACCGCATCCTCACTGGCCGTCACCCGTTCGAAGAGCGCGGGATCCTCGTCATGCTGGAGGTAGAGCTGGAACGTGGTCGCGTCCGTCGGACGCACGGGCAGGCCCTGGCGCTCGCGGATCGCGTTCTCCGCCACGCGCTGCTCGACGACCTCGATGGCGGAGCGATCCTTGATGCGCAGGAAGGCGACCTTGCCCTTGACGTTGACGGCCATCACGCGGCCGGCGAGGCGCACACGAGGGGCGACCAGCCTGACCTGCTTTGCGTCCGGCGCGTCGCCGCCGATCGCGGGCGCCGACTCCAGCGGGCTGAACGGACGCAGCCGCTCCGGCACGGGCACGCCGTGCGCGTCCGGCGCGAGGAACCACGTGTACGCGGCGGCGCACGTCATCGTGGGCTTGAAGTCATTGGGGTAGGCGATCTCGCCGCGGTCCCGGGCGCGAGCGACCTTGGCTTCGCGCAGGCGCATCTGTTCGTTGCGTTCGAGCATGGTTCTTGAATCGGTAGGGGAGCGCGATCCGGGCCGTGGCACAATGCGAGGCGTAGCCGCGCGGAACGGCGCACTCTAGGTGACGGGGGCATGCGGGTCAACACCCGAGCGCGCGCAGCGGAAGATCGCACGCACGCCCACAAATGCGCGATCCCGGCGCGCTCACTTCGCCTGTTCGACGCGTCCGTTCACGCCGATGCGAAGCTCGCCGGTCGTGCTCGAGGTCACGCGCAACTCCAAGGCGTGACGGCTCCCCGACCACGCGCTCGTATCGATGCTGCGGCGCTCGAGCTGCCCCGCCTCGCCGAGCAGCACCTCGGTCACGATCTCGCCATCGACGCGCAACGACACCGTGGCCTTGCCGGGCTTCGAGCCGTCGGCCAAGCCCACCACGCATTCGAACGCGTCACCGAGCCAGACGTCGTCCCAAATCACCGTCCGCGCCTTGCCACCTTGCGGCGCCGGCGACCAGAGCACGGGGACCTCGCCCGCCTCGCCGAATTCGGGCTTCCACGCCCGGTGTCGGCCGAAGGAGGTCTCGGTGCGCGGTTCGATCGCGGGGCACTCCCAGATGTCGCGCTGGAGATTCCAGTAATCACAGGGTATGTCTCCGTTCCACACCCGCGCGTCCTCCATCCGGTCGCGGAGGCTCCTCTCCCGCTCCGGCGTCTGCGTCGCGCAGCGCCACCCCCCACCGACCAGGGCGCCGAGGATCAGCACGGCCAGGACACCCCGCGCGCGCGGCGGGCGCAGCGCGACTGGGACGGGGCGCGAGCCCTGCTGCCGGAAGTCGCCGAGCAGACACGCGAGCGGGACGACGCCCACCGCCAGGGCGGGGAAAATGAAGCGGTCCTCAAAGAAATCATATTTAATGAAGATGGCTATGTTCGAGACGATTGTGAAGACCACGACCGCGAAGGCGGCCGGGCTCCGGCGAAACAGGGCCGCGAGCCCCCCGAGGCCCAACAGCACCACGAGCCCGTTGCGTGCCACCCCGCTCGCTTCGCCCCAGAGGACCTGCCGCAGCCCTTCCGCCGCACTCTTGTGGAAGAGCGCGGCATGCGATGCGGTCGTGAGTTCGCCGCCCTTGCGCACCAAGACGCGCTGGTACGACGTCACCCAGGGGGCGCCGAAGCACCACGCGTTCATCGCCGCGGCGCAGAGCAACGGCACGGAAGCGCCGGCCAAAAAACGCAACAACGGCCGCCATTGGCCTCGCGCGACGAGCACCAGCGCGGGAGGGAGCAGGAAGGGCGCGTTCGTGATCTTCGCCCACACCGACAGGCCGAGCAGCACCCCCGCGAGCGCGGGTCGCTCGTGGAAGAAAGCGAGGAGGCCGCCGACGATGAGCGTCGTGTAGAAGAGGTCGTTCGAGAAGTTGTAGGCGTAGCGCAGCATGTAGGTCGTGCCGAGCACAGCGAGGGCGGCCACGAGAGCGGCCCACTCGCCCGAGAAGCGGGCGGCGAGGCGCGCGCACAGCCAGGCGAGCACCAGGAGCTGGAGGACGTTGAACGCGAGGATGCCGAGCGGTCCGCCGATGGCCCAGAATGGGGCCGCCGCGAGCGGCATCAGCACGTTGTGCTTGGGGAACCATTGCCCGTTGCGGCCGAGCGAGACGTTGCTGAATTCGTCGCCGAGGTCCTTGTTCCAGCCCAGATCCATCTCGTACCACGACGATGGATGCGTGCCGCGCTGATCGAGACGCCCCTCGAGCAGGGTACGCGAGATGTTGACGTAGAACGAACCGTCGCCGCGCAGGAAGGTGTTGGGTTCCCACTGCGAGCGCACCGCGAAGAAGACGAGCAGGGCGGCCACCGGCACGAAGAGCCACGAGAACGGCAGACTCCAGCGGAGCGGCGGCGAGGGCGATGCGTCTGGTCGGGTCCCGATCACGGCGCGCATGGTACGCGCGGCGCGCGGCAAGGCAATTCCCCGACGCGATGCGCCCGCGGGCCGGTTGCCGCGGGACTTGACGATTGAATCGGTATCCGGGATGCACTACTTTCGCGCGCCCGCTCGCGGCCGTACGAGCCATCCATACGATGCGCCATCTCAGACAACACGCCGCCGGCTACCTGCTGCTCATCGCATCGATCCTCTCGGTGGTGGCGGCTCTCGCGCACGTGCCGGCGCACGGTCTGTGGGCCTATCGCTACGCGAACGTCCGCATGAAAGGGGAGCCGCCCGAGCCCATCCTCGATCGGCGGCTGCACTTCGCTTCCGACGACGCGCTGCACCGGGTGCCGTCGTTCATTGGCGAGCACAGCTCCGTTCGGTGGACCGGTTACCTGGAGTTCCCCCGCTCGGGCTACTACCTCTTCCGCTTCACCACCGACGACGGCGGGCGCTTCTTCGTGGACGGCAACCTGGTCGTCGACAACTCGGGCTTCCACAACGCGCGCGCGGTCGAGAACGAACGCTGGTTCGATCGCGGCCTCCACGTCGTCCGCATCGACTACTGGCAGGGCCCCGGCTCGGCGGCGATGAAGCTCGAGTGGCGGCTGCCCGCGAGCTACAACGTCGCCGGTCTGGTCCCGCGCTCGGCCTTCTGGCCGGAGCCCCCGCCGCAACCGCAGCTGCTCGACGACCTGCTCCGTCTCGCGCCGTGGCTGTTCGGCCTCGCGTCGCTCCTCGCGTTCACGCGCGAGCGCATCGCGCGACGCCTGCGTCTCGTGCGGGACGATCGTCCGGTGCGTGTCGCCATCCTCACGGGCTGCGGCCTCTTCATCGTGGCACTCGGTTACCGCCTCTGGGACCTCGGCGGCGCGGGCGAGACCTGCGACGAGTGGGCCTACACGGCGGCCGCGCGCATCTATGCGGACAACATCGCGACGCTCAACTTCGATCCCGAGCAGTGGCGCATGAACCGAGAGCACCCGTCCGTCGGGAAGCTTTTCTACGGCGTCGTGATGACGCTCTTCGGCGACACGCTCACCGCGGCGCGTGCGGGATCGGCGGTGCTCAACGCGCTGACCGTCGTCATGACCTACGCCATCGGCCTCCGCCTGTTCGGCCTCGGGGCGGCCACCATGGCCGGACTCTTGCTCTCGTTCATGCCGACCGTTGTGGCGCACGGCAAGGTCGCAGCGCTCGACTCCCCGTCGTCGTTCATGTTCACGGCGGCGGTCTTCCTCTTCCTCAAGGGCACGCTCGAACCGAGCAAGCGCCTCGGCGTCTTCGTCTGGCTCACGCTCGTCGCGGGTCTCGCGCTCGCGACGAAGTTCTCCAACGGCCTGCTGCTTCCCTTCTTCTTCGTGGGTCTCGTTCTGTTCAACATGCGCGCGCTGCGACGCACGGGCATCATCCCCACGCCGCTGCCGCTGCTGCTGCTCCCGGTGCTGATCTTCATGCCGATGCTCGTGCTCTGGCCGTGGCTGTGGGGCGACCCGCTCGCGCACTTCCTCGACACGCTGAGCCACTGGAACTACGTGCCGCCAGAGCCCTTCCTGGGCGCGGATCAGGCCGTCGCACCCGTGTACTACTTTGTCGTCTACTTCCTCGGTACGACGCCCGTGGCCTTGCTCGCGTTCGCCTTCGTCGCGGCGCTCCAACTCCTGCGCCGCACACCAGCGCCGATCGGCCCCGCGACCGAGGAATTCGGTCATCGTGACGTGTGGGCATTCCTGTTGCTGTGGTTCATCGTGCCCTTCGGCTGGTCGGTGACGAGCTTCCGGCAGGATGGAATACGCTACATCTACCCGTGCTTTCCGCCCTTCGCGCTGCTCTGCGGTGGCGGGGTCGCGCTCGTCGCGTCGGGGCTCACGATGCCGCTCGTGCGGCGGGGCTTCGCGCGCGCGCACCGGCTCGTGATGCCCGCGGTGACGTCCCTCGTGGCCGCCTACGTCCTCTCGACGGCGCTGCGCGTGCATCCCTACTACCTCGACTACTTCAACGAGTTCACGGGCGGCGCCGGCTCGGTCTTCGCGCGTAACCTCTTCGAGGTCGGCTGGTGGGGCGAGGGCATGGATCGCATGGTCTCCTGGATGAACGACAACGCGCCGCAAGACGCGTCGTGGGACTACGAAGGCCTCGTTCAGCACACGCTCGACGGGATGCGGAGCGACCTGCGCAGGCGCGGCGGCAGGCCGGACTACCTGCTGCGGGCGAACCTGCGGCACGGCGGCACGCAGATAGACGGCTATGCGGAGGTGTTCGCGGTGCGCGTCGACGGTGCGCCGCTCGCGATGGTCTTCCAGCGCATCGGGCCAGAGACAGTGCCCGCCCCGAACTCGCCGGGCAGGGCATCGTCACCGCCGTCGCCTCCCGATCCGCTCGACTACGTGCCGTGGCCGCTCGCAGAGCTTCCCGGGCCGGAGGTGGCCGAGCCCGACCCAGGGCCTCCTTGACGCCCCCTGCCGCGCAACGGACGATGCCGTGATGCGACGTGTCCTCGGCCTCCTGGTCCTCCTCTGCGCGCCGATCGCCCTCGACGCGTGCCACCGCGGCCCGTCCGGCGCGTCGTGTAGGACCGCGTGCCTTCGCCTTATGGATCGCTTCGGCCGCGAACGCGAAGCCATCGGCAAGGGCCCCGACACGCCCAGCCGTCTGCTCGTAAGCGACGAGGCCGAGGCGCGGACCCTGGTCGAGACCTGCGTCGACGTGTGTGTCGAAGCCGGAAGCGACGCCCTGGTCAGCTGCCTCGAGGCGGCCCGAACGGTCGAAGACGAGGCCCGCTGCATGCCGGACGGCGGTTCCGCACCGGCGCGCATCAGATGAAATTCCCCGACGACGCCCCCGTCACGCATGCGAAGCGGGACGCGCTGCGCGACCGGATCGCACGCCTCGGCGTTATGCTGGAGGCGGTGGACGAACAGTTCATCCGCGCGAGCGGGCCCGGTGGCCAGAAGGTCAACAAGACCTCGAGCGGCGTGCTGCTGCGCTACGCGCGGTCCGGACGTGACTACCTCGTGAAGTGGACGCGCGAGCGGGAGCGCGCGCTCAACCGCTTCCTCGCGCTGCGTGAGCTGGTCGATCGGATCGAGGCGGACATCTCACCGCTGACGAGCGAGCGGCTCGCCGAGATCGGGCGCGCGCGCAAGCGGAAGGACCGCGCACGCCGCCGAACGCTCGCTCAGGCGTCGAAGTAGCACGCCATCGCGGCGCTGGAAGCAGTCTCGCTCAGGCGTCGAAGTAGCACGCCATCGCGGCGTTGGAAGCAGACTCGCTCAGGCGTCGAAGTAGCACGCCATCGCTTCGGGTTGGCACGTTGTTTTGCCGCACTGTTCGAGGCACGCCGAATCGTTGCCTTTGCAGCCGCATTTGGGCAAGCACGCGACCAGCTTCTCGAGCGTCTGCATCGCCGAGGCGTTGAGCTTCCCCGCGCAGCCCGCGAGACAGCACACATCGCTGCCGCACTTGGGCTGGCAGTCGAGGAACGCCTTGCAGCCCTTGTCGCCGCTGCCCGGCTTCGGGACGCCCGGACACTCGCATGCGTAGAATTCGGCGCTGCACGGGCCCGTCGCGCACTTCGTGGCGCAGTTTGCGTCGCCCGTCGCGCACGTGCACTTGGACGTGAAGCACGCGAACAGCGCCTTGCCCGCAGTCCACGCGGCTGTCGACGTCATCGCCGCGCAGCTCGCGCTGCAGCACAGATCACCCTGGCAACCATCCTGGCACGTGATCAACAACGCGCAGGATCCCGCGCCCGATCCCGGCGTTCCGGAGTCGGGACACGCGCACGTCGCCACGGGATCCAGGCAAGCGACCGACTCGGTGGA
>Ga0172370_10004057_pt1 | contig 19870 bp, 14 predicted proteins | sample LakKiv5m_FD_114538 | JGI IMG/M metagenome (GOLD analysis project Ga0172370, IMG submission 114538) | Freshwater microbial communities from Kabuno Bay, South-Kivu, Congo - kab_022012_11.5m | ecosystem: Environmental > Aquatic > Freshwater > Lake | place: Democratic Republic of the Congo...
GAATCCTTCGTTGACCGAACGGTGCAGGAAGTCCTCGCGCAGCCCGACCAGTTTCATCTTGGCACGCGCGGCCATCAGGAAGTCGACGGCGTCGAGTTCGGACAGCCCCCGGTGCCTGCGCACGGCGTTGACCGCCGCCTTGAGGAAGTACGAGTTGGCGATGCCGGGCAGCTCGATCGGATACTGGAACGACAGGAACAAACCTTCGCGCGCGCGCAGGTCAGCGGGCATCTCGAGCAGGTTCTTGCCGTCGAAGGTCACTTCGCCACGAGTGACGTCGTAGAGCTCGCGGCCGGCCAGAAGCTGGGCCAGCGTGCTCTTGCCGGAACCGTTCGGACCCATCACGGCGTGCACTTCGCCGGCACCGACTTCGAGGTCGATGCCCCGCAAGATCGGCTTGCCTTCTATTTCGGCGTGAAGATCGTGGATACGAAGCAACATGTTCATCCTTTCGACGTCCCGGTGTTCGGCGTCTTCATACCGCGAATCACGGCGCGGCGGCCGTCAGCCCACCGCGCCTTCGAGCGTTACGCTCAGCAGCTTCTGCGCCTCGACGGCGAACTCCATCGGAAGCTCGCGAAACACCTGTTTGCAAAATCCGTTGACGATCAGCGACACCGCGTCTTCCTGCGAAAGCCCGCGCTGGCGGCAGTAGAAAATCTGGTCCTCGCCGATCCGCGACGTGGAGGCTTCGTGCTCGACCTGCGACGTCGAGTTTCGCACGTCGATGTACGGAAACGTGTGAGCCCCGCACTGGTCGCCGATCAGCAACGAATCACACTGCGAGTAATTGCGCGCGCCTTCGGCTCCGGGCGCGACGTAAACCAGCCCGCGGTAGCTGTTCTGCCCGTGTCCGGCCGAGATGCCCTTGGAGACTATGGTGCTGCTGGTGTTCTTGCCCAGGTGCAGCATCTTGGTACCGGTGTCGGCCTGCTGGCGGTTGTTGGTGACAGCGACCGAGTAGAACTCGCCGACCGAATTGTCGCCTTGCAGGATCACGCTCGGGTACTTCCAGGTGATCGACGACCCGGTTTCCACCTGCGTCCACGAAATCTTGGAATTGGCGCCGGCACACTTGCCGCGTTTGGTGACGAAGTTGTAGATGCCGCCGCGGCCTTCCTTGTCGCCCGGGTACCAGTTCTGGACCGTCGAGTACTTGATCTGGGCATTCTCGTGAGCGACCAGTTCGACGACCGCTGCGTGGAGCTGGTTCTCGTCGCGCTTGGGCGCCGTGCAGCCTTCGAGATAGCTGACGTAGGCACCTTCATCGGCAACGATCAGGGTACGTTCGAACTGGCCGGTGTTGGCGGTGTTGATGCGGAAGTACGTCGACAATTCCATCGGGCAGCGCACACCCGGCGGGATGTAACAAAAGCTGCCATCGGTGAAGACCGCCGAGTTGAGCGCCGCGAAGAAGTTGTCGGCCACCGGCACCACCGAACCGAGATACTTGCGCACCAACTCCGGGTGGTGTTGCACGGCGTCGCTGAACGAGCAGAAGATCACGCCGACTTCTGCGAGTTTCTCTTTGAACGTCGTCGCGACCGAGACGCTGTCGAACACCGCGTCGACGGCCACGCCGGCCAGAATCGCGCGCTCGGCGAGCGGAATCCCGAGCTTCTCGAAGGTCGCGAGCAATTCCGGATCGACCTCGTCGAGACTCTTGGGGCCGTCCTTCTTCTTCGGCGCCGCGTAGTAGCTGATCGCCTGATAGTCGATCGGAGTGAAGCTTACGTGGGCCCAATCGGGCTCGCCGGCCTCGGTCGCCATCTTCGACCAAGCGCGAAACGCCTTGAGCCGCCACTCGAGCATGAACTCGGGTTCGTTCTTCTTGGCCGAGATGAACCGGATGATCTGTTCGCTGAGGCCCGCGGGCGCGACGTCGCTCTCGATGTCGGTTACGAAACCCCACTTGTATTCGCCATCATCGACCAGATCCTTGGCCTGCGTACCCGTACTCATGGTGGTCAGGGCTCCAAACTCTGCGGTCGCCGGTGGGCGCCGCCCTGGATGCGGGCCGCTTCGGCTGCCGCATCGCTACTGCGCACCAGCCACGCCCACTTGGATCCCGAGTCGCCGCGCAGGTCCGCGAGCGGGATCGCCGAGAGGCTCGCACGAAGAATCGCGTTGACGCTGTTCCACAGGGTCTTGAGCGAGCAACCGGTACCGTGGTTGGTACAATCGCTCTGAGAACCGGAGTGCTGGTCGCAGAAGCTCTCGGTGTAGAGCGGGCCGCCGAGCACTTCGAGTGCGTCCCAGACGGTGATATCCGCGGCCGGTCTGGCCAGCAGGTAGCCGCCGGCCGCGCCGCGGGTGCTGATGACCAGGCCCCCCATCTTCAGGATGCGCATCAGTTTGGCCGCGTATTCGAGGCTGAGGCCCTCCGCCTCGGCGACCTCCTGGGTCCGCATCGGCTCGTCGGATCCGTGCGCCGCGATCCTGAGCAGACAACGGAGCCCGTACTCTTCCTGGGCCGTGATGTGCATGGCCCTAGCTAAGAATACCGTACTGAGAAGTCAAGTTTTGTATCGGCCCTTTCGATGGCCCGGACAACGCGGCCCGGCGGGGGGCCGCCGACACGGCTTTCCGTCGATCCCGCATCGCTTTACGCGAACGCGAAGCGAGCGAAAGTTCCGCGTGACGGGGGGAATCGCTTCGAGACGGCGCGGCACGCGCTCCTCGACGCTACAACCTGCGGATACCCCAACGAGAAACCCCGCCCGACCAGTCCACGGATCAGTCGGGCGGGGCATGGAGTGTCTGCTGCGCGGCACCGTCGCCCGTGAGCTCGGCCACGGGCGCGCGGGTCTGCTCGAGACCGGTCAGTCTTGGGTCGTCACCACCAACTTGCCGCTGTAGTTGGAGTCCGGAACGCAGATGTTGGGGTGTCCCAGCGCACGAACCCGGTACTCGTAGGTCGTGCCGGCGTCGAGGCCGCCGTCGTCGTAGGTGGTGACGTTGGCATCGACGTTGGCGACGTGCCCCCACCTCGTGTCGCCCTGCACGCGGCGCTGAATTTCGAAACCGCTCTCGTCTTCGCTGCGGTCGTTCCACGCCAGCGCTACACGGTGAAGCAACACGGCCTCGGCGCGCAAGCGTCTCGGCGCCAGCGGTGCCGGACGGTTGACGAGACACAGGTTCGACCACGCTGACACACCGTGCACGTTGAAGGCACGGACCCGATACGAGAAGACTTGGTCGTCCCTGGCGACGTCGACGTAAGCGGTCCGGTTCGCTCTGAGCATCGCACGAGTCGAGAACGGGCCGGCGATACCGCTGGCGCTGCGCTGCAACTCGAAACCGTCCTCGTTGTTCGACTTGTCCAGCCACGTCAGACGACGGCGGTCCGGGCTGCGAATCTCGTAACGCAGGCGTTCGGGAGCGCTGGGAAGCGGGCCCTCGTCGGGCCGTGGCTGAAACGCCGTCACAGTGACCTGAAAGCGACTCTTTCCGCGCCCGAGGTGCTGCTTGACGTGGAGCACCAGCACCTGGACGTTCTTGGCGTCGGGCTTCTCGAACGCGCACGCGCCGAACTGTCCGACGCCGCTGGACTTGCAGTCGTAGTCGACCTTGGTCGGGGGACCGTCGAGCTTGACGAACATGTCGTAGTCGCCGGTCTTCTCGGTGTCGCCGTTGACGGTCACCCGAAGCAGGTCGGTCGGGTCGGGTACGTTGAAACTGAATCTGGCTTCGTCTTCGGCGCGCGGCAGCATCCCGGCACCCCCCTGTACGACGACGAAGTTGTCACCGATCTCACCGAGGTTGCTGCACTGGTTGCGCGCGACATCGGGGCCGCCCACCGTCTTTATCCACGCGCGGCTGCGGTAAACGTCGCTATCGTAAGCGAAGGCGTTGGCATCGCAGCTGGCGCTCCCGCCCGAGTGGATGCCAGCCACTTCGGGCCCGGAGCCGAAATCGACGAAGAGAGGGCCGCCGTCGTCCTTGAAACAAACGTTGGAATCCTGTCCCGGAGCGGCGACCGGCGCCACGAAGTTCCAGCAGATATTGGCAGGCTCGGGGAGCGTCAACGGGCAGGCTGCGGTCTCGACCTCTCCGACACGTTTGATGGCCGCGTCGAGTCTGTCGTCACCGCTGTTGCCGAAGCCCGCGATCAAGCCGCCGGTCCCGCGCGGCAGCTGAAGCCCGTGGGTCTGATTGAAGCGTGCCGGTTCGATACCATCGACCCTCTCGGAGAGCCTCAGCATCATCAAGTCGCTTCTCACACCGCGAACGTAGTCGGGGCTGACGTACAGTTCCCGTACGTGAAAGATCCCGGCGTGCTGGAAGAATACCCTGAGGTCGGCCGGATCGATCGCGGACAGTTCGCCCTGCGCGCAGGCCTGGTAGTTGCTCGACGCAGTGCAAAGGCAGTGCGCTGCGGTCAGGAATGTGCGGCAGCCGATCAGCACGCCCGAGCATTCGAGGAACTGGTTCTTGATGTCGGGACCAACGTACAGCAGCGCACCGGTGGTGGGCTGCTGATTGGTCGCAACACCGTTGACGATGTTGGCGGTCGCCGGCACGGCGCTGCACTGTTCAGCTGCACGGGCCGACGCCGCGACTACGAGTCCGGCCAGCAGAGCCGCCGATACCAACGCTGTCTTCGCATGATCCATTGAACCTGACCTCCCTTGCTCCTCTCAGCCTGCCTGGAAGAATATTGTGAGCGCGGAAGCCGGATGCCGGCTCGCGACAGCCTTGCCGATGCCGGCTGGACGCCCCAAAGCACACGGCCAATGTCCCCTTACCTACTGGAAAAGCCTACCACTACTCAACCTGAAGAGTAATTTCTCCCGGCCCAGCCTCTCTCCAACGAGGCAAGACCTGGGTACCCTTTTCCGCGCCCCGACCCAACCACCCCATCTGCCCCCGAGAATGAGGTCACGGTCGAGCACACCGCGACCGGCAACGTCAACGACCGGAAAAACACGAACGGGCGGCACTACGACCGCCGCTCTTCGACCGTCACGACGGTCGGCGCATCACTGGGGCCCGGGGAACGGAGCCGTCGGCTTGACAAGCTCTCGGGGCAAGCAGCAGCCTAGGCCGATGCAGATCTCATCGGCAGCCCCCCGAGCGGCCCGTTGCGCAATGACCGCAGTGCTGTGCTTCGGCCTGACCACCGCCGCAGCGGCGGAGACCAACGACCTGATCGCTTTCCTCGAACGCGCCGAAAAGATGGCGGCGCTCAACGAGAAGGTGAAGGCCGACATCACCATCAAAGAGGCCGACGGGACGACCCGTACCGCCGTCCTGGTTCTCGACCCGGGCACCGGCGGAACCCAGCTTTTCACACAGCAGGCGACCGGCTGGAAGTCGGTTGCCCCGCTGTCCTGGAAGGACGGAACCGTGGTCGAGAAGACCGGCGCTACCGAGCGCAAGCTGGGAACCGACGAACCGCTGGCCGGAAGCGATTTGCGCGGGCTCGACTTCTTCCCGTTCTGGAAGACCGACTATTCCAGCTCTCAGATCTCCGACGAGAACACGCTGGAAAAAACCGTTTCGCTCTACCCCGGCAAGGATCGCCCCTACACCCTGTACGTAATCTCGTTCGACAAGGCCAAGCTGATCCCGCGCATGATCAAGTTCTACAAGGACAACTTCAGCAACCTGGTGCGAATTCGCACCGACAAGGATTTCGTAATGGTTGGATCGCGACCGCGGCCTACCAGAATACTGGTACGCGACTTCGCCGCCGGCAGCACTCGCACCTACGAACTGAAATGGTCGCTGCTGGACGCCGCCGACGCCCCCGCCGAGGAGGCGACCCCGAAAGAGTAGCGCCGCGCCGGCTGTATCGGGATCGACCGGGTATATCGCTGCTGCGCCGGGCTCAGCGTCGGGCCAGACGGGCGGCGCTGCGAATGATCGCGGCCGCGGCTACCGCCGCACCGAAACCGTTGTCGATATTGACCACGGTAACGCCCGGCGCACACGAATTCAGCATCGCCAGCAACGCTGCGAGCCCGCCGAAACTGGCGCCGTAGCCGACACTGGTCGGCACCGCTATCACCGGTGCGTCGACCAGACCTCCGACCACGCTCGGCAGCGCCCCTTCCATCCCTGCCACCACGATGGTGACTGCCGCAGTGCTGAGTCGCACGCGCTCCGCCAGCAGTCGATGAACGCCGGCCACACCGACGTCGCGGTGACGAGAGACCGCGATGCCAAGAAACTCCAGCGTCAGCGCAGCCTCTTCTGCGACAGCCTGATCGGAAGTGCCGGCCGACACCACCGCCACACACGCCTCGCCTTTCGCACCGGCGCGCGGCGAGCGCCGCCGCATGGCGATCCGCGCGTCGGGGAAGTACTCGATCGACTCCAGCGCCCGGCCGAGCGCCGCCGCTTTTTCGCCGTCCAGCCGCGTCACCAGTACTCCGCCGCTGCGCTCTATCAGTTCAGTGGCGATGGAAACGATCTGCTCCGAACTCTTGCCCTCGCCGAACACGACCTCGGGCACTCCGGTGCGCAGTTCGCGGTGGTGATCGACCCTTGCCCCTTCGACGTCGGCAAACGGGAGGTGGCGGATTTCTTCGACTGCCGCGGCAACCGACAGGTCACCCCTGACCAGCCGTTCCAGGAGTTGGTGGAGCGTATTCGGGGTCATTGCTGCAGCGGGTGATGGTCGGGTGCGAGCCGTGCCGACGCAAACGAAGCAGACGGTCCAAGTGCGGGTTCAGAGCGCTACGCAGCGGTCGTACATAACTCAGGAAAGGGCAAGCAATCGAGTGTCGCATCGTCGTGAGGCGTCGCGCGCTACGGCGCCTGTTGAAGAACCGTCCATTAGCCTGTTCAAAATGGTCGAGATGCAAGGCGCGCGCGGAAATCCGCGAGCGGAAGCGTACTCTCGTACGCTGTAGCGAGTTTACATGGGCAGGCGCACCCGTATGGACGAAACTGTAGGCGGCCTGACCGCCATCAGCAGTCCGCTCCGGCGGGCGTAGTTTCTCGAGAGCGGTTTCGCGTGCAGGAGCCCCGAGTTTGCGATGGCGAGCCAGTAGGCAGGGGTGATCCTCACGCGTCGTCAACTCTGCGCTCGTGGGCCATTTTCAACAGGCTACTACGGCGCCGCGGCGGTCAGCGAACCGACGTAAGCGGCGGCGGCCAGCGCCGCGAGGCCGGCGATCGCCAGCAGGACGTTGCCGCGGCTCTTCTCGGCGACGAGATACTCCTCGTAACGGTCGGCGAGCATCAGCGGTTGCTCACCGGCCGATCCGAGACGGCCCGACACCGGGAATTCCGCTTCGGTCGCATTCGGCGCCGCGCCCGATTCGCGCGCCATCTTCGCCGCCATGAGCATCACGCTGCGAAGTGCGCTCGCCGACGGCACGTCGTCACCGTTACCGAGGGCGTCACCGGGTTTTCGTGCCTCGCGCGCGGCGGCGTCAAAGAACTGCCGGTGAAAAGCCGTGAGACCGCGAACCCGCACGCCCTCCGCGCCGCCCTCGACGGTACGGAAGTCACCCTGCGCGTACAGCGGCGAACCAACGCAGATCTCCGACTCGACGACACGAAATTTTTGCGAGAACAGTCCGAACAAGGACGTCGAGGGCGGGAAACCCGCGATGTGGCGCCCGTCGAGGAGCGCAATCACTCGCTGCCGTTCCAAATCTCCGAGTCCGGCCCACGGACGCGTGCGGGTTTCCGCGAGATCCAGCGACGCGTTGCGCGCGTTCACGCGCGCAACGCCGGTTGCGTCCACCAGAAGGAAGTCGGGCGAGTGTGTCTTTTCGAACACACCGACCCACACGCGGTGCCGGTTCCTGCCCACGCCGCGCGTCTCCTCGCGCTCGACCTTCATCGTGTAGTAGACGACCTCTTCGCCGGAGGGTGCGCGTAGCGCGGCGTCGTCGGCCGGCCAAGCCGCGCCTTGCAATTCGACGCGGCCTTGGGGCGCGGAAGCCGTCTTCGAGCGCGCCGCGTCCTGGATGCGGCGTGCGGTGCGCGAACGTGCGTACGCGAGCCACAGACAGCCTGCACCGGCCGCCGCGAGCAGCACGACGAAGTTCGCGTGCGTCGTGATCGTCGTCTGCGCAGCTTTCACGCGTCGGGGCCGAACTTCGGCAGGTTCATCGTGAGATCCGGCTGACGCGTTTCGGCCTCTGAAACCCGGTACAGGTTCTGCTGCACGTAGCCCAGCAGAGCCGCCGCGAGCAGGTCTGGAAACTGCTGAACGCGCGCGTTGAAGTTCGCGACGCATTCGTTGTACGACTCGCGCCGGTCGGCGATGGTGTTCTCGAGTTCCGAGACTCGCGTCTGCAATTGCAGGAAATTCTGGTTGGAGCGCAGTTCCGGGTAGGCCTCACCCAGCGCCACGAGGCCACGTGTGGCGGTACTGAGTTCGCCGGCCGCGCGGATCTTCTCGTCGATGCTCTGCGCCGAGCCGTAGTGCGCGCGCGCCGCGGCCAGCTCGCGCAGGATCCCCGCCTCGTAGCCCGTGTACTGTTCGACGACCTTCATCAGTTGGGGCAGTTCGTCGAAGCGTTGTTTCAGGATCACGTCGATGTTCGCCCAGGCGCGTTCGAGCTGGAAGCGCAGGCCCACCAACCGGTTGTAGGCATTCACCAGCAGGATGACACAGCCGACGATCACGGCGACCGCGAAGATGGTCAGGGCGTTGTGCATCTCGTTTCCCCCGGGATTGGAACGGTTCCTACGGCCGCAGCTTCGACGTTCGTTCGGTTGTGCGCGCCGCAGCGCTCCTCAAAAGCGCGGTCCGTTGGCGTTGGAATCGCCCGGCGGCGTTCGGGTCTGCGATGACCTGCGTCCGATGACGGCAAAGACGACCGCGCAGGCCGCCTCGCCTATCGCCAGGACCAGCAGGATGCGCCCCGCGACCTCACCAACGTCGCCGAGTTTCGCAAACCCGAGCGCCCAGACCATGAACAGCGACGACACGCATACGGCACCGAGCGTGACAGCGATACGCAAGGAAGTGTTCACGGAGCGGGATTGTGCCGGGCGAAGGGCGTGGATGTCAACGGTTACCGACAGTGCAGTTGCAGGTGATCGAAACCGCCGCGGAGCATCGCAAGCGGCCGGCCGCTCAGATCGATCACGCGCGCGGCGCCGTGCTCGACACGGCCCACCACGCTCACACGGCAGCCGAGCCGAGCCGCGACGCGTTCGATCTCAGCGCGACTGCGCCCGGCCGCGGTGAACGCCAGCTCGTAGTCCTCGCCGCCGGTCAGGACCAGCCCGACGACCGTCTCCGCGCCGCGCACAGCACCTTCGATCACGCGGCGAGCGCCCGGATGCAGTGGCACCGCGACGGGATCCAGACGGATCGTCACCTTCGAACGTTCGCACAAGTGTCCGAGGTCCTGGATCAGTCCGTCCGAAACGTCGACCATCGCGTGCGCGAGACCGCGCTCGGCAAGTTCGGCACCGATCTCTACACGTAGCGGAGGGCGCCGGTACGCCAGCGTCGCAGCGGTCGCCGCGGCTCGAGCCATCGCCGCCCGACCACGCGCCCGATCGAAAACCCGCAGAGCGGCGGCAGCGCCGCCGAAACTCCCAGTGACGAAGACGAAATCGCCGACGCGGGCGCCCGAGCGCAATACGGGACGCTGACGTGCCTCGCCGACCACCGTCACCGTAACGCCGAGATCACGCGCGGCGCTGACGTTGCCTCCCACCAGCGACGCTCCGCAGCGCGACGCCTCGCGTGCAACGCCGCGCACGATCGCTTTGTTCCCCTCGACGTCGAAGCCGGGCACCACGGGGATCTCCAGCGACAGGAGCACGTAGCGCGGCCGCCCACCCATCGCTGCTATGTCGGAGACCGCCACGCGGAAGGCGCGCGCCCCAAGTTCGCGAGGACTCAGCCAGCCGCGCCGAAAGTGCACATCTTCGATCTGGCAGTCAGTGGTGAGAAGGGTGCGCGGCGAAGCGGCCACCACCGCGCAGTCGTCGCCTATTCCAACCCTCACTCCGCGGCCCAGACGCGCAGAGTCCCCGGCGCCCTCGACCAACCGCTGCACCGCACCCAGGAAGTCGAACTCCCCGATCGTGCGCGGACGCGGCGGCGTGGAGGCGGCCACCGCTCAGCTCATCAATTCGCGGACTTTGTTGGCGAATGCAGTTACCAGTGACTCCTGGTGTTCTTCGCCCTCGTCGCGCAGTTGCTCGAGGAGCTTGCGCTGCTTCTTGGTCAGCTTGGTCGGTATTTCCACCTGCACCGAAACGTACTGGTCGCCGCGTGCGCCGTGGGCGCGGCGCAGATCCGGAACGCCCTTGCCGCTCAGGCGAAACACCTTGCCGTGCTGGGTACCGGGCGGAATCTTCAATTTGACCATGCCGTCGAGGGTCGGAACATCGACCTCGGCACCGAGCGTGGCATCGACCATCGAAACCGGGCGCTGGCAGACTATGTTCGGTCCGTCGCGATGAAACAGTTCGTGCTCGTGAACGCCGAGCACGACGTACAGATCTCCGGTAGGACCGCCGCGAAGTCCGGCCTCGCCTTCACCGCGCAACTTGAGACGCGATCCGTTGTCGACGCCGGCCGGTACCCTCACCTTGATCTCGCGCATCGAGCGGTTGCGTCCTTGCCCGCGGCAGGTCGGACACGGGGTGCGGTTGATCTTGCCTTCGCCGTTGCACTGCCCGCAGGTCTTGGCGATCTGGAACATCCCCTGCTGAAAACGCACCTGGCCGGCGCCACGGCAGGCGGGACAAGTCTCGGGCGTAGTTCCCGCCTTGGCTCCCGAGCCGTCGCAGGTGTCACAAGCGGTGGTACGTGGCACCGATATGCGCTTCTCGCAGCCCTTCGCGGCTTCCTCGAAAGCGATCTCGAGGTCATACCGCAGGTCGTCCCCGCGCGCAGCCCGCGAGCGCGAACGCCGTGCGCCGCCGAAAAAATCACCGAACAGATCGCCGAGCGCTTCCTCGAAGGCTCCGCTCGAAAATGCCGACGTGAAATCGAAACCGCCACCGCCGGGGCCTTCGAAGGCGGCCTCGCCGTAGCGGTCGTACTGGGCGCGTTTGTCGGGCTCGGAGAGTACCTGGTAGGCCTTACTGGCCTCCTTGAACTTGCGTTCGGACTCTTCCTTGCCGTCGGGATTTCGGTCCGGATGGTACTTCAGAGCCGCTTGGCGATAGGCCTTCTTGATGTCGTCGGTCGAGGCATCGCGTGCGACGCCGAGAATCTCGTAGTAATCCCTCGCCAAAGTCGTTCCCTTCCCACCTTCGTCAGTTGCGGTCGCCGGCATTGAGTCGACCACTCGCGGCCAGCCGACACCAGCCCATCGAAAACCCCGGACGCGGTCGGTACTCGTAGACCGAACCGCTACGCAAACGGGCCTGCATCTCGGTCAGGAGACGCAGGCCCGTAAGCTTTGCCTGATGTCCAGCCATGAGGCTAACCAGGCCAGCCCACCCGTCAGTTCGGCTTGACCTCTTCGAAGTCGGCATCGACGACGTCGTCGCCACCGGCCCCGCCGCGGCCCGCGCCCGAAGCTCCTGCACCGGGTTGGCCGTCACCGCCCGGCGCACCGCCACCCGCGGCGGCCTGTTCGGCCTGGGCTTTCTTGTACATCGCCTCGGCCAGTTTGTGCGCGGTTTTCTCGAGTTCTTCCCTGGCGGCACGAATGACGTCGGCGTCTTCGCTGGCGAGAGCCGGCTTGGCCTTCTCCATCGCCGCCGTCACTTCCTGCTTCACCCCGGCTTCGACACCCTCGCCGAGCTCGGCGAGATTCTTCTCGATCCGGTAGATCATCGAGTCGAGTTCGTTGCGTGCATCGACCGTCTCGCGGCGCTTGTGGTCTTCGGCTGCGTGGGCCTCCGCGTCGCGGATCATCTGTTCGATGTCGGCCTTGGACAGCCCGCTGTCGGACTTGATCTCGATCTTCTGCTCGCGGCCCGTTCCCTTGTCCTTGGCGGTCACGTGCATGATGCCGTTGGCGTCGATGTCGAACGAGACTTCGATCTGCGGCATCCCGCGCGGCGCGGGTGGAAGGCCGGTAAGATCGAACTGACCGAGCATCTTGTTGTGCACTGCGATCTCGCGCTCACCCTGGAAGACCTTGATCGACACCGCCGGCTGGTTGTCCTCGGCAGTCGAGAACACCTGGCTCTTCTGGGTCGGGATAGTTGTGTTCTTCTCGATCAGTTTGGTGAACACGCCGCCGAGAGTCTCGATGCCCAGCGACAGCGGCGTAACGTCGAGCAGCAGTACGTCCTTGACCTCACCGGCCAGCACGCCGCCTTGGATGGCTGCGCCGATCGCGACCACTTCGTCTGGATTCACGCCGCGGTGGGGCTCCCTGCCGAACAGTTTCTTGACCCGCTCGCCGACCGCCGGCATGCGCGTCATGCCGCCGACCATCACAACCTCGTCGATCTCCGAGGTCGACAGGCCCGCATCGCGCATCGCGGTCTTGCACGGACCGTCGAGGCGATCGAGCAGCGGCCCGCAGAGGGCCTCGAGCTTGGAACGGGTCAGCTTGATGTTGAGGTGCTTGGGGCCGTTCTGGTCGGCGGTGATGAACGGCAGATTGACGTCGGTCTCCATCGACGTCGACAATTCGCACTTGGCTTTCTCGGCCGCTTCCTTCAGGCGCTGCAGCGCCATGCGGTCCTTGGAAAGGTCGATGCCCTGGTCCTTTCGGAACTCGGTGACGAGGTATTCGATCAGAACCTGGTCGAAGTCCTCACCGCCGAGAAAAGTGTCGCCGTTGGTGGCCTTGACCTCGAATACTCCCTGACCGAGTTCGAGCACGGAGATGTCGAAGGTGCCGCCACCGAGGTCGAACACGGCGATCTTTCGATCGCCGGTCTTGTCGAGCCCGTATGCGAGCGCGGCGGCCGTGGGTTCGTTGATGATGCGCAGCACGTTCAGGCCCGCGACCACTCCGGCGTCCTTGGTGGCTTGGCGCTGGCTGTCGTTGAAGTAGGCGGGCACCGTGACGACGGCGTCGGTGACGGTTTCGCCGAGGTAATCCTCGGCGGTCTTCTTCATCTTCTGGAGCACCATCGCCGAGACTTCGGCGGGGCTCATGACCTTGCCGCCGAGTTTGACGTAGGCGGCGTTGTTCTCTGACTTGACTACTTCGTAGGGAAGGTGGGTTCGGGCCTTGGCCACTTCGGCGTCGTCGTAGCGACGGCCGATCAGGCGCTTGACCGCGAAGATCGTGTTCTGGGGATTAGTGATGGCCTGGCGGCGCGCTATCTGCCCGACCAGGCGTTCGCCGGTATCATTGATCGCCACTACCGACGGGGTGGTACGGCCGCCCTCCGAATTGGCGATCACCATCGGCTGGCCTCCCTCCAGGACGGCGACACAGGAATTGGTGGTACCGAGATCGATTCCGATGACCTTGCCCATTGTTATTCTCCAAACGAAAACCCCCGGGATCCTTGTCTTGGGCCCCAGGGGCATCCAGATTTTTCGGCGCCGAAACGCCCGTCGCGTATCTAAGCACCGGACCTTATGGCGCAAGCAAGTTTTTGGAGTTTGGTAGCGGGGCTCGCTGAGGCGCGAGCCGCGGCCGCGATCGGAGCACGCGATAACCTCAGCGCAGGTCGGCGGCCGTAACCATCGTGTCAGGACGCCGGATCAAGCTCCGAAGCCGGGGCCTTGGCCACCGTGACCATCGCCGCGCGCAACAGCCGGTCTCGCAGCCGATACCCGGCGCGGTGGACCGCGAAGACCGTATTGGGCGCGGCATCGGCGGTCTCGAACGTACTGACCGCTTCGTGCTCGGCCGGATCGAAGGGCCGGCCTTCGGCCTCGATCTTCTCCACTCCGTGGCGGCGCAGAGCCGCGAGCATGGCCTTGAGAACCAGTTCGACGCCCCCGCCCAGAGCGGCCGTGTCACCGGCGCCGGCGTGGGAAAGCGCGCGCTCGAGGTCGTCGATCACCGGCAGCAGGTCGCGGCACAGAGCCTCACCTTGGTAGCGGGCGCGGTCGGCGAGTTCGCGCTGCTGGCGCTTCTGGACGTTGTCGAGTTCGGCCCTGGCACGGATGAAGCGATCGTAGTTCTCGGCGGCCTCGCGGCGCGCCGCCGCCAGTTCGGTCTCGGGATCGGCAGGTGCGGCATCCGGTTCGGACCCGCCCGCGGGCTCTTGCCCGCTCGAGTCCTGGTCCTGAACTGGCAGATCCTGGGCCCGGTCAGCCGAATTTTCGGCGTCGCCAACGCCGTTACTGGAGTCTTCGCTCTGGCTCGTCATGGGTCTGTTGCGCGTAAATCTGTCGCGGAATCGTTTCGTGTGGGCCTGCCGTAAGACGCGGCGCAAGCTAAGGGCAGCCGTTCGCGCTGTCAACGCGGCTGTAGACAAACACCGGGCGCCACCGGCCAGCGCCGCTTCGCGCTCGCGGTCGCCGGCCTGCGCGGTCCTGCCGCGCTGCGCATCGCGGCGCGCCGCGCCTTGCCAAACCGCTCGCCTCGACGTTTGCTTGAAGCCGCGGTGGACGAACTGACGACCAAGGCTTTCGTGCTCAGGACCCGCGACTACGGCGAATCCGACCGCATCGTCGTGTTGCTCAGCGAGGAACTCGGCAAAGTCTCGGCGATCGCCAAAGGAGCGCGGCGCTCGCACAGGCGTTTCGCCGGCGGAGCCCTCGAGCCGTTCGGAGAACTCCTGGTGCGTATGGCTCCCAAGTCGTACGGCTCGCTGGCCTTCCTGCACGAAAGCCGGGTGATCTCCGCCAACACCAAAGTAGCCGCCGACCTCGACGCCTACGCCTGGGCTTCCTACCTGACCGAACTCACCGAACTCATGACGGTCGAACACGACCCGTCGCGTGACCTCTACGGCTTCTATCGCGAAGTAATAGCGCGGCTGGGCACCGGCCCCTCCGAACCGGTGGCGCACCACTACGTACTCGGGCTCCTCGAACGCAGCGGCTGGGCGCCGGATCTCGACGCATGCGGGATTTGCGCAGAACCGGTCACCGAGTTCTCGCGTCCGATGCTCGACGCGCGCGGCAGCGGCGTGGTGTGTTCGCGCCACGAAGCCGAAGCCCTCGGCATCGACCCGCAAGACGAGAGCTTCCGGCCGAGCCGCCGTATCATCGACGAGGCGCTGCTGTCCTACGTACGCCGCGCCGCCAACGACATACCCGATCCGGCCGAGAGCGGCGTGTCAGACTTGGCCAGCGCCTTGCTCGAACGGCTCGTCGACCTCCACCTCGGCCGCAACATTCGCTCGCGCGCCTTTCTCAAGGATCTGCGGGTGGAGCGCAGGCGCGCCGGGCAGACCGCGCAATCACCGAAGGAGATTCCATGAAAGCGATCGTCCTGTCCGAATACGGCGGCCCCGAAGTCCTGATCCCGCGCGAAGTGCCCGACCCGGTGGCCGGTCCTGAAGACTTGTTGGTGCGCATTCGCGCCACCGCCCTCAACCGTGCCGACCTGTTGCAACGCCGCGGACACTACCCGCCGCCTGGCCCCAAGCCCGAGTTCGAGATCCCCGGCCTTGAGTTCGCCGGCGAAGTCATCGGAGCCGGCGAACGCATCGACGGCTTCGCTGCCGGCGACCGCGTGATGGGCCTGCTCGCCGGCGGTGGTTACGCCGAGAGAGTCGCGTTGCACCACCGCCTGGTGTGCAGGATCCCGCAGACGCTTTCGTTCGAACAGGCGGCGTCGTTACCCGAAGCCTTCATCACCGCTCACGATGCACTCGTGCAGTGCGGACTGGTGTGCGGCGAGTCGCTGCTGGTGCACGCGGCGGGATCGGGAGTCGGCACCGCCGTGTTGCAGGTGGCGCGCGCGATCGGCGCGACGCCGCGCATCGGCACCGCCGGCTCGGCCGAAAAGCTGGCCCAGGCTACAGCGCTCGGGCTCGACGTCGGCATCAATTACAAGACCGGGAGCTTCGCAGAACTGGCGCGCGAGGCCACCGGCGGGCGCGGGGTCGACGTTCTGGTCGACTTCGTCGGTGCCTCCTATCTCGAAGCCAACATCGCCGCGCTGGCCGAGAAGGGCCGCATGGTGGTGGTCGGCCTGATGGGCGGCTTCAGCGCGGAACTTCCGCTCGCCGTGCTAATGCAGAAGCGCCTCAGCATCCGCGGCACCCTGCTGCGCGCGCGGCCGCTCGAGGAAAAGGCGGCGGCAACGCGCGCGTTCGAGAAGAGCGTACTGCCGCACGTGGCCGGCGGCACGATCCGCCCGGTGATCGACTCGGTGTACCCGCTCGCCGAAGCCGCCGCAGCCCACCGCCACATGGAGACCAACGCGAACTTCGGCAAAATCGTGCTCAGCGTGTGACGTCGAAGACCGTATACGCGGTCATCACTGCACCGCCAGTTCCACACTCTGCGAATGAGAGTTGAACTCCGGTGCGTACATGCACTGGATCTCCGCGATGCCGCCCTGGTAACGGCCGCGGTGCTGAACGCGCACCGAGTACTCGAAGACGTACGTACCCGCGGTGAGGTAGTCGATGAAGAAGTGGCTGGCGGTGTCGCGTGTGTTCTGGTAGTAGGACAGTCCGTCCTGCCACTTGTACTGCGACAAGACGTTGACCGGTTCGGTGCCGCTGCCGCGCTGGTCCTTCAAGTGGAGGTACTCGACGTCGCGGCCGGAGCGCAGTTCGATTCGTACCACGAGTTCGTCGCCCACCTCGAGCGGCCCGGCCACCGGCTTCAGCACCGGCCCCTTGTCGGTCGCTTCCTTGACGTACAGCGTCTTCTTCAGTTCCAGCGGCGTGCCTTCGTGCGGTGTGAGCTTGGCCACATCCTCGAGGTACTGCCAGTGGACGCCGCCCCAGGCGACGCCTTCGTCGGTCTTCTTCACGGTGATCGCGCCGAGCGCCGGCTTCACGTCTGAAGCGGCGAAGCGCTGTTGGTAGAACCCAGTGCCGGCCTCGACGGCCCGAGGCTTCACGACAGTATCGGCCAGCGACACTTCGACGAGTTCGTCGGACGCGAGCAGATCGCCGCCACGCAGCAGCAGCGCGTAGACGGCGTCGGCGGTGGCCTTGGTGGTCTTCCAATTCTGTGTCTGCTTCTGCCGAAGCAGCCACACCTTGCACGCCTCGACAGCTTGCGCGTCGTCCATTACTTCGTCGAAGGCTTCGATCATCATCGCCTGCGTTTCGATCGGTGCGCGGTACCACCACCACGACGCCTGCGTTTCGTGCCAGTACATGCCCAGTTCGCGGTCGTTCACCGCACCACTCGCGAGCGACTGCATGATTGCCTGCGGCGTGCCCCGATCGCCGAACCGTTTCAGCGCGACCGCCAGGTGCGCCTGCGACTGGCGGTCGCCGAGATCGCGCCAATAGCGGCGCGCCTGACCGAGGAAGTGATCGACGGCTCGGCGATGCTCCGCATCGATCGGCTTGTCCTTCAAGAAGAAGCTGCGGCCGTACAGATACAGCGCGATCGTCGGTGTGAGCCCGTTCTCGTCTTTGTCGCCGCGTTTGACACCCTGACGGTAGAGATCGTCGAGCCACGCATCGAGGTGAGTCAGGGAGCGGATCGCAGAGGTCACGTCGAGTTCGACGCCCAGGTGCCTCAAGCGGCCGAACCCCGTGGCGATATACAGCGTGATGAACTCGTTGGCCGGGCCGCCGGCGAACCAAGGCCACGCGCCGTCGTCGGCCTGCTGCTCCTGCAACTTGCGCAGCAGCCGCGCGGTCTCGTCGTTCAGCCGGTCGCCGTCGAACAAGATACCGACATTACGACGCGCCTGGCCCTCGGTTTCAGCGTCGCGCACCCAAGGTGTCTCTTCGAGCGTCACGGCTTTCAAGTCCTGATTCTTCTCGAGTGGACTGTCGAGCGCGGAGGTGGCTTTCCACTGTTCGAAGACGCGGCGGATCTCGGGTTTGGAATCGGCGATGTGCCGGGCCAGCGCATTGGCATACAGCCGGTTGAATACCTGCTCACTGCACTCGTGCGGAAACTCCATCAAGTACGGGAGCGCCGTCACGGCGTACCACGCAGGATTCGAAACCATCTGCACCGTCAGCGACTGGCTGCGCAACGTGTCGGAGCCGCCGGATGCGAGCAGCTTGGCGAATTCGAACTTTTCCACTCGTGGCCCGCGCACCGACAGCGGCAACGACTCGGTGACCGGCACGCGTCGCGACAGCACCGGCAGAAAGCCCTCTTCACCGTCGGACAGCGTGCCGGTCGAAGCGACGGTCTTGTAGGTCAGGTAGCCGAGCCCGTCGGGTACACTCAGGCGCCACGAAAAGCTGCGCGATTGTCCGGCGGGAATGTCGAACTGCTGGTCGGTCTGCGCGTTGCCGAGCGCCGCATCGGCACTCGCGCCGGTTCTTGCGTCCGACAGCGTCAGCCGCACACTACCGGTCTGGCCCGCCGGCGCGCGGTTGCTGACCTTGACCGTGAACTCGAGCGCGTCGCCTTCGCGCACGAAGCGCGGAGGATTCGGCTGGACCATCAAGTCCTTGGCGGTCACCGCGGTGTCCGTCAGCAAACCGCTGCGCAGTTGTCGGTCGTGGGCGAAGCCGAGGAACTTCCACCTGGTCAGCGCTTCCGGCACGGTGAACTCGAGCCGGATCTGACCGTTCTCGCCGGCGATCAACTGCGGGAAGAAGAACGCCGTTTCGTTCAGGTTGGTACGCGCGGCGACCTGACCAAGATCCGCAACGACGGCGCCGGCATCTTTCGTCTCTCCGCCGGTCTGGCCTTTCGCAGACGCTGCCTGGTCCGGCTGAGCGACGTCGGCGGCCATTGGTGCGGCCATCATACGCGGCGCGGCGGGTGGCGGCGCCGCCATCGGCGCCGCCATCGGCATCTCCTCGGATTCGCCGTACGCCGCTCCTCCCCGCGCCTTTTCGGGCTTGAGCGTATAGTCCCAAGAATAGTCGGTGATGTCGTGACGGAAACTCGAATATCTCAGCGACACTTCCTTGGACCTGACCGACCAGCTACGGCGAATTACACGTAGTAGAACCTGCTCGTTCTCGAAACTCGATCGCAGATCCGAAGAGTCCTCACGGAAGACGCCGAAACCGTCCACCCAGTCGTGCGGAAGGTACTCGTCGAGTGACTGATCGTACAACGTCGCAACCATCTCGGCAGCGACCTTCAACGCGGACGAATCGCCGTGTGGCGTGATCGCGTCGTCAGCGGACGACGTGGCTGCTTCGGTACCGCGCTCGCCGAGCGCCGGCTCGACCACCAAGCTCCAGGTTTCCTTCTGCCCCGGCGTGAGCTTCGACACGAAATGCTCCCAGCGCAGTTTCAATTCCTTGTTGGTCCACGGCACCTCCACGCGTCGCGATTCGAGGTAGGCCCGGTTCTCGCGCACCATCGTGACTCGCACGGTGAAACCACCGCGCATCGCTTCGGTGACAGCCTGCTCGATCCTGACTTGAGTGGTGTCCGGGGCGGTCCAGTAGCTTTGCAGCAACTTGCCGCGGTGCTCGATCTCTACGAACGCGCGGCCCTGGTCGTAGCCGGTACCCCACAGCGCGGAAAACACTTCGCCCGGCTGCAGCGACCACTGAGGTGCTGCGAAGACTTGCGGAATCTTGATCGCCAGCTTGCCTGCAGCGGTGTCCAACACTTGCAACTGGGCCTCGGCGGTCACGCGCTTGCCCGAACCGTCGCGGGTCTCGAGCAGTACGCGATACTCGCCGCGCGGCAGGTCTACCGAAGCGACCGCGGTGCCCTCAGCGTCGGTGACGAAGCCGCGCTCGGCGACGATCTCGCCGAGCGGCCACGAGCGCGGGTCCGATGGGTCCGCCGGCGGCCGGGTGTTCTTGCTTCCGCGCCCGTAGGAGTACTCATCGCTCGCCAACCGCGCGCGCTGCACGCTCTGCGGCTCGTTCAGCCGATGGATCTTCAGTGAACCTTCGGCCTTGCGGCCTTCGCCGTCCGGCGTCGTGGTGCTGATCTTGACTTCCACCGGATTGCCGACCGTCAACCACTCCTCAGCCGAGAGCGTCGCCTGCA
>Ga0172370_10004058_pt1 | contig 19869 bp, 22 predicted proteins | sample LakKiv5m_FD_114538 | JGI IMG/M metagenome (GOLD analysis project Ga0172370, IMG submission 114538) | Freshwater microbial communities from Kabuno Bay, South-Kivu, Congo - kab_022012_11.5m | ecosystem: Environmental > Aquatic > Freshwater > Lake | place: Democratic Republic of the Congo...
ACTTTTCCCTCAAGTTGCGTGCCATCAAGTCCATACGTTCGCTTGTATGCTTCGGCTTGCGTGGGATCAAGTCCTAACCCTTTTTCTAGCGCACGCGATAACACCGTACCACCATTGGGGTACGCGTACACAAACGCTAGCTCTCCGTTGTGAATCACAAACATTTCTGTTGTGGATGAACCAAAATGCACGAGCATCGTTGTGGGTAATCCAGGTTCTATGGCAATAAGTCTGTAGAGCGCCAACATATTTGTTTCCATACCAGCGAGTTCGAGTTCAGACTCAAACAGCATAGTAGAAAACTGATCAATGATTTGTTTGGTCACACCTACAAGGAGTACGCGCATTTGCTCTGAAAGGTTTTTTTTGTCAGGCCTATAGAGCACTTGGTACTCAAGTTGTAATTCGGAGGCAGGGATGGGGATGTACTGTTCTGCCTGCCATACAATAGCGGAAGCAAGCTCGGCATCAGAAAGAGGGGGCATCTGCACGATTTTGGTCGATACCATCGCTTCCGGAAGCCCAACACGCACACGTGAAGTAGGAAAGTGAAACTCTGCAAATGATGACTTGATCAACGCAATGAGTTTTTCGCGCTCGGTAGGATCGGCGGGAAGCACGCGCCCTATTGCGTTTGGAATGGTGGCAACGCGCACCACAGAAAACGTTGAACCAGATTTCTTAAGTTCAACGGCTTTGATGGTGTATGTTCCAATATCAAGTCCAACAACCGAAGACATGGGCAGCTTTCCTTTGTATGACAAAGACGCATACGCGTCTTCACCCTCCTGTTATTTCACAATCGTTGTTCCTGAGTACAACGCGTAGTCCATGATTCCTGGGAATGTGGGGAGTGTGCGCGATACTTGAATCGCTTTTGTTTCGTTGCCTAACTGGTTCTTTGCATTCGATGTAATCTCATAAAGTTGCACCGGCAAGGTCCACCCCACACCATCAACTTGCATGTAGGTATCAGCATAGACGGGCTGAATGCGCACAGCCTTATCGCCTGTTGCAAGTGTGATGAGCACTTTACGGTAATACCCATTATCCCCAACAAGTGTGCCTGTCACAGGATACCCATTGGTATACGTACATGCGGCGTATGCGTATTGTTTTACCGTTGTTGCTCCACCAGTCACGTTGTACACGCGGATCAGAAGGGACGCCGCGTTGTCTGCGGGAGAAGAACTGTTGCAATCTTTTCCTTTGCCCCAATTGATGGCAAGTTGATTGCCGTTTGCGGTTCCTGTGACATCAACTGCAACTGCACCACCCTCGCCAACACGCGTTTCGAGTGTTTTTTTGCGGGCAACGGAATAATTGACATCAATGTCCGAAATGGAGCTCACTGTTCCAGTAAACGCATCGTTTGTGTAGAGTGCGTCATTTGCTAAGTCTTCATTGAGTGCAGACTCCACACCACTTTCAGCCGCCTGATACACCCTGCCACCTTGTTCCTCTTGACGCGTGAGCGTCACATCCATCACCGTGCGCGAAGCAAGCGATACACCAAGTGTGAGCACTACAACCATAATCAAAAGGATGATGAGCGCAACCTGACCAGATTGAGGAGATGTGTTGATGTTATGACTGTGTCGGTTGTCATCCGAACACAAGACATGTTGTGCTCGTTGGCATAGGCGCAAAAAGAATAATTGATTCATGGAATCATTATATACATGTTTTGCAACAGAGTCTGCCTTCATTTTTTCGTATTCATTTCTTCAAGAGAAGCCCCTACGTCACATCATGCACTGCGAAATGTATCAAAAGAGGTCAAAATCGCCACATTTCTACGATTTGCCAGTACTGTTTTCTACTTCTTCTCCGTCACCCCAATGTCACTCACCCAAACCACGCGTTGGATTTGCTTGGGTTTTGCGGGATCAACATATTGGCGATAGATCACCCCTTTTAGGGTAACGCGCTTGCCGTACAACTGCGGAAGACTCACGTTCTTTTTCAACATCTCAAACATAAAAAGCGTCAATTCTTTCCCCTTGTACTCGCCAGCATCGGGAGTCAAAAATGCATAGTTCTTGTCTGGGGTAATGCCGCGCGTTTTTGGAAGTCCCAGAAATATGCCGCTCACTTCAACTGGAATTGGCTTTTCCAAAGCGGTTGGATCCTCAGGGTACTTTCCTACAATGATGCCGCTCGATGTTGCAAGTCCCGGCGCATTCCCAAACGTTGGAGGCAATCCATTGCCATCTGACTTGGGGAGTTTTTGAAGTGTTGCTTGATCCTCACCGGTTTGGATGACGGGCAACTCACCGGCATTTTGCATATTGATCACAAACACCAAGAAAGCGAGAAGTATGACTAATACTGCGCCAATAACAAGCGATTTGTTTTTTGTGATCAAATTTTCTGTCATGGCGCAACTTCCTCCCACCCATACAGTGGACGTAACATTTCTTTTGGTGCAGAAAACTGGAGATCTGGTCGAGTAATAAACAGTTCGGTTGGAGCAGTATTGTTGTTCAGTCCAAGGTCTGGCGTTGCGGTGTCACGATAATCGCGCTTCAAACTAATGCCACTCCATCCCACGAAGGTACCAGCGCCAACAAATTTTTTGTCGTGCACTTTGGTGGTGCCATTGCCCGCAGTCTCAACGGTGAAAATACCATCGGTCACATACACGCCCTCAACTTGCGGGGTGGTGGAGGTGTATGTGGTCGTGCCTACACTTGGATCAATGGTGATGTCACCTTTTGTGATAAAGGCGAGGAATCCGCCCGGGGCAACCGTGATAGTGTTTTTGATGGTGAGCGTGCCGTTTACAAAAATGACGTAAGACTCGCCGTTTGCTACATTCCAGGCAGTCTGTATGGTTGCATTGCCGTTTGCGTAGTACGCTTTTCTGCCGTTGTTGATTGGAGAGTTGAGCGGCCGTTGTAGGTCAGCAAGTTGTGCTGGGGAGTAGTCCGAGGTTGGGGATACGCCCATAGAGTACAGTTTATTAATAAAGTAATCATAGTTTTCCTTAAACTGCCTGCGCTTGGAGGAACCTACAACTTGGTGCGTATCCTCATTGAGTTTGGAAAGATCGCCGCCACTGTATGCAGATACCACCGTACCCATGGAGGTGCTTTCCCGTCCGGTGAGCGCGTAGCCTGCAGACTCTGGGGTGCTGCTCGCGTCTCTTGTAAGAACGAATGGATTGCATGAATTTGCCGCGGTACAGGTTGGCGGAACGTGCGATTGTATGGCAGGATTGTTCGTGCCTTCTGCACGCAAACTTCCCCCCATGACTTGGTACCAGCTGTCGTAGACCTTCCAGAACCCAAAGTCGCGTGTCACAGTCTCACTTTGGCCAGTAAATGTTGCGGTAGAGGACTGACACACAAAGCGGGGGACGGAAAGGTACTTGCCAAGAGCTGGGTTTACCTCAGACATGTCGGTATCCAACGCATAGGTTTCTGGAGAACGGACGGTGGAGATAGCGTACACACCGGAATTGTTGGAACCGTTGGTGCGATAGGTAATGGCGGGTGAGTTTGCGGTGGCGGTTGCCGAGAGGCGACCTCCAGGGATTTTTGGCGCAAGCGCCATTTGCGCACAACTATCGATCTCGGTGGCATCAAAGAAGGTGCCGGTGATGGTTCCTGTGCAGGCTTGCGTTGTAGGGACATTGAGACAGTCATACGTTGCCGTTCTTGAGAAATCGGAGGAACGACAGGCAGACCAGTGGGGACCACATTCGATACAGCAAGATTGTGTTGTGCCGCAATCGTTGGTTTGGGTGCCGGCGCCGCAGGCGCCGGTACAGGCGGACCAGTTGTTGGCATTGCCTCCGCCAGCACAGAACCATCCCGGATCATCACATAGCCAATCGTTGGTGTTGACGTTCCAGATGCAAGATACGCTACCGCGGCACTGGAGGTCACAACAGTTACTGGGGGCTTGAGAGCGGGGGACACCGTTACAGTCTTGGGCGGGGCCGCCACCTCCACCGCCACCACAGTTGCCGGTACAACAAGCGTCAGCACAGTGACCAGCATCTATATTTCCACATGCACAGTTGGGTGAACAGGAGCCGCTACCGCCGCAACCACAAGAACAGGGTTGTTGGTTTTCGGGGGGAGGGGAAGAGTCAGGGGGAGGGGTAGAGTGACAACCATCACAATACTTCCAGTCATATGTTGTCCCACCAGGGTTCATACAGTCTTCAACACATGTATTCGCATCGACTTCATGACAATTTCCAATGCCAACACACCCACCACCACCATCCCCACACATCACCACAGGAGTTTCGTTACATAACGGGTTTGTTTCTGTACAACAACCCGCAACCATCGCACAGCTCCAACTTCCGGAATAAAAAGTAGGACCACATTGCTCTGCCTTAACCTGTGTATATGCTAAAAAAAATAGCACACACCCAAATATTGCAAATAATATATTCTGTGTAAATATTTTTGTCTTTAAAAAAGACATACATCCTCTCGTTTGTCTTCTCTACTTCGGGGAATAAAATTATATATTGTAATATAACCACCAGCAGACGATCTAGAAACTGAGATAGGAAATCCAGATTTTACTTTTTTAAAAACTGCAAGACTTAAATGGGGATTCTCTCTAATAGTAATGCTTCTAAAAAACCCAAACTGTTGTTGGTACTTTTTTGCAAGAAGTGAACACCTATCCTCAAATGTAATCAGTGTAATATCTCGCATTAATATTCTTCGCAAACCGTCAATGCTCCAGTAAAAAAAGAAATCTTTTGTATGGAATGCGTAAGATCCATACATTTGTGAAGCCTGTTCATTGTATGTCATTTTTTTCGCCATATCATATGGGTTTTGTGCAAAAAAAAGTAAAACGAAAATTCCAAAATAACCGAACCATAAAGTAGGTACTGCAAGACAGCCGGTTATGATATATATTGCTCTATTCATATTATCTTTCTATTACACTTGTAACATATGTATAAGTTGATTCATTTTTTTGAGAGTTAATAAACAATAAATCAATCCTGCCTTCATCAACTCTGTCTATGGAAAGTTGTTTTTTTATCCCATTTAAATCAAGTCCCATTACCTGAGTAACCACGCTTATTATCTGTTGCTTTTTTTGAGTACCAGCAAAAAGAACAATTTTTTCACCTTCTTTTGGAAGAATTGTAATATCCTTATACAAAATACGTATTGTCTTTTTTTGAGGAAAGTCATCAACCCTATTCAATTGAAATGCGTCTACATTATTTTCAGAGACAGTAATCTCTTCTGGAGACCAAACATGTTGTATGGGAATACTATATTCCCCAATTTGAACTTCAACAATTTGATTATTAGCCATTTCATTTTTTGAAATATTTTGAATAAATGACCGAATAAATTCATCTTTATTGTTATTTTCAAAAGAAACAGATCTCGATTTTTGAAAAAAAACCGAGATCCAAAGAGAAGATATTATCAGTAAGAAAAAAACAGATGTGCTTAAACACGCTCTCTGTACAACATTCATAAACACAGTGTACTATGCCAACGAATAAAAGCGCAACAACATAGCACATTAAAACCCACATTTTTCAATTGGGGGGATAATATCCTGGCTCTACACATACCTGATTCTTTGGCACACTAAATTCGGGAACATCACCTGAATTAAACCATTGGCTATCAAGTAACATCACTTTTTTTAATACCTCAACATCAGAAGCATATGTTTTCCCACAAAATTCACGCACTTTTTTCCATGCATTTAAAATTGTCTGATTAAATTCATCTCTAGAAGAAAATGGTGTGAATTTCTCACCTTTTCGTAATGCTTCAAAATATTTCACATATTGCTTCGAAAAAGGTCTTAAGGTGGTGCTAATTAACTTTGGATCACAAGCTAAAGGAGATTCTTTGGTTAGTGGGGATGAAAACAATATAAGTCCTTTTCCCTGATTCACACCATTAGTCTGTGAAAGCGGTAACACTTTTAATTTTTCCAATTCAGAGTATTCACCCAAACTTCTCGGAGCTGTTTCAAGTTTCGCCCCCAGCTGCTGAACTAACAAATTATCAAGTGGAACTTCAAGTTTATAGAAAAACAAAGTTGGATTTTCTTTTGTACGCTGATGAACGTACAAAATATTTGCAACTCTTGTACCATCAAACTTCTCAAGAACAGCACAACGGACAGGAATAGACGGTATTCGTGTAAAAAGAGAAAATCTTTGCTGTTGTTGAATCATAACATCTGGTAAATCCCAAAATATTCGCTCATCAAATTGAATGCTTCCCATTGTAAATAATGACATTCCAGCAGACTCTTTCTCTATATTCTTCAAAGCCGCTTTTAGCGCCTCTTCTGTGGGGTAAAAATTCTTTTCATAAATTATTTTGTCTTTTTCAACCTCTTTTATTTCTCCAAACATTTTTTGCAAATTCTCGCCAAAGATTTGCAATGGCGAAGATTGTTCGCTTAACTTTGCAGGAGCAAAGACGTATGCGCGTATTTGCTCTCCGGTTACCTGAAGTTTTTTGTCAACAATTTTTGCAGCAACTGTAAATCTCACTCCAAACTGTTCATTAGAAACCTCGAGATAAGTATCTCCATTTCCATTGTCCACAAAACGCAGGTTCAAATCTACTAATTTCCAAGAAGGATTTTCTTGTGCAGATAATCCAATATTTTTCACTGGAATAGAAGGATTTTCTTGCCCCACTTTTGGTGTTTTTACAGCCAAAAAATACTTTCCCTGAATTGGTCTCTTTATTGTTTCTGAGCCAGAGGATTGTAAAACGTTTGCAACTTGATCTGAAGTAAAAATAAGCGCTGCATCTGAGCTTATTTTTCCACCACCCCACTGATCCATAGCTAAAGTCGTTATTTCGAAACTTTTAATGTTCTGTTCTGTTATCAACCTTGCAATTTCCGCTTTTGTTTCCTCAGAAACCTGAGATTCGCGCAATGAGGCAGGCTGCTCTTTAAATGAAGTTACCTCTTGAGCTGGGGTAATAAAACGAAGAAAAATACCCTCGTTAATTAGTGCAGAGTCTCCAACAGCTTTCGAACCACTCGAATTTATCAACGAAACGTCAAGTGCGTACCTTTGAGTACCAATAACGGTTGGGTTATGTTTATCATCCCAAGTTGACTCAATTTCATACGAAAAGAGAGGAAGAGCCAACGGATTTACAACTTCTAATCCCGCTTTCTTTACTCCACCATCTTCAGAGACTTTTAATGAGGCTGCGCGTACCTCGTATGATCTTTTTTTATGATCATTTGCAATAGTTGTTTGTGCCAGTATAGGCTGAACGCTATTAAGCTCAAATCCGTCAGAAGAAATTTTACCCCGAAGTAAAACGGGAACTTCGGTAAACCTCTGTGTTTCCACATGGAACGCATACAGACGTCCGATTGTAAAAACCTGAGGAGTTTTCTCATGAACCGCATACATAAGTATTTTTTCAGCTACAATTGGCGCCCAAAGCGATACAGTTTTATGCTTTATTCCATCTTTTTCAAAACCATTATCTTCCAACGCTTTTTGAAGAGTATCTAGGTTCTTTTGTCCAAAAGCTTCTCCTCCAAAAGCTTCCAAGGTCAGGTTAATTTTCCCTACGTTAATAGGACTCTTTTGCATAGCTTCATCTTGGGAAAGAAGGTCTGGAAGGGGAGGAGGTGTTAGCTCAGGAGCTTTCAGACAAGCAGTCAAGGCTGCAGCCGCTGCTGCCTCACCGCTCAATAATACAAATTCTCTTCTTGTTAATCTAAGTTCATCAAGAGACATACGCGTTCCTCTTTACTATAGTTAATTATCTACACAAACACCGATTAAAAACAAGCCTATAACAATGTTTATTGTACCAAAATTATGAAAAAAAAACATACGCACTTGATGTGTATGAATCTCCCACGACCTTACGGTCGGGGTTTCACTTTATGCAAATCCTAAAAGGATTTGCCCAGAATCTTTCTTTCCTTGATGTTCAATATAGTCTGTAATCATGGTTTCATTCATACCAACCGTTGTGACAAAATATCCTTCAGACCATATGCTTGCTGTTCCCCAATAGACTTCTTTCACGAATGGGAATTTTTTCTTCATTTCGCGAGCTGTATTTTGTTTAATGATTCCTACTACTTTCCCCACACTCATCGTTGGCGGAATACTGACTAAAAGATGGAGATGGTTTTGATCATGGTTCACTGTTTTGAAGCGAATGAGGGGGTAATGTTGGGTGACTTCCGCCAACTTGATATCAAGATGAGAAAAAATTCCATCGTTGAATATATTCTTGCGATATTTTGTCACAATCACGATATGGTAGTCACAGTGGTACACACAGTGTGGGATATGGGTAAGCTCCGTCACACAGACTATTCTACATCGCTAGAAGAAAGATTCTGGGGATACTCCATCCCTCGACCTTACGGTCGGGGATTTATGTGAGGAGTTGATTAAATCTACTCCTTCTCTTCTTCCTTAAGAAACTCTGGATGTTTCTTCATATCCACCTCAATGAGTGTACGAAGATAAACCGAGCGTGGCACTTTCTTTTCTTTAGAAACCCAATCTAAATATCTATTTATTCGAGGTGATATAAAAAAGTTAAAACGAACATCAATAGTATCTCTGGCATACTCTAGAGCCATTGTTAATGTCTTCTCAAGAGTTTCATCAGAATACTTGTATGTCTGTAGTTTTTCAGATTCAACACCCTTAAGAACGTGGGGGGTATTCTTTCCTTTATCTCTGTACAACACAATAACAGGCTTCTCGAGTTGAAGCGCAAGCGCAATCTCATACCCCGTTCCTAAAACCTGTGTTGTAGCTTCGACCACAATCGCATCCGCACGAACAATCCAAAGTCGCATTCTTTTTGCATATAAACGCGCTGCATCTTCAGACTCACCCTCAACATCTTGTATCTCTCTACTTATCGAATGCTTTGTTAAAACTTCACATTCTAACACTTCTAAAAGCTCAATAATCCGCTTATAATCCTCTCTATTTCCTTCAAGAGATCCAATGAAATGTACTTTCATAGTTAAGCGAATTCCAACACATGCGCGTTATCAAATTGCGCAAGTGGGGGAATATACCCTTTCGTTGCTGTAACAATGATTGACTTTGCAGGAAATTCTACACCAGGAGAAACAATCTGTACATAATTTTCCCACAAACCACGATCACCATTCAACACTACAACACTTTCCATGATGCATTTTTCTCGCACAAAAACCTCGCTAAATTCTTCGTATGAAAAATAATGATAACTTTGTGTTGACTCAATGTCCCAAACTGGGGTATCGATATACTTCATAAATCCTATTGCACGAAGAAAATCGCATTTTGACATTGCATATAAATTTCCATCAAGTTCCTGACAATTGAGTCTATAAAGATCGTACTCATCTATGATGCGAAACATGCGTTTTTTTGCTTCTTCAGTTCTAAAAGTGAATTGAATATCTTCATATATACCATTCACCTTAGACACCATAAGTCCATCATAAAGTACAAAACTTCCGGTTTGTGAGAGCAAGGAAATGAGGCTTTTAAATATTTTTGCTGTGTGTTTTTTTGCTTCATCTTCTGATTCATGGTCAGAAAATACAGAAAACACTTCATGCATTACATTGATAGCAATCATGAGGTCAAATTCTTGTTTTGGAAACGTAGATGGATCACAAAGATCGGCAGAATAGTATGTGGCTTCCACACCGGCAATATTGCGTGCTTGCTCCAAACTTGTATTATTCTTATCTAAACCATACAGTTCAATTCGATCTAGAAATCCGTTTGCCTGCGCAATATGGTGGAGAATTTCAATAAGTCTACCGTCGTTACATCCAATATCCAAAATACGTATTTTCTTTTTTGGATAAAGAGCGATTAATCTTCGAATACTGTACAAAATCTGCGGAATTGCCAAAGCTTTACCGCGCTTCAGATAAAAACCATACAAAAGCTGGTCGTTGTAAAGTTTAGGAATAAACATAATATGTGTGTATTGAGTATGCGATAAATGTGTAATTTGTTCAATGCTTTTTGGGATTATACTCGAAGGTTGTACAAATTGCACTATCTCTCACATTCTATTTCCCCCCTCAATACTCCCTCACCCCAACCCCTGTGGTAAAACTCTGCTCCACGATATCCACCGGCTTATCCGTCTGAGGATCACCCTTCTTCAACGAGAAAGCGATGTTGGCAAACGTGAACAAGCCATTGTTGTCAGTACAGGTAAATGTTGGTCCTGCCGACACATAGACATCAGATCCGGTCAAGTACACGCCACTATTAGATGCAATCTGCGTGCCGGACAGCGTAAAGGTGGAGGTCAATCCATCCTGATTTAACACCGTCAGCGACCCCGCGCTACACGACTCGATCCGCACAGCATTCCTGATCATCGCCACCATTTGGCTCATGGCATACTCGCCCTGTTGCTTCACGGTGAGATTAATCGAGGTCTTGTTTGATCCGGTCAGTGTGTTAAGAAACAGAGACACCGCGGTCAGCGACATCATCACCAACAATGTGACAACAACAAGCATCTCGATCAAGGAAAATCCATCCTGTTGTGTACTAGAAGTAAACAAACGTACTCGCGCCCAACTCCTCATGACACTCGCATGCCATAATGCCACACATCTCTTCATTGCCACTCCCTCAGCACCGCCCGCGCACTTGTTTCATGCTGTAACTCGTTATCAACCCATATAATCTTTGCATCCACTGCAATCTCCGATGGAGAAGCAACTGTAAACACCAACGATCGCTGGTACTCGGTATTAGCAATCACATCAGTTCCTGCGCACGCACCAGCAGGAAGCGCATCAAAATCGGCCGCCGCAGAAGCGATAATCGGCATACACACCGCAATAGGGCTCACACCCTTTGCGCTCACACTGTCATAAAACGTTTTCCACCCCACGCTGTTACGAAAGTCCTTCACCCACTCAATCGTCTCCTGGCTGTACTTGGTGGCTACACCTTGATTTGAGCTAAACCTGCGATTGCGTGTCACCAACGTTCCGCTGGCAACAATGGTCACTAATACCAATGCCACAATGCCGATAGAAATAATCACCTCGATAAGGGTGGAGCCGGAGGAAGAGAAACTAAAATAGGAACGCAAACATCGCAAATAAAAAGAGAGTCCTCGGTACCCAGGGGTATTGGCCACACTTTGCTTGGTGGCACGTTTACTAAAAAAATCACAAATGAAATGGGAACCCCCGGCGTTCCCATATAATTTGCGCACCCACCTCTGGTTGGTTTTACAACGCCGCAATACCAACTTCATAAATTTCTCCACTATTTGATACTCTCACCGTATACGTAAAGCCCGGCGCTTGATCATTTCCCAGCACAAACGTCTGCGTTTGCCCACCTCCACCCAACCACACCCCACGCGAGAGCACCAAAAACCGCACATCCACACCTTGCGCAAACGCAACAGTTGAAGGAAAAGTATAGGTAATGCGCGAAACCGCAACCTCCGCACCATTACAGAGTGGTGCCATCGTGTATGACGTTGCATCTTGCGACGCAAACACACGGTATCCATCCAGTTTTTCGCCACTATTACATCCCGCAACATTCGGCTTATCTCCCACACTCGCACGCTTTTGCGCCAAACGCAACACCGACACAAACTCTTTTCCTGCCGTAATCACTTGCTGTCGACTGTTAAAACGCTGATATCCTACAATCGACCCACCCAACAAAAGACCCATCAATCCCAAAGACACCACCATCTCGATGAGCGTAAAACCTTTGGTGCGTGGTATAGTGCGGTGCGTGCGTGCAAAAATGGGCAGCCTCATCATATTATGGATTCGATAAACAATAACTCGCTTGTGTTGCTTCTAACGTTGCACATACTTGATACGTTTTTCCCGATACATCCGATGAAAACTCATACTGATACGGCGCCGTATTTTTTGGATCGGTCATAGTAGTTGAGTTTAAGTATCCTGCAGCATTGATGATGCTTATGACCGCATTCCAAGAGGCATTGGAAAGAGAATAGCTTTTGGGGTAGTAACCAACGTCGGATCGATACAACTCCAACCCCGCCCGCGCTTGCTCCAAATCCGCTTTGCGTTTGCCGTCACGCGCACGCACATTGGCAGAGTTAAAACTCACTAACCCTATCGCAGCCAAAATCGCAAGAATCGTTGCCGCAACCAAAAGTTCGATCATGGTAAATCCACGCATGGGGTTGATTTTTTTGCGTACAGCATGCGCCATATCGATTCCTTACTGCTGATTCTTCACACAAAAATGTGTGGCTCCTGCGCCAATACCAGAACACGTTGGGTCTGCCTCTAAACTACTGTTGCCACCACCACCCTCTAGCGTTGCACAAAAGCAGTACGCCGTTGCCGAACAATTCTTGGTATACACGTATTGATCGGCATTCTTTGGGTCAGTTGGCCATCCAGCTGGAGCATACGAAGTAATATAAGACGGATCACAATCTACCGGATACGCATAACTATTTGCTGGATTGGAATAATACTGCTCATACACTGCCGCCATCGCCTTAAGATCGCCATGTCGTTTTGCATCACGCCCTTTTTTCTGCGCCGTGGTGTAGCTCACCGCACCCACACCAATGAGAATACCAATAATGGAGATCACCACAAGAAGTTCGAGAAGGGAAAAGCCGTGTTGAAGCCTCCTGCTCAGTTTTTTTGTGGAAACGGTTGTATGTATCATAGGTTCAGTATGCAGGTGGGGAGGGGGAGTGTCAAATCACATTCGATTGACTGTTTTTTTCGAAGAAGGACTGCTCTTTATTCTACTCAAAATTTGTTTTTATTCCACAATCACCGTCATTGATGACGTGCGAACCTCAGGCGAGCTGAGTCCATCCGCATCATACGCAACTACTTTTGCACTATACGCGCATGAAAATGTTGCACACGTATAGGTGTGCGATAGAGAAATCTGCTCTTTGGTAAATGTGTCACGCACACCATCACCATAATCAAGCTCCACACGAGACACTCCTTTTGCATTTCCGGGATTTGCAGCAATAACACTAAACGTCACCATAGCCTGTCCGTTTTTAACGCGCACCGCGCGCGTTTCTGGTTTAACTTGCGGCTCAGAGCGGAAGGATAAAATGAGTGGGCGTTGTTTACATGCGCTAAAACATCCACCGGGACAATCTAGCACCTGTCCCGCAGTCGGGTTTCCACCAGGGACCATGGTAATGGGGTCGCAACACTGATGCCCCCATCCTGCACACACCGCAACAGGATACTGCGTGCGCGCGGCAACTCCAGCATCACGATATAACAATCGTGTACTACGCCCATAGACTGAGAGCTCAACAAACGTATTAATAGGTTGATTGTATACAAAGATCGCCCCAGACGACCCTGCATTTTTGCGCACAAATGGAGGAAGAGAACCAGATCGCAATACGATAGGATCGCTTTCGCGATTCACACACACTACTTCTACATGATATTCACGATCATTTGTAAACCGAATTTGCACCGCGGACAGCGCATATGCTTGTTCTGCAATAGTAAACGTTTGCGTACACAACACTGCGTACGCGTTGTTTACTTTTGCTCCTGAGCGTATTTTTTCCACTTCATCATCAATTTGAAGTCTTGCCATCACCAACAACACTTCACGTCCACCAAAAAATACGACTGCAAGCACGAGTGCAATAGATCCAAATGTTTTTGCCAACATAGTAAGAATACGCATACATGTAGTGTACTCAATCGTGTATAAAAACTCGAGTGTGAAAAGGGAAGTGTGTATCGCGATTTTCTTGCACAATCATCGTATCATACTATCCACAACACGCACCCTACAGTAATGAAAGATACCACGCAATAATCAGCTCACCAAACACTAAAGTGATCACTGATCCCAACACTAAAAAGGGGCCAAATGGAATAGTGTGTTTCATCTTCTTTTTTCCTGCCACAATGAGCGTAACACTTACAACCGCACCAATCACGAATGACAATAACACACCCAACACCATGCCCGGCCATCCCAAAATAAGACCTAGGGGAAACACGAACTTAACATCACCCAACCCCATACCGCGACCTTTGGTCACCCAATGAAGGAAAAAGAATGTTACTAATGCCCATACGGAAACTCCAAGCGTCAACCAAAAATCAAATGGCTGCATTACACCAAATGCATACAACGCGATGCGATACAACAACCCCAGCGTAGTGAGTGTTATAACAATGCCGTCCGGAATAATGCCATACACAATATCTGTAAAAAAGACAACAATAAAACAGATACCAACGCACAACCAAAACCCGCGCTGAAGAATAAGTAGCGGTTGTTGTGTGAGGCGGAAAAAGGTAAATCCAATCACATACCACCACACAAAAAGGCCTGCGGTAATGAACTCTATTGCTGGATACGTCCATGAAATTGGTTTATGACAACGTCTACATTTCCCACGCAAAAGAACAAATGAGAACAATGGAATGTTGTCATACCAATTGATCTGTTTTTTGCAGTGCGGACACTTGGATCTGCCATACACAAATGATTCGTCATGCACAGATCTGTAAATCAGTACGTTTAAAAAACTACCGATTGTAAGTCCAAAAAGAACTAAGAAAAAAATGGTGATCACAAACATATTCCAAGTGTAACACGGAACAGGTCATCCTACATGAAGGACATGTAAAAAGGGCGACTATAAAGTCGCCCTTCCATTTCATGTTTCAACACTCTTATGGGAGACAAATAAACTCTGTTGTGTATAGTGGCGCCGGATTGTACCCGTTTGCCCCCGCAGGACATGCCCCAAGAGGAAGTGCAGTGTAGTGATCTTTACACGCATCAAGCGCCTCTTTTTGAAATGCTTTAGATGCAGGCTTGAAACACGCATACATTGTTGCGTTTGCGGTATCATCTTTGAACAACCACAACTCACCACCCGATTTTGGGTTGGTGAGACGTTGCGTAAATCCTTCTTTCACCTCTGCTGTATCAGTAAGCGCAGTCATCCAAGGAACGTCTGTAGCAGCGCTGATCTTACAAAACGAACCTGTCACCGTTCCCGTATTTGCAGTTGACGCACAGTTTGCTGGCGTGCCACCAGGGAGTAACTCAATCGCCTCCTGATTCACGGTAAGTAGCGTGTTGTACGATGCATCGTTCCATGGATAAATTTCATGAATCGCATAATAGCGATCAATCGCATTAATGAGTTGTGCCGCATCTGATCGGTGTCCCGTGTCACGACCTTTGTTAATTTGTTCAATTGGGTTAATAGAAGACAGCACGGCAACGGCAAGTACGCCGATCACCGCAATAACCACCAAAAGCTCAATCATGGTGAAACCTGCCTTAAGCAGAAGTGATTTCATAGCGTAACTCCTTTTTATTTTCGACTACCATTAGAGTACACACGTTCTTCAAGTGATGTCAAGAGAGTTCGGGAAAATTTCTCTTTGTTGTGCTCACTTCTCACTATACATCACTATCATCATTCTTCATTTAAAATTGACTCGTCAAGTTATAAATTGGCAGTACAATCGCAACAATAAGGAATCCCACCCCAATACCAAGCACAACCATAATGAGTGGTTCTAATGCGGTCGACAAATTTTTTACCGCATGCTCCGATTCTGATTCATAAAATCCTGAAAGCTTTAACAACACCTCGTCCAGCTTCCCCGTTTCCTCACCAACCGCAATCATTTGCCCCACAAGTGGAGGGAAAGATTCCTGTCGCGCCATAGCCTCTGCAAATGACACTCCTTTTTCCACATCGTTTGCTGCATCTTTAATAGCTCTGCGAAAAATCGCATTCTCCATAGAATCACCAACAATTTGCAGTGCTGATAAAAGTGCAACTCCGGCAGAGAGTAAAAGTGCGATTGTTCGGGAAAATTCAGTCATCATGATTTGCACGCGCAGCACCCCATACACCGGGATTTTTAATAAAAGAGCATCAATTTGCCACTCACCATATTCCGTTTTTTTCCACTGTTTGAGCGCATATCCACCTCCAACGAATGACAAAAGAAACAGATACCAATATGACACCATAAAATTTGAGAGACTAATAAGTGCCTTTGTCATCCCAGGGAGCTCTGCACCAAAATCTGCATACATTGACGTCAATTTTGGTACCACAAAAATCATCATGATGAACATAACAACTACCATCGCGATCATCACGATCACCGGATATACCAATGCGCCTTTTGTTTTTGCTTTAAACTCGTGGTCTTTTTCCAAGTTATCTGCCAACCGATGCAGTACTTTATCGAGCACACCAGCTGACTCACCAGAACGAACCAGTGCAATGTATACGCGAGAAAATACGTTCCCTTGTTTTTGGAGTGCGGCAGCAAATGACGTACCACCCTCTACTTCACGATGAAGCGATGCAACAATCTTTTGCATTGCTGGACGGCTTTGCTGTTGCAAAATAGTAAACGCCTCGGTAAGCGTAAGTCCTGCAGTAATCATGGTAGAAAGCTGGCGTGTAAAGTTGACAACATCGGCATTTTTTACCTTATCCAACACCGCCTTCAACGCTTCCAACTCAGAACTCCCTTGTTGATGCAAAGAGATAATGAACATACCTTTTTCTTTTAATAGCGCAGATGCTTGTTGTGTTGTTTGCGCCTCAACTTTACCCTTGAGGAGTTCGTTTTTTGCATTTTTCACTTTGTACAAAAAAATTGGCATATCAATGAAAACCTTTTACGTGTGTGTTGATGCGTCCGGCTTGTATCCATACTCAATTGCTTTGTCTTCAGAGATAAGTCCTTGTTTAAGCAACTCACCCAAACTGGTATTCAAGGTCATCATGCCAAACTCAGATGACGTTTGAATCACGTTGTCCAATTGGAACGCTTTTGCTTCACGAATAAGATTGCGCACCGCAGGTGTTGCAATAAGCACTTCTGCTGCAACCGCGCGTCCACCGCGAAGTGACGGAATAAGCCGTTGCGAGAAAACACCCGCAAGCACCATTGCTAATTGGCTACGCACTTGTGCTTGTTGTGTGGCGGGGAACACGTCAATAATGCGATCAATGGTTTGTGATGCAGAGTTGGTGTGCAGTGTTGCAAACACCAAGTGTCCTGTTTCGGCAACCGTGAGTGCTGCAGCAATGGTTTCAAAATCACGCATCTCACCAACCAACACCACGTCAGGATCTTCACGAAGCGCGGAACGTAGTGCAACATCCCAAGAATGTGTGTCCGCGTGAATTTCGCGTTGAGAAATGAGTGATTTTATTGGTTCGTACATAAACTCAATGGGGTCCTCAATCGTCAAAATATGTTCACTGCGATTGCAGTTAATTTCATTGATGATAGCGGCAATGGTTGATGATTTTCCATGCCCCGTAGGACCGGTCACTAATACAAGCCCCTGCCGCAAATTTGCAAACGAATGACACACTGAAGGAAGGCCAAACTCTTCAATCGTTTTGATTTTTGCAGGAATTAAACGAAGTGCAGCAGAAGTGATACCACGTTGTTGGTACACGTTGACACGGAATCGACCAAGGTTTTGAAATTGGTATGAGAAATCAACCTCTTTATTTACAGAAAATAACTCTTTTTGTTCAGGCGAAAAAATGGGGCTAATGAGTGCCTCCATGTCTTGGGCCAAAAGTACTTCTTGTCCACTGATGGGAGTGAGTAATCCATGAATACGAAGTGTTGGTGGATGCCCCGCAATCAAATGAAGATCAGATGCGTCCTGATCAATCACTTGTTGCATCATTTCTGTAATATTCAACATCGTACTCCTTTATATTTTTCTCTTTGGCGCGTACACGCAACACAAATTAAATTTGTGCAACACGCAATACTTCCTCTATTGTTGTTATTCCCTCTAATACTTTCAAATATCCATCTTGTTTCATGAGAATCATGCCGTCGGTTATTGCTTGTTTTTCAATATCACTTCCTGGTTTTCTCTCCAAAATAAGACGGCCAATTTTTTCTGTCATCACCAACACCTCATATACACCAATACGTCCTTTATATCCTGTACCACCACATGCCTCACATCCTTCACCTTTGTATAAAACAACTTGGTCTTTCTTGTTTTGCTCTTGCCATCCTGTGTATAAATCGCCCAACACTGCTTTGATATCATGTAACACTGGCTCTTCCGGAGTGTATTCTTTTTTGCATGCCTCACATATTTTTCGCACCACACGTTGCGCCATCACCAACGTCATGGATGACACAAGCAAAAACGGTTCTGCTTTCATGTCTAATAAGCGGGGAAGTGCACCAGCTGCCGAGTTCGTATGCAATGTTGAGAACACTAAGTGACCTGTGAGCGAAGCCTGAATCGCAAGTTCTGCAGTCTCCTCATCACGAATTTCTCCCACCATAATAATGTTGGGATCTTGTCGCAAGAACGAACGCAGTCCTGAAGCAAAGGTTAATCCCGCTTGTGGGTTAATTTGCACTTGATTGATGCCCGCCATTTGATACTCCACAGGATCTTCCAATGTCATAATATTCACTTTTGGAGTATTAATTTTATGAAGAAGAGAGTAGAGTGTGGTTGTTTTTCCTGATCCCGTAGGACCGGTAACCAACACAATACCATGTGGGACCACAGCAGCAGCCTCAAGATTCTTGAGCGCATTACCACGTAGCCCCAATTCTTGCAATGTAGGAATACCACCTGTTTTTTTCAATAAACGCATCACTACTTTTTCACCATGTACTGTTGGTAACGTAGAAATACGAAGATCCACTTCCTCTTTTTCAACTCTAAACGTAAAACGACCATCTTGTGGAATACGCTTTTCATCAATTTTTAAGTCAGATAACACCTTAATACGCGACACCACCGCATCCTGAACTGATTTAGGCAAAATCAATTTTTCATGCAAAATGCCGTCAATACGATAGCGTACACGCGTTTTATCTTCCTGTGGTTCAATGTGAATATCAGACGCTCGCGCCTTTACTGCATACGCCAAAACAGTTTCAACAATTTTTGCGATGGGAGCTTCACGGAGTGTATCACCTAAATTTCTTCCTTCTGCAATTTTGAGCGATACACCGCGCTGTTGTTCATTTGGTGTGTTATCTTTTAATGCCGCAGTTACTTCAGAAGAAAGACTTTGTGCATACCGCTCTAGCACCGCACGCGAAAGCTCAGATGGTGTCGCAAAATGCGCTAACACACGCATACCAGTCTTCTTTTCCATAAAATCAATCACACCCAAGTCGAGCGGATTTTTCATGGCGACTGATAATGTATTTGCTTGGCGATCAAGTGCAAACGGCAACAAAATATACCGTTTTGCAGTAGACTCGGGGATGAGCGCAAGCGCTTCTGGAGAAACACCAACTTCTGACAACGTGATGAACGGAATGTTATACAGTGTGGATTTTGCTTGTGTGAGTGCTTCTTCTGAAACGGTTTGCTTTTCTTCAACAATTTGTTCAAATGATTTTCCAGTGTTGACGTGCTGAAGATTTATCTCATCAAACTGGTCCTGCGTGACATCGCCATGCTCAAGCAAAATATCAAGAACCGATGAATAAAACGCTGGTGATTGCGCCTGGGCAGAATCCATAGGATCATGGTAGCATATCTGCGACAGTAAGGCACCAGCAACGATCAAAACGATCAACAATAAAAATGGTAAAATCTGTACACATGAATAAAAATCAAATCATTGAACACATCACCACATATCTTTCTGACAGAAACCAAATGGTTGTTGCAACGAGCGGGGAACATCCATGGATAGCTACGGTATACTACGCACTTGACGCTCATCTCAAGTTTTTATTTCATAAGTGACCCTAAAACTCTACACGGTTCACACATCGCCACAAATCCGCATGTAGCAATTTCGGTAAGCGATTCACCACAACATCTCTCTTCTAAGAAAAAGGGGA
>Ga0172370_10004060_pt1 | contig 19849 bp, 26 predicted proteins | sample LakKiv5m_FD_114538 | JGI IMG/M metagenome (GOLD analysis project Ga0172370, IMG submission 114538) | Freshwater microbial communities from Kabuno Bay, South-Kivu, Congo - kab_022012_11.5m | ecosystem: Environmental > Aquatic > Freshwater > Lake | place: Democratic Republic of the Congo...
ATCCGATTATCTCAAGAAAAGTTAAACCTCTCTTTTTAAGAGGAGATTATGATACTGCCATTTTTCAAGCATTTAAAGCTGTTGAGGTGCTTGTTAGAGATAAGGGGAATTATTCAAAAAGCGATTATGGAGTCAACCTGATGAGGAAAGCTTTTAACCCAATAAGTGGAAATCTTACAAACAGTCACTCCCAACCATCTGAAAAACAAGCGATGAGTGATTTATTTTCTGGTGCCATTGGACTATTCAAAAATCCGACAAGTCACAGGGATATTAATATCGTTTCCTCTGAAGAAGCTGCTGATTATATAAAAATTGCCAATTGCCTATTAAAGATGATTGATGGATGAGTGCTTCAATAAGAATATGTTTTTCTAAAGAACTTTTTTCAGTTGTTTTTGTATTTTAGGAGTTAAACAAAAGACACTCGTCATTTGTGGGCACTTTCGCAACTATCTTGGGGAAAGTAAAGTTCTCCTGTCCCATAATCCAGGTTCTGATATCGTCCCACATAGCCCACGGTAAATAAGATTTTCAGATATAATTCGTAATATGTTGAATAACGAAACTGATGTTAGTTTGAGAGAGAGAGAGAGAGTTAAGACTGCGTTGCATCGAATACTGAATGTTTATCACATTGCCAATTTGTATTTTCACCAGACAGAAGCTTTTCCTGAACATTTTTCTTCGATCAAATCTAGATTACCGATGCCCGGATATTATGCTACGCGTTTAGAAACATATATTTCCCCTGATATTTTGGACGAAAAAAGCATCTCTGATCCCGGAATGCACATTACTCAAAGCACCGTTGGCTTATTAGACCAAGCTGAATTAGACCAGATGATTTCAGCAATTAATTGGAATGAAATGATTTTTGATTTGAGGGTATTTACCGAATTTATTGAACAACGCGGCGGTGATGAGGTGGTGGACGCAATAAGATCACGTTTACAGAGGGTTTGTAAAAATATAGTAAAAATGTCTTTCCTGACCGGTGAAACTGAAAAAGAGAAAATGGTTGCCAAAATTATGTTTCAACTAAACGGAATTTTCAAAGATTATCAAGGTAAAAGTATGCCATGGGGGAGAGGGTTTATAGCTTGGCTGATAAAAAATAAAAATTAATGTAAAGACAATGTGTGTGACTAAAAGCCTTGACAAAATCAAATATTCTGATATTCTGAAAATATGAAAGCGGTGGGGATATTGAGAAATAGGGGACAACTGACCATTCCTGACAAGATTAGACAGTCTGTTTATTGGCTGAACCAAAATAGTGCCATAGTTTTTACTGTAACCAACCAGCAAAAAATTTTTATTGAACCCCATCAACCTTTAAAAAATTTACAATTTATTATGAGTTTGGTAAACAAATCTAGATCTATACACGGCGAATCTTCTATTAGTGGAGCAGAAGTTTTACAGCAAGACCGTGAGATGCGTTAAGTATGACTACTTTGGTGATTGATTCTTCGGTGATTATAAAATGGTTAAATCAAGATAGTGAGTTGTTTATTGAACAGGCCGATCTTCTCTTGAAGCATGCTGTGCAAAATAAAGTAGAGCTACTTGCTCCGGAATTGGCTAAATATGAAGTAAGTAACGTTTTGCTTAAGGGAAAAAATCTATCCAACAAGCAATTTACGCAGATTTTGGAAACTATGAGCGAGCTACCTATTCGTTACATAGGTGAAGATCAACAACTAGCTCAAAAAAGTTTTGATATTGCCACCAAGTTTATGATGACTTATTACGATGCTGTATTTGTGGCGTTGTCTGACATTTTTGGTGCCAAATTGGTGACAGATAATTTGAAACACCAAGGTAAAGCAAGTTCGGTAATTGAGGTGATATCTTTAAAAGACTACCGATAAATTATTTTTAAATTTTGATTTTGATGAACAACAATGTATTTTTTTATAAATTTAGTAAGACAAATCGAGCTATGAGTTTTATAATCAAAAGAATATGACGACGGCAACAGCAGCAGAAAGAAGTTATCCACAGATTAGAGAACTTGATTTAAAAGGTTTATTGGCAAGATTGTTTGCCGGTTTAAGAAGAGTTTTTGCTAATGATAAGTCACCAGAATTGCAACCGGTCTGTGCGGCTAAGGTCAGCCAACTAGGTGAAGGATATCGATCCGATCAAATATCAAAAGATTTACCAATGATTGATGACTTAATAAGAAATGTTGGTGCAGTGGTTTTTAGAAAAAAAGAAGTGGCAATGAAAGTAGCAAAAAAAGCTGAAGTTCCGTTATTTAGTTTTGAGATAAATTCTGGCACTTTTTTTGTTTTAGGTAGAAAACAAGATATTAGTCTTGTGCTTGGATTCTTAGAAAAAAAGTACGTTGGCCAGCATAACGTCTTGTTAAACATGAAGGCTGATAAAACGTTGCTTAGGTACAATGAACAACTTGTCTATTGGGCAAGGAGCAGTTATTTTCAAGTATCTGAAGATAAAACAATTACGTTAAGAGAGTGGCTTGAATTGGCAAGATAAGTAATTAAGAAATACTTTGCTCTAAACTAATATCAATTTCTTTAAAGCCACATTTTTTATAAAAGCTTATTGCTTTTGTGTTTTGGAAGTAGGAGTTTACAAATAACTTTTGATATCCAAGCTTTTTGGCATAAGCTGTAGATTCTTTTATCAGTCTTTGCCCGATTCCTTGTGATCTGTAATCTGGAATAACTCCCATGTCTGCAATTTCAAAATAGCGTGATTTGCGATAACCAAAAGTTTTCGGTGCGCAGGCAATATAACCTACCGGTTTATCAGCGTCCCATGCCATTAGACACAATCTAGTTTGGTCTTGAACAAGCTTGGTGAAATAGTCTTTTCCAGTTTGTGAGTCTGCCCAGTCAAGGACAAGATCTGAATCATATTTAGCATTGTCTACGAAAGATTCATTGTTAATTTTTTGTAAATTGTGAACATTGGTCACTGTGGCTGGTTTGATTGTAATGTTGTGCATAAATAAGTTTAAACAATTATGGTGTTTTCGTGTCTGTAGCCAAATTTTCCTTCAAGATATATACCCGGTTCAATGGTGATAATCATGTTTGATTTGAGTTGTACTGGGTTTTGGCCATTGAGAGAAGGGGGTTCATGGATCTCTAGCCCTAGACCGTGGCCGGTAGTGTGAGTAAACTGTGCACCAAAACCAGCAGAAGTGATCACTTGCCGCGCAGCTTGGTCAAGCTGCGCGGCAGAAACAGCTTGTCCCTGCTTAACTTTCAAAAGCGTTTTTTTGGCTTGTCTGTAAGCATTTTTAACTACAGCCTCAACTTTTAAAAATTTTTGAGTTGGGTTTTTACCAAACCAGATGGTTCTTGTCATATCTGAACAGTAACCTTGATACTTAACTCCGCAATCAATTAAAACCACGGTTTCTGATTTAAGTTTTTTATGAGAAGGTTGATGATGAGGGTTGGCAGAGTGGTGGCCGAAAGCGATGATAATAGGAAAGGCCAGCTCTGCATGAGGATATTTTTTGCACTCTGACTCAAAAATTACGGCCAGCTGTTTTTCGCTGACTCCTTCTACTAGACTGTTTGTGATTTTAGCCAATAGCTTTTTGTTTAAGTTTTTGGCTTGACTGATTTTGTTTTTTTCTGTTTGATCCTTAATCAATCTTTGCGACCAAACAAGATTTTTATTTAGAGGGAAAATGTTTAAATTAATTGTTTGTTGTATGAGTTTCAGTTCGTCCACAAAAAGCGACGAGTAATCAACAAACAAGCTGGTTGCTTGATCGCGGCTTACGAGATTCTTAATGTTATTTTGCAAGTATGTTCCGTGACAGCCCTTGGAGAAATTGACACCTTGGATTTTTTTAGAAAGGGAGAAGAAAGAGGCGATAAGGTCTGTTTGGCAATCTTGACTTAGGTATAAAAATGCTTCTCTTTCAGTAGGGACTAAAAAATTTGAAAATCCGCAAAAATATTCAATGTCAGCTGGACAAGCAAAAAGCACCGATGTCTTAGTTTGATTAAAATTGGCAAGAAACTTTTTTCTTCTTTGTAAAAGGATTTGATCAAATTGGTTATTGCTTGGCATCTGAATTGTCAGTTTGAGCTAAAAATACCACGCTACTGGCGTGAAGCGCATCCTTTTGTTTGTTGCCAGCGATTAAAACAGCAATATCTTTTTCTAGATTTTTACTATCACTGCTTTTCCCATCAATAGTTTGAAACTTGGTCTGTTTGGTAAAAAACTTTAGCTCTTCTTTGGTTTTTCTGGTATCAATGGTGACAGTGTCTTGGTCAAAACTCTTGATAGTGCCAATAGTGACAAACTGTTCTTTTGTCACAGGACTTGATTCATAAACATAAATCAGTTGCGGCTCAAGAGCATTGAGCAAATCATTTTGTTTTTTTTCTCCAATCTTGGTGGTGCCAATGATCAAAGCCCAGTTGCCAATCTCGATGTTTTTGCTTTCAATTTTTTTGTCATTTTTTTTGAAACTTAAATCTTTATTAATCGCCACCACAAAGGTGCCTTGTTTGGTAGAAATTGAGACAGAGTCATCGGTGATTTTTTCTACTTGACCAAAAACTGCTTTGCGCCATGTGTCAAGTTTCTCTAGGTTGGTGGCGGACTCTGTTTGTTCTGCCACCTTTTTCAAGATAAGATCTTTGATCGCGTCTGTACTACTGGCGTTGGTGGCTGATTCTACTTCTTTGCCATCAATTACTACTTTTTTTTCTTGATTTTTGTCAGAAGGTGTTTGAGCGATCGCTTTTTTACAACTGATAAAAAAGAAAGAAAAGAGTAGCGTGGCCAAAATAATTTTTATTTTCATATAGTTATTGTATTGGTTCATACACCAACAAAATATCTGTTGTGTAAGTATTACCGCTGTTTTCCAGTGCAGTGAGATTTATAACATTTGGTCCTTTGGCCAATTCTAGTTCAACAGAAAATTGTTTTTCGTTGTTAATTTGAGTAACGATTTCTTTATCGTTGACAAAGATTACCAGAAAAGCTTGGGCTGGTCCTGATCCCTTGATTAATGTCTTAGGTTGGTTAAGTATCTCGCCATCTTTTGGTGTTTCTATAATGATTTCCTGATTTGCCGATTTTTGTGGTGTAGGGGAGGGAGTCTCTTGGGCAAGATCAATTTCTGTTTGGGGTTGAGTGGATTTTTTCCATTGATAAACGCCAAAGGTCAAAATTAAACCTAAAACCAACCCAATTGCAACTGCTATTACTGTCTCTTTGTGCATAAGTGAGTGCTTATTATACACATGAGTGGACAAGCATGGAAACCATGGTATTATGAAAAATGTATGCAAATAACTTATCTCGGACATTCCGCCTTTAAACTCAAAGGTAAAACGGGTGTAGTAGTGACTGATCCTTATAAGACAGAAGCAGTTGGATTGCACTTCCCCAGCGTAAGCGCTGATTTAGTCAGCATCTCCTTTAATGATGCTGGTCATAATGCTTTGGAAAATGTCAGCCCCTATGCCTCAAGAGAAAAAGTGTTTGTAGTTTCAAAACCCGGAGAGTATGAAGTCTCTGGTATCTCTATTTTTGGTGTACCTACTACTTTTAAAAATGAAACTGGACAGAGTACTGTGGAAAATAATATTTTTACTATTTTGCTTGAAAACTTGAGAATTTGCCATCTTGGCCAACTAAATAGTGAACTGACAGCCAAGCAGGTTGAGGCTATTGGCAGTGTGGATATTTTGCTTTGTCCGGTGGGGGGACTTAATACCATTGATGTTGCTCAAGCAATCAAAACTATTAGGCAGATTGAGCCGTCCATAGTTATTCCGATGTACTTCAAAACTGCCTCTCATCGATTGCCAGAGTTTGCAGATCTTGACCCTGTGGAGAAATTCTTACATGCTTATGGGGTTGAGACAACACCTGTTCCCGCCTTGGAAATTTCCTCTTTGCGTTTGCCGGAAGAAACAGAAGTGGTTGTGCTAATACCCACTGCCGCATAAATAATGAAACTATATGGCTAGTAGACGTGTTCCACCCAATTTTTTTGAAGCCGAACAATCGGTGTTAGGTTCTATTTTGATTGATAGCGAAGCGATTGTAAATGTAGCCGAGTTGCTTAAACCAGAAAGCTTTTATCACGAACAACACAGAGCTATTTATGAGTCAATGCAAGTTCTTTACGAAAAGCGTCAGCCTATTGATGTAGTGACCTTGACCAATGAATTAAAAAAACAACACAAATTTACCCAGGCCGGTGGATCAAGTTATTTGGCTAAGTTGTCGGCTTTGGTATCTACTGCGGCCAATGCTGTTCATTATGCTAAGAATATTGCTGATGCTTATGTTAAACGTTGTTTGATAACTCTTTCTTCTGACATTACTGACGCTTCTCTTGATGAGTCTAAGGAAGCGAAAGACGTTTTGGATTTAGCAGAGCAAAGAATTTTTTCTGTCTCGCAACAACAAGGTCAACGCTCTTTTGTTCATCTGAAAGATACCTTGGTAGAATCTTTTGAACGTTTGGATGAGTTACAAAAATCTGGAGGTCAACTAAGAGGAGTACCCACTGGTTTTAACGATCTTGATAGGATGTTGGCAGGTTTGCAAAAATCAAACCTGATAATTCTAGCGGCACGCCCAGGCATGGGGAAAACTGCATTTGCTCTCAACATTGCCCAATTTGTTGCTGCTAATGCCAAGAAGAAGGTAGGAGTCTTTTCTTTGGAAATGTCTAAAGAAGAACTTGTTGATCGTTTGTTGGTCAGTCAAGCGGATATTGATGCATGGAGACTAAAGACTGGCAAACTTGACCAACAAGATTTTTTGAAGCTTTCAGATGCTATGGGTGTTTTGGCTGACGCCCCGCTTTTTATTGATGACACTCCGGGTTTATCTATCTATGAGATGAGAACCAAAGCTAGGAGATTAATGGCTGAACAGCAGATTGACCTTTTGGTGGTGGATTACTTGCAGTTGGCTAGGGGTAGAAATGTGGAAAACAGAGTGCAAGAAGTAGGAGAGATATCACAAGGTTTAAAAAACATTGCAAGAGAACTCAAAATCCCTGTGTTAGCTTTGTCACAATTATCCAGAGCAGTGGAAAACAGAGGCGAAAAAACTCCCCAGCTTTCTGATTTGCGCGAGTCTGGATCAATCGAACAAGATGCCGATGTAGTGATGTTTCTTTATCATAAAGATGAAAATATGCGTGAGGCAACTAGTTTGAAAATTGCCAAGCACAGGAATGGTGCTTTGGGTGAGATAGACTTATTTTTCCGCGGCGACAGAATTAAATTCTACGGTATGGAAAATAGAAAAATTTAGTTTTTTTAGCTTTTGGTGGTGAAACTAAATAAAAAATAAAATAATCCAGACGAGAGAGCGATAAACAAAACCAAAATTCCCAAGTTGGACTTGGCTTTTTTGTAAGCCACTTTTTCTTGGTTGTCTATACTGGCAATAATGACTCCGGCTATCAACAACCAGACTACTCCTCTGGCAACAACAGACCAGACGCTTGATGCATCAAAAAATTCCACAAAAATATCAGCGAGTTTATCCATTATCTTTCTAGTATGGCTTTTTGTTCTATAAAATGCAAGGATAAATGTTACAATAATGGTTTAAATTAATTAGCCGAGATGGCGGAATTGGTAGACGCGTAGGTCTCAAAAACCTATTCTTGTCAAAGGGAGTGAGGGTTCGATTCCCTCTCTCGGCACTCTATGTTTCCAACGCTTTTTTTTCTTGGTCCAGTTGAAATTAAAACCATGAATGTTTTTTTGGTACTGGCTTTTTTAATGAGTAGTTTTTTCTTTTGGAAAGTGGGTAAGGAAGAGCATTATAGAGAAGATGAGCTTTTTGATGGATTTTTGTTGTCATTTTTAACAGGTATAGTTTTTGCACGGATTGCTCATGTTGTCATACATTTTTCTCAATATGGTTGGCAACTTTTCCAGTGGTTTAATGTTTTTAGTAATTTTGGTTTTTATTTGCCAGCGGGACTGGTGGTTTTTGGCATTTCTCTTTATAGATTTGCTGGCAAGAAAAAATGGGAACAATTTGCGATTTTAGACATGATGACTCCAGCTGTTTTTTTGGGACTTGCGATACTGCAAATTGGAGTTTTTTTTGAACAACCGTTGGAGACCATTTTTTCTTTAAAGCCATGGTTTTTTTCTTTGCATTTAGTAATCAGTTTGCTGGCTTTCTTTTTTTCATGGTATACAAGGAGAGCAGAGTTTCACTATCGCACCTATAGCTGGTACAGAAGTGGTAGGCAGGTGGCGCAAACAGGCTTTGTGTTGGCGATAGGTTTGGTTTTTTTAAGTTTGTTACTTTTGCTTGTCAAAGAGTTTTTGGTTTGCGCCACTCTTTTTGTTTTAGGTTTAACAATACTTATTGGTAGATCAGGTTTTTCTCCCAAGTTTTGGCGAAGCAAAAACTGGTTTTTGAGAAAAAAAAGTGAAAATTAAAACTACTATTTTGCATTCTTTACCTTTTCGTTTGATCTTTGTCGCGTTGATATTTTGCCTTGATCGTTTAAGTAAATTTATAACCAAGGGAGTGGGAGAAGGTGTACTCAACTCTAGTTTTTTAGGTGTCAACTCTACAGTTGTTCTACTGGTTGTGCTTGTTTGCTTGCCGTTTTTCTTTTTTTGGTTGTACAAAAAAGACGAGTATTTTACACTTGGCAAAGATATGTTGTTGGTAGGAGCCTTATCCAATGTTTTTGATAGATTAATGTTTGGTGGAGTATGGGACTGGTTGCCGATGCCTTTTGGATTGGGATTAAATAACTTGGCCGACTGGTCGATTGTGTTAGGGTGTTTGAGTATACTAATAATCAAAGATGCAAATAATCCAACAAAAAATTGAAACTTTGTACGAAGATCAGGATGTGGTGGTGATTAACAAGCCAGCTTTGTGGGTAGTAAACAATGCTGTAAGCGTGGTGGGGCAGACCATCCAAGATTGGTGGTCTGCCCAACTAAAGATTACTGACAAAAGCGAGTGGGAAAAGCTACTACCCAAGGATTTTTCCGATTTGTACGGCCGTCCAGAGCAAATTTTTACTCAACGTGGAGGTATTGTTCATCGCTTGGATAAAGATACTAGTGGAGCAATGATTCTCGCCAAAAATCCTGGAGCATTGTGTGCGTTGTTGGCAGATTTTAAGTCAAGAAAGATACATAAGGTTTACCAATGTTTGGTATATGGTAGGCTAAAATTGAATCAAGATGTTATTAAGTTGCCCCTGGCCAGAAATCCAAGGAACAAACAAAAAATTAGTGTGGACTTAACGGGGCGGCCGGCCGAGACAGCTTATCTTGTTACCAAGCTTTATCGTTTGCCAGACAGTATTGATAAAAATCAAGATCTTTTATCATTAGTTGAGTGCCGGCCGCTCACAGGTAGAATGCATCAGATTAGAGTACACATGGCGCATATAGGTCATCCAATTGTGGGAGATGAAAAGTATGCGGGGAGGAAGCGCACTAGGCGCGACCGCGCATGGTGCGCTAGACAATTCTTACACGCCACTCAAATTGAGTTTTTTCATCCGAGAACAAAAAAAATAATTGCATTAAAAGCATCTTTGTCACAAGATCTAAAAAAGTCATTAGATCAATTAACTTTTTGTTCCAAATAGATTCAGGCGCGTGGCGCATTGCTAGTTGGCAGGTTTTTTGTTGTTTGGTACAATCAAATATGGCTTTCACGAATCACTGGCAAAAAATTCCAAGAATTGCCCAACATAAGTTTCCCAATGACCCAATTGTGTATATTTCTCCAAGCTTTTCTCAATTGGAGGCTTTAACATATCAAGTTTCAAGGCAGGTTTTAACAAAAGATGATTGTTTTGATGTAATTGTGACACTTGCTAAGGGTGGTTGGCCCATGACTAGATCATTGGTGGATTTTACTGGAATTAGGGAAATTGCCAGCATAGGAGTCAAATTTTACTCTGGAATTAACCAAAAATTACTAAAGCCGGAGGTTTATCAGGATTTGCCTATAGCAGTCTCTGGCAAAAAAATCTTGCTTTTTGACGATGTAGCAGATAGTGGCGGTTCGCTTTTGTTCGTCAAAGAATTATTAAAAAAACGCAAAGCCAAACTAATACGAACCGCCACTCTTTTTTATAAACCTCATTCCATTGTTAAGCCAGATTTTTTTGCTACTACCACCAAAGCCTGGATTTTGTTTCCGTTTGAAAAGTGCGAAATGGGCAAACTGCTCTGCCAGAAATGGCAAAACCAAGGGGTTTTGCCCAAAGAAATCAGTTCAAGATGTAAAAAATTGAGAGTAATTTAGCCGAAGTGGTAGATGAACATTTTAAATAAGTATGTCACGACTCTCTGAAAGATTGGTTTACTGTTTAGAAACACAAGGCCAAGTGTATTTTTCAACTCTGGCAAGCTCAGTTCTATTGAGAGAAATTAGTCAGGACGATTTGCTTTTTATTAATGGTGATCCAAAACCGTTGGTTTTTGGAGCTACGGGCAATACTGCTAAATTAGATTCCTATGCCCTGGCTACTGGCGTGTCTAATTCTGCTAAATTGATTTTGCCACCAGGATTGGCCTTAAGAGGTTATGAAGAGCCAGATTTTGCTGATGCCGCTGATGTGGCCAAAAGCAAGGTAGAAGAAGTTATCGCTAATTTAAGAGCGGCTGTTGGTAGGAGAAAGACCCTGTTGTTTGTTTCAAAAGATGGAGAGAGCCTCCATACTAGAAAAGGTCAGGACGTAATAATTATGGCTGGAGATGTAGTACATTTTGGTGTCGGAGGGGGTCAGCTAATCAACAGTCAAGAACGGGAAAAGGATGAAGAATACAATAGATTGCGCGGAGTTTATCCTTTGAGGCCGCAAACCAATCTTTCTAGAAATATGAACGAAGTTACTGGAGAAAAATTGGCGATGGTTGTGTCCCATCTACAGCAAACTTTTTCCCAACAGTCAACAATTTTGGCTTGGGATGTAGCCTTGGCTATGGGTAGGTACAGTCCAACTACTGGTAGAACAGCAAGAATTTCTACTTGTGATCGCTACGTAGCTTTGTTTGGTGAAATCCCGCCAGAAATCATTAAACAAGTTTTTGAGGACTCTATGCCTGATCCTTTAAAAATTAATTCTAGAATTGGTCTGATTGAGCACCCGCTTTTGGTTCCATACTTGCGCTGTTTAGTGAGAATCAATCAAAATGGTTTAATAGATGGATGCGGACCTGTGGATGGCTGTGAAGATCCAAGGGCATATTTTAACGATTTTGGATCAGCCCAGCTTGACCCAAATTTATTAAGAGAAGCTCAGGTGGCGATTATTGGTAATGTACCAGGTAGGTTTGTTGAGCTTTTAAGACAAACACCTACTTATAATGGTTGGCGAACAATTTAATGGTATGATTTGGGTATGTCAAGTAAACAAAATTTAGTAAGTAAGATTATCGATCAAGAGTTACAGCGTCAGCAGGAGACGATTGGCCTGATTCCTTCGGAAAATATCACTTCGCCGGCCGTCTTGGCAGTTTTGAGTAGTTGCTTGTCCAATAAATACGCTGAAGGGTACCCTGGCCGGCGATATTATGAAGGAAATCGTTACATTGACGAGATTGAGCGCTTGGCGCAAGAGCAGATTAAAAAGCTTTTTAGTGTGCCGTATGTTAATGTCCAGCCATATTCTGGTTCTCCGGCCAATTTAGCTATTTTAATGGCTTTGATGAAGCCAGGAGAAACTTTGATGGGGTTGAAGCTTTCTATGGGAGGCCACTTGACGCACGGTCACCCGCAGGTGACAGCATCTGGGAGTTATTATCGTTCAGTACAGTATGGCGTGGATGCAAGTGGCCGCATAGATTTTGCCGAGATAGAAAAGTTAGCCCAAGAGCATCAGCCAAAAGTGATCTTTGCAGGTAGCACTGCGTATCCATTTAAACTAGACTTTGGCCGGTTTAGAGAAATTGCTGATCGGGTAGGAGCTTGGCTAGTAGCTGATATGTCCCATGTGACAGGTTTGGTGATTGCGGGAGAACATCCATCGCCGGTAAGTTATGCTGACGTGATTATGAGTACCACTCATAAAACTTTTCGTGGTCCCAGGGGTGCGATGATAATGGTGACCGAAAGAGGGCTAAAAAATGATCCAGAACTTGGAAAAAAGATTGATTCAGCAATTATCCCTGGGCTTCAGGGTGGGCCGCATAATGCCACTACCGCGGCGATTGCCATCGCCGCGCAGGAAGCTAGTGCTCCGGATTTTAAGAAATATGGTCAGCAAATCCGTAAAAATGCCGATGCTCTAGCTAAAAGATTATTAACAAATGGTTTAAATTTGGTTGGAGGTGGTACCGAAACTCACCTGATGGTGATTGACCTGACTGCTATTAGTCCAGGGCTTGGTACTCAAGTAGCTTACGCCATGGACGTGGCTGGTTTGGTAGCCAACAGAAATACCGTTCCCAATGAGCCAATTAGCCCATTTTATCCATCAGGAGTGAGGATTGGTACGCCGCTCGTTACCACTCGCGGCATGAAAGAGCCGGAAATGATCAAAATTGCCGATTGGATCACTAGAGTGGTGGAGATCGTCAAGCACCAAACTTTGCCCAAAGAGAAAACCGAAAGAGCAAAATTTATTAAACAGTTCAAACTTTGGGCGAACAAAAATCAAGAACTATTGCACGTTAACCAAGAAGTAAAAACCTTGACCAAAAGTTTCCCGATGTTTTTTTGGAAGTAGTTATTTTTGTTATACGTCATAATGAGCTCGTTTAAGCATGGTCTATCTACCATTTGAGAGCCTTAGAGTGACATTTCCAATCCTCAAAGCAACGGTCATTGATGAGCACTGATTAAAGTGAGCCCTTTAGTTTGTGACTGGGTGGTTTGTTGACCGTTCTTCCAGAGAGTAACTTCAAAGTTTTGCTTTTCTAGCAGTGTGAGAATGTCGGTCAAATTATTGCTTGGTCTGGGGTGGAATTCGATGAAGATTTGCCTGACGAGGCGAAGTTTGCCCATGGCTTCGCTGATTAGCTGTTGTTCCATTCCCTCAACGTCAAGTTTGAGCAAATCAACAGGTTGATCTAGCAGTGAAGAAAGGGTGATGGTCTCAACTGCTACCGAATTAGGCAGGGGCTGGTTGGTCCAAGTGGTGGGATTCAAGCTAGAGTTGAGTTGCCAATCGTTTGGCTTGGGGTTGAGATGTAGTGATTGTTTACCAGCATGGTCGGACACAGCCTGATGCAAACAGGTGACCCGATCTTCAAGCCGATTTTGCCAGATGTTTTCTTCTAGAATTTTATAGGTGAGGGGATTGGGTTCTAGGCTAATGATCTTGGCGGTGGGGTAGTTTTTGGCAAAGTAAAGACTGGCCATGCCAATGTGGGCGCCGACATCGATGATGGTCGGCGCCTCACTTTCTAGCTCAACGTAGTAACAGTGCCCGCCCCAGATCTCACGTTTAAGATGATGAAACTCTTCGCGATTGGCGAAGCTGACGGTAAAGGGTAGTAATTTTGTCTGGAGCATGTGTTATATTGTAACTTAAGTTATGTCGGAAAGATTGATTGGCGCCCATGTTTCATCTGCTGGCGGAGTAGAAAAAGCAGTGGAAAGAGTGGCTGGCATTGGTGGCAACTGTTTGCAGGTTTTTTCTGGCAGTCCCAGGGTTTGGGCAAAAAAATCACTCGAAGATCATAATTATTCACAGATCAAAATTAACCAAACTAAGCTGAAAGTGAATACAATATTTACTCACGCAATTTACCTAACAAATTTGGCCAGTGTTAAACCCGAATTGCTAGACAAAACCAGACGAAGTCTTGAGTATGATCTCAATTTCGATGCTCGAGTGGGTGGCAGTGGGGTAGTAGTACACATTGGCAGTCACATGGGGAGAGGGTGGGAAGCGGTGCGAGAGCAAGTAGCAAGGAAAATCGTTGAGTTGTTGGTCAAAACAGATCCTAAGTCAACTTTTTTGATTGAAAACTCGGCTGGTCAGCAGGGCAAGCTTTGTTCGCTGATGAGTGAGATTCGGTGGTTAATTGACCGAGTGAATAAGTTGAGGGGAGAAGGGAAGGATGGGCGGTTGGGGTGGTGTTTTGATACCTGCCACGCCCACGCCGCGGGCTATGTGTTAACAAAAAATTTACCACCCCAACCGCCTAAAAGCAAAAATATGTCTTTGGGCAGAGCATCTGACGATATTAGCAAGTATGAACTTTGGCAAAACTTGCGTTGTATTCACGTCAATGATAGTAAGGATTTTTTTGGGGCTGGCAGAGACAGGCATGCCAACTTGGGCGAGGGTGAGTTACCGTTAGAGGCTTTATTTGATTTTCTCTGCCAGCCCCAACTTGCCCAAATCCCTCTAATCCTCGAAGTCCCCGGAACCGATGATTCTGGTCCGGACAAAATCAATATTGATAGATTAAAAAAACTTGTTTTTTAATCTTAGGATCACATAAAAACTGCAATTGCTTTTTGTGTTAAGCTTTGTAGAATGAAAGCTCTTCTTTTACTTATGAAAAAACTCCTTTTTGTTTTATTGGCGATAGGTTTGGCAGTAGCTACTGGTTATGGAGTGTATGTTGTTTTTTTTACACAACTTAAACTTGATACTGCCAATCCTGCCAATCAACCTCCGTTGGTTCTAGAGCCAGAAAAAAACCTTCAAGTAACAGAGTACAGTTTAGTGGCTACTGCAAGCGGCCAGACCGCATTGGGCTTACTTGAGTCAGCTCAAGAAGTTGAGCTGAAACAATATGATTTTGGCGCCATGATCAGTGTCATCAACGGTCTGGCCGCTAACAAGTCTTACTATTGGGCTTTTTATATTAATGATGAGTATGCTAAACAAGCAGCAGATAAAACTGCACTCAATGCTGGCGATAAAGTAAAGTTCAAGTATGAAAAAATTGAAGCGTTTCCTCTTTAGTAAACCCAGCGTCAGCCAGTTGCTTTTTGCCGGTTTAACACTGGTTTTGCGTTTTGGGTTCTTGCCGCCCAATGTGAGTGGAGTGGGGACTTTGGGTTTTTTTAGCAATTCGATGATTCCTTTGGTCGTGACTACCTTGGGTTTTGATCTGATCAAAGGTGGTCTTTACTCTAGTTTTTGGTGGACATATCTTGGCTTTTTTGGGTACTGGTTACTTGGTCGATTAGCTGGCAAAAACATCAAAAAACAAGTGATGTTTTTGCCTCTAGCTTCGTTTCTATTTTTCCTAGTTTCCAATTTTGGTGTTTGGCTTCACTGGTACCCGAACACTTGGGAAGGGTTGATTACCTGCTATACCTTGGCCTTGCCGTTTTATAGAAATACTCTGATTGGAGACTTGGTGTTTGGATGGGTAATTATCTTGGTAATTTATTTAGTAAAAAAACCAATGATTGATAAACGATTTTCTCAACAAAATTCAAAGACCAACTTTCATCAGCGATGAGTTTGCTGAAACTAATTTATGGAGTAAGGAGTTTTAAATTTGGGACGCGCTGATAGTGATTGTGATTGTTAGTGACCAGAATGGCGTGATGAGCAAGACAAGTGGCAGCTATCAAGGTATCTATGTCGCCAATCAAGGCGTTTTTTGCTCGTAGTGTGTGGCGGAGCAGTCCAAACTGCTCCGCCACAATTTGATCAATAGGCACAATCCGTACAGTTTTTAGGAATTGTTTAAACCCTGCTGTTTTTTTTACCGACCTAACAGTCAACCCTTCGGTGATTTCACCAATTGATAAAACACTGATTGCCAAATCTTGATCTTGAATCGAGCTGATAACCCCAACAACTTTGGGATGATTTTTGAGAAAAAGAATAATCACGTCGGTATCAAGTAGGTAAGATGACCTCATAACTTGGGTAAGACTCTTGATGGAGATTCTAGTTTTCTGGCTTGATAAATTTTAGCGATTTGCTTTGTGTCTTTTGGTTGGAGTTTGCCCCACAAACCTGCGCAATCAAGGATTGATGGTTTCCTTTCAGTAGGTTTGATAGATGATAAGTAGGCGATTGCTTGACCACGTTTGTGAATAGCGTAAGTAAGGTTTTGCATAGCGGCTTGACTAAGAATCTCAAAAAAATTGTTGCGAGCATTGGTGGCAGAGATGATTTGCATTAATGTACATTAGTGTACATATTAAATCCTTCATTGTCAAGAGTTGCCCATTGGTTCCATGCTGGCTTTACCGTTTTATAGAAATACTTTGATCGGAGATCTGGTTTTTGGTTGGGGTTGGGTGTTGGTCAAAACCTTACTTAGCAACATCAGGCTAAATGTTTTGGCTGTCAAAGCTTAGGAAGATTTGTTTTTAATCTTCAGTTTTAACTTCTGCGACGGCGGCAGTAGCTCGATCGGCCGCATATAGAGTCGCTACTTCCGCATACCATTCATCCACATGATCAGCTAAAACTTCTGCCATTTTTGCTGATTCTGCAATAAGAATAAGAGTCGCTACTTCCGCATACCATTCATCCACATGATCAGCTAAATAAGTTCGCCACTCTTTCGCTGCCGCTTTTGTTAATTGTGCAATATCCACTTTTTCCTTTGTGGTCAATGATCTACCTTGTTGCACGGCTTGAACTACAATTGCTGCAGCGCTCCAAAGGTAGTACAGAGAATTTTCTTTGTTTTTGCACCATTCTATTAATCCATCGTAGCCTTTTTCTTGCAATTTTTGTAAATAAAGATCTACTGGGTACAAATTGCAATTTTTATTGAAAAGATCAAAGGCTTCTTTAAATGTTGGCAATTGATCAGCTTCTGCAGAGTTTGGTGAGAGTGGGGGATTATGACCTTTTCTGATTTCTAATGGCAATGACATATTGATATTATCCTTTGACAGATATTAATACTGTCTGTATTTTCTTCTTCTTCTTCTTCTTCTTCTTTGTCAAGCGCAAATGATATTATTTGATGTTTATTGTTATATTTAACATTGTTGTGGTGAGTTTATCGAAGTATGTCTGCCCCTCGATAAACTCATAGTGACACTGTTCAGCGTGACTGTGAGATAATCAAGAAATATGGAAACAGTGGTTTTTGATGGAGTAAAATTTGCCTCAAAGCTTGAAGCTCAACTTAAAACAGAAGTAGCAGAGTGGGTGAGAGGTGGCGGTAGGCGGCCGAAAATTGCATCATTGGTTTTTAGAGAAGACAAAACTAGCTTGGTTTACACAAGAATGAAAAGCGAGGCCGCCGTTCGTGTGGGAATTGCGTTTGATCCAATATTTCTTTCAATCAACTGCAACATAAGTAAGATAGAAGAATCAATCCAAGAGTTAAATAATGATCAAAATATTACTGGAGTGATGATTCAAAAACCCACTCGCGTTATTTGGGAAAAATACTATACTAAACAGGGTTCAGATAAAGGATTAATTGGTGAGGATTTTTCAGCTTGGTGGCATAAATTAACCAGTTTGCTTAATCCTAATAAAGACTTAGACGGTTTACATCCCAGTACTCAAAAAGCAATTGTTGAAGGCAGTTGGCAAAAATTGCATTGTTGTTTGCCAGCCACGGTAGTAGCAGTTTTAAGAATCTTAGACCAAGCAGAAATTCAGACTTCAGACTTAATAAGTATTATTGGTAAATCAGAATTGTTGGGTAAACCACTTTATTATGTACTCAAGAAACAAGGCTATTCGGTTGAGCTAATTGGTGCTAGAGAGTTGGTGAGGCGTCAAAAAAATGGTGAAAAACTTCTAAAAAGTGATGTGATTATTTCTGCTACTGGTCAAGCTAGTTTGGTGACTGGATTGATGGTGAAACCAAAAGTGATTGCTATAGATGTTGGAGAGCCAAAATCAGATTTTGATTTTGGCTTAGTTAGTGCCAAGGTTAAGTTTATTACGCCAGTGCCGGGGGGAGTAGGACCGGTGACAGTGGTAAGTCTGTTGGCAAACGCATTAGATCATGTTAGAATGCAGACCTTATTTAGTAGTAAGTATTAAGGTGAAGCCGCAGGAGTCCTGATTTTTCTCGGTTTCACCTTTTCAAAGAGAGCATTCCTCTTTTTGGAAGAACAAGGACAGAATTATGAAGATAGACTTTTCTAAACTTGCAAAAAAAGCTCCCGAGTTTGATTTAGAAGCACTCTTTGATGCCAATTTGCATTATGGTCACAAGGTTAGCCAGTGGCATCCTAAGATGCAAGAGTGGATCCACTCGCAAAAGAATGGCGTTCACATCTTTGATTTGGAAAAATCTGCCAAACAACTAGCAGTGGCTTACGATTATTTTTATGAACTGGGAGCACAGGATAAACAAGTGATAGTGGTGGGTACCAAAAAGCAAGCCAAAGATCTAGTAGTGAGCTTGACCGCTGGATCAGGTGTCCATTATATAGTGGCACGCTGGTTGGGTGGATTTTTGACCAACTGGGACCAGGTCTTCAAATCTCTCAAAAAAATGAATACTACAAAAGAAAAACTGGATAGCAACGGTTTTTCCAATCGTACAAAATATGAAGTCATGAGGATTGAGAAGGAGCTTTCAAGGTCAAGAAGATTTTTTGATGGTGTCAAAGATTTGAAAGCCAAGCCAGACGTTCTTTTAGTCATTGATCCTAAAAAAGAAAAAAACGCAGTTAAAGAAGCCAAGCTTGAGGGAGTGTGTGTGGTGGCTTTGGCTGATTCTGACACCAATCCCACACCGATTGATTTGTTGATTCCCGGTAATGACGATGCGGTTAAAAGCATTGAGTATGTTTTGACCAAGCTGGTTGAGGCTTATGTGCTTGGCAAAAAAAGCATTGCCAAATCAGTAAAAAAACCAAGTGATGAGGGAAAAACAAAATGAGTTTCACTGCAAGTGATATAAAAAAATTGAGAGCAGAGACCGGTGCTGGGGTGGTGGATTGCAAACAAGCCTTAACAGAAGCTGAAGGTGATTATAGTCAAGCAAAAGAGATCGTAATGGCTCGTGGTTTGGCCAGAGCAGAAAAAAAAGCCTCAAGGCAAGCGCGCGAAGGCGTGATTGCCAGTTATGTGCACGCCAATAGCAAGGTGGCTTCTATGGTTGAGCTATTATGCGAAACAGATTTTGTGGCTAGAAACGGAGAGTTCTGTGCATTAGCTCACGATTTGGCAATGCAAGTGACGGCTATGAATCCGGAGTCATTAAGTGATTTATTGGCGCAGGATTTTATTAAGAATCCTTCTGCTTCTGTAGAAAATACGATCAAACATTTATCTGGCAAAATAGGGGAGAAAATTTCCTTGGCCAGATTTGTGCGTTACCAATTGGGTGTTGAGTAGAGTTTTTTTATAAAATAAGCATGCTGTCGCCAAAACTGTAGAATTGGTATTGGTTTTTTATCGCCTCCGCATAACCTTTTCCTGCCAAACATTTTTGGAATTCAGTGAATTTGTGGCTGGTGTTGGGTTGGGAAACAAAAGCAGCCACCAACATGAGTAGTGTGGTTTGAGGTAGGTGAAAATTGGTAATTAAGCCGTCTATAGCTTTGAATTGGTAGGGTGGGTAGATGTAAATCTGTGTTTCTCCAGTTTTTGCTTGAAAAACTCCATTTTGATCAATTGAGTCTTCCAAGACTCTCACAGTGGTAGTGCCTACGGCAATAATACGTTTCCTGTTTTTTTTGGCTAGGTTAAGCTTATGAGCGGTTTGAGCATCAAGCTCAAACCGCTCACCATGCATAAAGTGTTTAGTAATATCAGGAGTTTTTACTGCCAAAAAAGTGCCTAGTCCAACATGCAGTGTGAGCTCCAAAATCTGTACACCATTAAGTTTGAGTACGTTATCAAGTTCTTTAGTAAAATGCAGACCAGCGGTAGGCGCCGCTACAGAACCCAGTTTTTTGGCATAGGTGGTTTGGTAAGTTTCTCTTAACTCTTTCTCTGTTTGTTGGGAGTGGA
>Ga0172370_10004076_pt1 | contig 19818 bp, 15 predicted proteins | sample LakKiv5m_FD_114538 | JGI IMG/M metagenome (GOLD analysis project Ga0172370, IMG submission 114538) | Freshwater microbial communities from Kabuno Bay, South-Kivu, Congo - kab_022012_11.5m | ecosystem: Environmental > Aquatic > Freshwater > Lake | place: Democratic Republic of the Congo...
CGGGAAGAAGCTGGCGCCAATGGCAACACCCATCCATTTCAGGGCATCGCGGCGGGAGAGGGAGGGGAGAGGGGTGGGTGGATCCATACTGGTTTGATTGAGGACCAAAGATAGGGATTTCAGAAAGACGAAAGACGAAAGACGAAAGAGGGAAGAGGGAAGAAGGAAGAGGGAAGAGGGAAGAGGAGGTTGAATAATCGAACAATAGAACAATCGAATGACTCGTTGTCTTGTCCTAAAATAGGTTTACAGATTAGAGGTTTAAGCCACGAGGCATGAGTAACCGGCATCCGGTATCCAGCATCCGGCATCAGGTAGCCAGAAACGACAAGCAAAAAACGAAAAGCGAAGTAAGTCCCCTTCAGGCCTGTCCCGAGAACTCGGGGGGATTTAGGGGCATCGCGAAGCGAAGGATACAGGATCCAAACCTAGGAAAAAATCATAAATCACTTCGTTAAAGACGGAAGATAGTATAATATTTTTCGTCTTGTGCCGGGAAGTTTTGAATTTGCTTTATTATATTTGTACAGAATTGAAGTGTGAATTCAAAATTGTACGAATGTATTTAAGGAGAGAAATTGAAAATGCAATAACAGAAGCCGCAAAGTTATTCCCTGTTATAGCAATAACAGGACCTCGCCAAGCAGGCAAAACCACGCTTGTTAAAGAACTATTTGCGGAAAAGCCCTATTTCAACCTGGAACTTCCTGATATAAACCAGGCCATTGAAGAAGACCCTAGAGCCTTCCTTGATAATCTTGAAAATGGAGCGGTCATCGATGAGGTTCAGCGATTTCCTGACTTGTTAAGATACATCCAGGGAATTATTGACGAAAGGCAAAAACCCGGTCAGTTTATCATTACTGGTAGCAACCAGTTTCTTCTTATGGAAAAAGTAACAGAATCGCTGGCTGGACGGATTGCCCTTTTCAGATTAATGCCATTTTCTTTTTCGGAACTGGACCAGGCAAGTCTTGAGCTTTCTACTGATGAACTCATATTAAAAGGATTGTATCCAGCGGTTCAGGTCAAACTATTTCCACCTTACCAAACGTATCAGAATTATTATGAAACATACCTTGAACGTGATTTGAGGAATTTGTTACATGTCAAAGATTTATCTTCTTTCAGGAAGTTCACTCGACTCTGTGCCGGACGAACGGGACAGGTACTTAATACATCAGCTATTTCGAATGAAGTTGGAGTTTCATCACATACCATAAAATCCTGGTTGTCCATTCTTGAAGCCTCTTATATCATTTTCCTTTTAAGCCCGTGGTTTGATAATATCGGGAAACGTTTGATCAAAGCACCAAAAATCTACTTTTACGATACCGGGCTTGCAGCATATTTGTTAGGGATTGAAAACAGCAACCAGCTTTCAAGAGACCCGGCAAGAGGTGGGTTGTTCGAGAGCATGATCATTTCTGAATTCTTTAAACGCAGGTATAATAAAGGGCTTGATGCCAGATTTTATTATCTGAGGGATAACCATGGGAATGAAGTGGACATGATCAGTCCTGAAGGGTATGATATGACAGGGATTGAGATTAAATCTTCTCAGACATTCCACAAAGATTTCCTGAAAGGATTAAAATATTTCCGAAACCTTTATTCTGAAAGGAATACGAAGAACTTTCTAATCTATGACGGAATGGATCTTGGTAGCATCTCTGACATTAAGATCATGAATTTCAGAAGTTACTTTGTGATCAGGTGACCTCGTGACCAGGGAAGTCATAAGGCATAAGGCATGAGTAATGGGTAATGGACAATGAGTATCAGGAGGGTATCATTGTCACAGCGATCCCGAGATCCCGGGGGAAGAGCTGCAGGGGCCGTCATGGAAGATACCGCTTCCGGGAACTATTCACTTATTATAATAAGGTAATAATAATACCTGATGTCATGTGTTTTTTATAATACTCTTTCGTGCTTTATTGATTTTTTGCTAATTTTAGCCCATGGAAGATATAAAAACATGGGATCTCCAATATTGACATCTACAGCTGATGTATTCGGCGGTTGTATGGATAGTTCATTATAAAAATTAAAACATGAGTAAGATTCTACGGTTTTTTTCTCTATTAGTACTTGGTTTTACAAGTATTACAGCTCTTGCCGATGATCCGATCATAGGTGTTTCGGGAACGTTTGTTTTGGATACAAAGCCTCCGATTGTCACACTTCTGACGCCCAATGGAGGACAGAATTTTCCGGCAAACCAACCGATCCTTATTACCTGGACAGCAACAGATGACCAACCCGGAATTAATCCCGTAAGCATTGGTTTTTGTGGCACAAATGGATGCACTTCCTATCAAATCCTTGTTGAGAATTTGGTCAACACAGGAACCCAGAGTGTCCAACCACCACTTTTGTCAACATCTTACGGGAAGTTTCAGGTGAGTGTGAAGGATTTATATGGCAACATAGGTACTGATGAATCCAACGCATACTTTACCCTGACCGGTGGAGGTGTTCCGGTCACGATCCAGGTCAACAGCAGTTCAAGCGGGCAAGGGGTAACAGGGGCAACAATCCAGGCGATGGCGGGGAATACGCAATATACAGCGCTTCCAACCTCAACTGCCGGGCAATACTCATTGGGACTTCCTCCAGGATACGGGTACATCCTTCAGATCAATGCCAACGGTTATCAGACACAAACCATCGGAAATCTTTCGTTCAGTACCGGAGGTACATATAACCTGACCTATCAGTTGACTCCTGCCTCATTGTACTCTGATTACAGAATTGTACCGGTAGCCCTGGCGCCAAATCCATCCATCCTTGAAATCCCGGAGGGGGGTATCGGGTATGCCTGGTTCGTGGTTGAAGGACTGGTCAACGGCAACTGGCTTCCGGTTCCGGATATCAATCTCACTTCCCAGGACGGGCAGGGCAATTCTATCCCGTGTGCTACAAATTTACTCTCATACAATTTTCTTTCGTCTGTATATCATATGCAAAACGCCGGTGTGTTTTCCGTTAAGATCCCATCCAGCATAATTGGAAACGGAAATCCAGGTGACCAGGAAGTCATCACCGTAGTTGATGCAAATGGCACGACTCTTTCAACAGCAAACAGGCAAAGTATTATCGCAAAGGTTAAACAATACACTTACGCTAAAAGCTGGGCTTACAGAATTTATGGGAAACTGGGGGCCGGGGGAACAGTTCGAGTGGCAACAGCAACAGGTTTTGCCGGTGGCGGTTCAGGTTCAGCCATGAAGATTGACTTCTCAGGTTTATCATCCACTCCCACTTGGTCAGCATTTGAAATATCCAGGAGGCGGGATGTATTTGCAGGTGTCGATTTCGAGGTAGGCCCTCCGGATATCATTCCATTTGTGGATCCGGGCTATAAAAATGAAACCAAAGCCAGCTTCCCGTACCAGAGTGATTATTCGTTTGATATGAATAGTTTGCCTGGTCTTGAATCATTGCTGGCCTTTTACCTGTTTTATGAAACGGGGATTATATTTGCCGGGCAGGTGCTTCCGGGAGGAGTTATTGGGGCTGCATTCCTGAACTGGACGGTTCAAACCCTGATTGAAAACTCTGCACAAAACGGATTGGGTGTATCCAGGTATGCCGATGAGGTTGGCCTTGATATCAGCAACACACAAAGCCTGAATGTTTCAATCGGCCGTACATCACCCAATTCTTTCGGTCTGGCTGTTGGTCCAAACCTGGGTGCTAATGTTCACGTGGGTGGTTCCGTACGAAAAACCACTTCAAACACTATGGATGCACGAATGTATGTTTCGGGCGGATATGATGCCAATATTTCAATCGGGCCAAAATGGATAGGGTCAAACAACCAGAAAGCAAAATTCTTATACCCTTTTCGTTTGAGAAATGTAACGATCCCAACAAGCCTGGATATTGAATTTGAAGGAAAATACACAGAGGTAAACAGTGCGTTCGAGTCATTTCAAATAACGGCAGCAGTAGAGAGCAATTCCTCAGCACTGAATCTGTATAATTTATCCGGACAGAAACAAAAGTATAAGGTATGGCTTAATGCAGATAATGAATACGTTCGCAATCTCCTTTACAATTGCACACAGCTGCCATCAAAAATTACCAATATCGGGCAGGCGGGCATCCAGATAGCGACCCAAAGCAATACATTCGAGCAGGCAACCACTTCATTCTTATCTGCCATTTATGACGAGCAAAACAATTCTCTGCCTGCAAAATTAAAATACGGCCTTGATGCCGAAGCAAATACGGTATTTGGGATGGATATTGACCTGGAGTTTCCGATACCCGTGTTTCCTGCGGTTGTAGTCAAAGTTGGAGGCGGAATTGAGGCCAACCATTCGACCGAGTATTCAATTGCTGACGGTTATTGGGTTAAAGCTCTGCCTTATCTTCATACGGAAATGCCCAGCCCGCCAAACCCACAGGTCTCGTTTGCTGAGGCGATGAATGAGCTTTGGAGTCATGTGACTTCAGGACAAGTCCTGACCGAGTTGCAGAATGTTATTTTATCCCATTTGGGAAACAGAATAATAAAATGGCTTGGAGGAAAAAGCATCACGCAAAATGTAGCGTTGAATTCGGAAGGCTCTTATTTAAAGATAAATGCTCAATCAATTCCAGCCGGTCTGGATTCACTTACCTGTAAATTCTGGCATTGGGATGAGAACGGTAACGGGGATAAGTTAATCGATCCTCAGAAACAGGAAATTATAACGAAATACGTCAAAGCAGTAAAAAGGATCCGGCAAATGGCTTCAGGACTGGAAATAGGGACCGGGGGATTCTATAAGTTCGAGCCTGTGGGCTATGAATTTGGCGACAGCACCCTGATCTCAATAACCTATCCGGATAGTGTTGTGACGGGAATCGATGAAAATTCCCTTGCCGTTTTTTGGGAAGACACGCTTGGTGTATGGCATTACCTGCCTTCCGTTCCCAACCCTGATTCAAACAGGGTTACCGCTTATATACAACACTTCACAACATATACTGTTGCACCCATAATGCCCCATGGAGAATACGAATTGGATGCTAACCCCGACAGCATCCCTGCGGATGGTATATCAACCGTCGTTTTGACCTCTGACCTGATGTACAATGCAGACAGTACGATAATTGATGATGGTCGGTTTTTCACTCTTTCCGCATCAAGGGGGACCATATTAACACCGGATACCGATCCCTCCACTGAGGGTATCCAGGTTCAATCCCAGAACGGGATCATCCAATTCCAGTTGAAATCAGACACCGTGGCAAGCCCGATTGAAGTGATGGCGATTTCGATGACAGGATATGCAAAATGCCTGGCGGAAGTCATTCTGTATGATGGCACACCACCTGCTGCTCCCGTCATCACCAGTGCCATTGCGGTTGAGAACGCAGTCATCCTGCAATGGGACAGTGTAGCTGATATTGACCTGGCCGGTTACAAGATTTATTTCGACAAGGATTCACCTGATCCTCCTTATAATGGAACAGCCAGTGTGTGGGGCTCGCCAAGCCCTGTGAATGTCGGAATGACCAACTCGTACAAACTTTCGGGATTGGGGAACGACACTACGGTGTACATTGCTTTGACAGCATTCGATATTTCAGGTAATGAGAGTGACTTTTCCAATGTAGTCGAGGTATTTGTTTCACCTCCTCCCTCAGTGTTGAACCTTGAAGATGATACCGTTGGAAATGGAATGGAGAACTGTTATGCTTCGACCCAAACAATCACTGTAGCCGGGAATGGAACTGTTTTCCAGGTTGAAGATGGCGGCCGTGTCACGTTGGTCGCAGGGAAGACAATTCTGATGTTGCCCGGAACCAGGGTATTCAATGGCGGGTACCTTCACGCCTATATCACAAACGATGAACAATTTTGTAACTTGTTGGATACTAACATACTCATCAATCCAGACCTGATCCCGATTTTGATTGAAACCCCGACTCAGTTTATTAGCAATTCATTGTTCAGGATCTATCCTAATCCAACCAGCGGAAGGTTCACGATAGCTTTTAATGAAGACAATAATGAGCAACTTGCAACCATTGCAATCTACAACCTTTTCGGGAAAAACATCCTTTCAGAAAAAATCCGGATGTCAGGAATACGGGTATACTCCATGGAGAATCAGCCTCAGGGTTTGTATCTTATTCGGGTGATTGCCGGGAACCGGTCTGAAACAGCAAAGATTATCAAGCAATAAGACAATTCACTATAAAAGACAGACATTATGAAGGGCATTTCATTTCTTTTGTTATCACTTTTCATTTTTCATTTTTCAGTGTTCTCCCAAACCGGTTCCATCACTAACATCCAAGTCTCACAGCGAACAGATGGAAGCGGGCTTGTGGATATCTATTACGACCTTTCGGGGCCTGGCAGCAGTTATTATATCAGTCTGGAAATTAGCCTGAATAACGGTAGCACATTTACTTCAGTATCCAATACCTACGTTTCAGGGAATACAGGAATTACACCCGGGACAAACCGGCACCTGATCTGGAATGCAAAAGGGAGCCAGAATAACACCTATAACACCCAAACAAAAGTAAAGTTAATTGCAAATACCCCGGCACCTTGCGGGTCTCCCATCACCGATCCCCGTGACGGGAAAACCTATAATACAGTACAGATTGGAACACAGTGCTGGATGGCGGAGAATCTGAATATAGGGTCAAGGATCAACGGATCACAGAATCAATCAAACAATGGGATCATTGAGAAATACTGCTATAACGATCTGGAATCGAATTGCAACATCTACGGCGGGCTTTACCAATGGAATGAGGCGATGCAGTATGTGACTACTGCTGGCACCCAGGGGATTTGTCCACCTGGGTGGCATTTGCCGACAGATGCCGAATGGAAAATCCTGGAAGGAACAGTAGATACACAGTACGGGGTTGGAGATCCTGAATGGGATGACACGGGATGGCGTGGATTTGATGTCGGAACCCACTTGAAATCTACCACAGGATGGTACAACAATGGAAATGGAGATAATAGCAGCGGATTCACTGCCCTTCCGGGCGGCTATCGGTACAGCAATGGCGCTTTCGACCGTCTTACGTACTACGCCTACTTCTGGTCGTCGTCGGAGTACTCGTCTACGCTCGCGTGGTACCGGAACCTGTACTACGACCTCGCTAGCGTGAGCCGGCACGGCTACTACAAGACCTACGGTTTTTCGGCCCGCTGCCTTCAGGATTGATCATTTAATTATTTCACAGGGAGGGCCTTGTGGGGAGGAGGAAAATGGCGCAATACGAACATCTTCCGGTATATAAAAAGAGTTATGATCTTTTACTTGCCGTGTATCAATCGGTAGGCATTTTTAGCAAAGAGTTCAAATACACAATTGGGGAGAAGCTAAAAAATGAATCCCTGGATCTAATCGTTTCGATCTATAAAGCGAACGGGAGGAAAGAGAAATTAGAAATGATTGTGGAAGCCAAAGAGCATCTTGAAGTTTTGCGGCTTTATGTTCGGATATCAAAAGATCTGAAACAGATCACACTGAAAAAAATGATATTTTTAAACGAATTCATTGAATCCATCGCGAAACAACTTTCGGGATGGGAAAAAGCGGTTATTCAATCCAGTGCCGGAGTCGCATCGGTTAAGGCCGGTGCGGGTGTGCCCTATCAATCCAATGGTCCTCCCCGGAACTGATAGAGGGTTACGGGGGTAAATGATTCATTGATCTGAAATATGAGAAAATGAAGTGTCAAGCGATCATTCAAACGAATGCCCTTCCGGGCGGCTATCGGAACAACAATGGCAACTTCAACAATCTTACGAACAACGCCAACTTCTGGTCGTCGTCGGAGTACTCGTCAACGAACGCGTGGAACCGGAACCTGAACTACAACAACGCTAACGTGAACCGGAACAACAACAACAAGACAAACGGTTTTTCGGCCCGCTGCCTTCAGGATTGCTAAGATTGATAACCACAATTACCTGCCGGTTAATCCGGCAGGTTTTTTTATGAAACAGGCTACGCTTTTCGATTCCTGTACCAGGGATAAATTATTGCATGATTTGTTTCGGGCCTATTATGATGCCCGCCGCAACAAACGGAACACACACAGTGCGTTGGCTTTTGAAATGCAGTATGAACGGGAATTATTCCGTTTGTGCGAGGAAATCCTGGATGGCAGATATACCCCCCGGCCCAGCATCTGTTTTATCGTTAATAGACCGGTAAAGCGGGAAGTATTTGCGGCAGACTTTCGCGACCGGATTATTCACCACCTGATATACAACTATATCTCTCACATATTTGAAAATAGGTTTATACATGATAGTTACAGTTGCCGTATTGGCAAAGGGACTCATTACGGAATCAAACGGATAGACCATTTTATACGGTCCTGCTCCCGGAATTATCATGAGGATTGTTATATTTTAAAGGTCGATATTAAAGGGTATTTTATGTCAATTGACCGATCGCTGTTATATAAAAAAATAAAGGACAGAATCCATGCAAGTGCGTCAAACATCCATGGAGATATATCAATGATCCTGATGCTCATCAGAAAAACCCTGTTCAATAATCCGGTTAATGGTTGTATCATGAAATGTAATAGATCAGAATGGCTGGGATTGCCTTTGTCGAAAAGTCTATTCCATACACCCGCGAATAAAGGATTGCCAATTGGAAATCTCACCTCTCAATTGTTTGCAAATATCTACCTTGACGAGTTTGATCACTTTATCAAACAGGTCTTGAGATTGAAGTACTATGGAAGGTACGTTGATGATATGGTCATTGTCCATAAGGATAAGCATTACCTGCGATCAATTATTCCGGAAATTAAACAATATTTGTCGGGACAGTTAATGCTCGAATTACATCCACGTAAAATATATCTACAGCATTGCTCCAAAGGAGTAACCTTTCTTGGAGTAATTATCAAGCCTTATCGATCGTATATTTCATCCAGGACAAAGGCAAACTTTTACTCTACCGTTAATGAATGCAATAAGGAAATAAATGAAGAAATGATGTCCAAAACAACTATCAAAAAAACAGAGGCAAAACTGAATTCCTACCTTGGAATATTACAGCACTATAGTACTTTTCGTCTTCGGAGGCGAATGATCGAAACTTATCTATCACTTAAGTATCTAAAATTGATCCGGGTATCTGCGGGTTACAAAAAAGTTAAAGTCTGTTAAAAAACATAACGGGTATCCGGCATCCGGCATCCGGTTACGAGAAGCGAGAAGCGAGAAGCGAGAAGCGAAATATCCGGTCACCAGTCACCAGCCTCTTCGTTCTCAATTCTCAACTCTCCATTCTCAATTAGAAAACACCAGTCCGCCATCCTTCACATCCACCACGATCTCGGAATCCTTGTCCACCTTTCCCTGCAGGATCATCTTCGAAAGTTCGTTGAGCACCTGTTTCTGAAGGACGCGTTTGATAGGCCTGGCGCCATACTGCGGATCAAAGCCTATATTTCCGATGAATTCGATCGCTTTATCGGTGGCTGACAGCCGGATGTTGTTCTTTTCCAGCATCTTCTCCACAATTCCCAGCTGAAGCCTCACCACATCCATGATCTCCTCTTTCGTGAGCGGCTGGAACATGATGATTTCATCCACACGGTTCAGGAACTCCGGCCGGATACTCTTCTTCAGCAGGTCAAATACCTGTTTCCGGGTATCATTCAATATCTCTTCCCGGTTGGTTTTTGTCACCTTTTCGAGTTTTTCCTGGATGATGTGCGATCCGATGTTGGAGGTCATGATGATGATGGTGTTCTTGAAATCGACCGTACGTCCTTTGTTATCGGTAAGCCGGCCGTCATCCAAAACTTGCAGAAGGATGTTGAAGACATCGGGATGGGCTTTTTCGATCTCATCCAGCAGAACCACAGAATAAGGTTTCCGCCTGACGGCTTCCGTGAGTTGACCGCTTTCTTCATACCCCACATATCCCGGAGGGGCTCCGATCAGACGGCTAACTGTATGGCGTTCCTGGTATTCTGACATGTCGATCCGAACCATGCTGTTCTCGTTGTTGAACAGGAATTCTGCAAGAGCTTTGGCCAGCTCGGTCTTCCCAACACCAGTTGTTCCAAGGAAAATAAATGACCCGATCGGACGGCGGGCATCCTGTAATCCGGCCCGGCTGCGGCGGATAGCATCGGAAATGGCGCCAATAGCCTCTTCCTGTCCAACCACGCGCATGTGAAGCTCGGTTTCCAGGTCCATCAGTTTTTCGCGTTCACTCTGTAACATCCGGGTCACAGGGATGCCGGTCCACCGTGAAACGACATCAGCAATCTCCTCAGCGCCAACCTCCTCATTCACCATAGGCGAGTCTTTCTGGATTTCCGAAAGTTTGGCTTTGGATGCTTCTATGCTTTTTTCAGCTGCCGGGATCTTTCCGTATCGGATCTCTGCAACACGTCCAAGATCTCCGTTACGGTCGGCCTGGTCGGCCTCCAGCTTCATCTGTTCGATCTCCTTTTTTGTGTTCTGGATCTGTTCCACCAGCTCCTTCTCAGCCTGCCATTTGGCTTTCATATCATTCCGCTCGTCACTCAGGTTTGCGATCTCCTCATTCAGTTCCTTCAGCTTGTCTTTGTCGTTTTCCCGCTTGATGGCTTCCCGTTCAATTTCCAACTGGCGGATCTTGCGTTCGATCTTCTCCAGCTCTTCGGGAAGTGAGTTGATCTCCAACCTGAGTTTTGATGCCGCTTCATCGATCAGGTCGATGGCCTTATCCGGGAGGAAACGATCGGAAATATAGCGCTGCGATAGTTCAACTGCAGCAATAATTGCGTCGTCTTTTATTCTGACATGATGATGAGTTTCATACCTCTCTTTCAGTCCCCGGAGGATACTGATAGCATCAAGGGTGTCAGGCTCGTTGACCATCACCGGCTGGAAGCGGCGTTCGAGGGCTTTGTCTTTCTCAAAGTATTTTTGATACTCTTTCAGCGTGGTTGCACCGATAGCGCGTAGCTCTCCCCTGGCGAGTGCCGGCTTCAGGATATTCGCGGCATCCATGGCCCCTTCCGTGGCACCTGCACCTACCAGGGTATGGATCTCGTCAATAAACAGGACGATCTCTCCATCGGAGCCAATCACCTCCTTGACCACACTCTTCAGCCGCTCCTCAAACTCGCCACGGTATTTGGCTCCGGCCATGAGGGCTCCCATATCCAGCGAATAGATCTGTTTGCTCTTCAGGTTTTCCGGGACATCCCCGTCGATGATGCGGTGAGCTAAACCCTCTGCTATGGCTGTCTTTCCTACACCCGGTTCCCCGATGAGGATCGGGTTGTTCTTGGTCCGGCGGCTCAGGATCTGAAGCACCCTCCGGATCTCTTCATCCCGGCCGATCACCGGGTCCAGTTTCCCTTCCCTGGCCATTTCATTGAGATTCCGGGCGTAACGGTTGAGAGCGTTGTAGTTCTCCTCAGCTGACTGGCTTTTAACATTGCTGCCCTGTCTCAGTTGCTTGATGGAAGCCATCAGGTCCTTATCGGTGATGCCGTTATCTTTCATCATTCGGGATGTAGCATCACTGACCGAGAGAATCCCGAGTAGCATGTGTTCGATGGAGACGAAATCGTCTTTCATCTCCTGGCTGAGGGCAACCGCCTTCTGCAGCGCCTGGTTTGCCTCACGGCTTAGAAAGGGCTCCCCTCCGGAGACTTTGGGGTAGGATTCAATGATCTTGTCAAGCGCTTTTGAAAAAATTGGCACATTGACATTCAGTTTTTTTAACAGGTAGGGGATGACATTCTCATCGACTGTCAGCATTCCTTTGAGCAGATGCGAAGTCTCAATTGCCTGGTTCTGAAATGCCTGAGCAATCTCCCCGGCTTTCTGAACCGCTTCCTGTGATTTGATTGTGAAATTGTTGAAATTCATAATATGTTGGTTCGATGATTATTAACTAATTAAACGGATCCGGGAGCCGGGATCCGAGATACTGGATGCTGGATCCTGGATGCTAGATGCTGGTGAACTGGATAACTGGGTCACCTGGTCACCTGTCCGCCTGTCCGCCTGTCCGCCTGTCCGCCTGTCCGCCTGTCCGCCTGTCCGCCTGTCCGCCTGTCAAATATCCTGCCGTTGTAAATATGGTAAAATTTCCAGAACTTTTGACATACAAACCGTCTAAAACAGGTCTTTTTGTCCTGTATTTCGTGCTTTTTAATAATTTTGCGTTAATATTTTCACATTGAAAAAACCTACACTTGTCATTGGCGCCAGTACCAATCCAGACCGGTATTCGTACATGGCGATTAAATCACTGACTGTGAACGGTCATCCGGTTTTCGCATTAGGTCTGAGGGAGGCTGTGGCCCATGGGATCAAAATCCACAGACCATTTCCCAAATTACCTCCTATCCATACGATCACGATGTATGTTGGAAAGAGGAATCAATCTTTCTATTACGATTATATCATGAAGATGAATCCAAAGCGTGTAATCTTTAATCCGGGAAGCGAGAATCCCGAGATGGAAGAGATGCTTGAAGAGAAAGGCGTCGAGGTGGTTCATGCCTGTACGCTGGTAATGCTGCTGCAAGGCAGCTACTAGTGAAATATCTTTCCCTCTCACTCGTTATAGTTTTATTCGTATTTTTACACCCTAAATCGAATTGCCCCGGATGAAACGAGTTTTATTTCTTACTACCCTTCTGCTGCCTCTCCTTTCATTTAGCCAGATCACCTGTACAGTTACCCCTGCTGATACACTGATGTGTTCCCGTGACAGTATCGCCTTTGTTGCGGTTGTTGACAGTATTGGTCCGACCACATATCAATGGACGAAAAACGGAGCCATTATTCCGGATGCCATAAACGACACTCTGACATACCCGTATGTACTTGAGAGTGATTCGGGAACCTATCTCTGCATTGCAACCCTGGGCACTCTTACCGATACCAGCAACTCAGCCACCCTGAGGGTGCGTCCGGCAATGAAGATTTCCGAACTGACACGGATCAACGAGATAGGATGCCGGCTTACACGGAACGATGACGGAACCTATTCTCCCAATTGCAAAGCCCAGTTCCTGGTCGGGGTTCAGGGCGGTGAAAGGCCCCTCACGTATTACTGGGGTGGAGGATTCATGCAGGATTCACTTGTTTTGGGATTGTGCCCTGACCGCAACTATACCGTTAAAATAACAGATGTGGCAGGATGTAAGACGGACTCAACATTTTTTGTCGATTATTTGACAACACCAGACGTTCCCTTCCTCAAATACCTGCATGAATACGAACGCCCACGGGATACCTTTTACCTGACGAACCCGAATGTGACAGTGAAATTTGCAGAAGAATACCTTGATTCCATTGTCAGCTGGGTCTGGCGTTTCGGAGATGGGGATACCATCCCAAACGTGAACCCTGCAACCCATACCTATGATAAAAACGGTGAGTTCCTCATAACGCTGAAGGTGACCGATTTGAACGACTGCGACACTACCATCCAGGATTCTGTCACCATTCGCACTGCATTGCTTAAGATCCCTTATGCATTTACACCCAATGGGGATGGAATTAACGACAAATTTGAGATCAAGATCTTACTGGACAATGATCCTGCAAGTACCAACTATGACAACCTGAACTTCCAGGACGCTTACCTTAGCAATGAATTCCTTGTATTTGACCGGGCTGGCAAGAAAGTCTATGACGCCCTCAACTACAAGAGTGGTGACTGGGATGGCCGTAACCTGCCCGACGGAGTCTATTTTTATATACTGAAATGCCAGGGACAGTATGCGGATGAAGTCTACCGGGGAGCGATTCATATTCTGGGGCAAGGACTGTAAAGGAGGCTGTTGGTTCTAAGCTAAAGATTACAGGTTATTTGTTATGGGTTAAAGGAAAAGTCCGGTATTTAGGTTCAGAAATCCTGCATCTCGTATCCCGGATCCCATATCCTGTATCCCGGATCCCTGTTTGAATTGTAAGCCTTTTACTGTATGAAATATCCATCCAAACCCCGTTCATACCAACCGCGAATGAAAACAATGGATATTCCATGTGACCATTGAAATCAAAATTATTTACACATGACAATAAAAGAACGATATAAAGAGGTTATACGTTATTTTCAGGAGCACAACCCGGAAGCTGAGACGGAACTGGAATATACTGATCCGTATCAATTGATTGTTGCTGTAATCCTTTCGGCACAATGCACTGACAAACGGGTGAATTTGATCACTCCTGCTTTTTTTCAGCGGTTTCCGACCGTCAGCTCACTTGCTGAAGCCCGTCAGGCAGAGGTTTTTGAATGCATTAAAAGTTGTTCCTATCCAAACAACAAAGCAAAGAATCTGATTGGGATGGCGAAAGGATTGCTGCATGATTTCAACGGGATCATGCCATCAGAGGTGGCTGAGTTGCAAAGGTTGCCAGGAGTAGGCCGGAAAACAGCAAATGTGCTCGCCGCCGTGTTATTCAATAAACCGGCTATGGCTGTTGATACCCATGTGCACCGGGTTTCGGCCAGGATCGGGTTGACTACGGGAGCTAAAAACCCGTTCCAGACCGAGATGCAGCTCATCAGACACATTCCTGAAGAGTTGATTCCTCTCGCACACCACTGGCTCATCCTGCACGGGCGGTATGTATGTAATGCACGTAAACCGAAGTGCGACGAGTGCGGGTTAAGGCAGATGTGCCGCTATTACGGGAAACAACATCCCTGAAGGTTGTTGATAACTCCCTTTCCTAAAACTATTGACCCGCCTCAGAATTTTTTATTTTTGAGTTTTAAAAGTTATACGTGAATTAATCAATAACTTCTGAAGATGGTAAAGTTAAAAGTAGGTGAACCGGCTCCTGATTTCCATGGAAAGACTCAATCCGGCAAAGAGGTTAGCCTGAGAGATTTCGCAGGCAAGAAACTTGCTTTGTATTTTTATCCTAAAGACGATACACCGGGCTGTACCGCAGAGGCTTGCTGCTTACGGGATAACTATCAGGTTCTCAGGAGTTATGGAGTTGAAATACTGGGGGTAAGCCCCGATAACGAAGCATCGCATGAAAAATTTATTTCAAAATATCGTTTACCTTTTGACTTGATTCCGGATAAAGAGAAGATAATCATCCGGGATTATGGTGCCTGGGGTAAGAAAAAGTTGTATGGAAGGGAGTATGAGGGATTGATCCGCACTACTTTTCTGATCGATGAAGAAGGAGTTGTTCAACACATCTTCACTAAAGTGGACACCAAAAACCACGCACAACAGATACTGACAGTATTAACGTAAAGGCGGGGCATGCCCCGCATCCGCGGACGGTGGAAACGCTGCCCTTAAAAGAAAGGAAAAACAAAATGGCAAAAGACATTGAAGAGAACAAGGAAAAGATGAAAGCGCTCCAATTGACGCTTGACAAGATTGAGAAGACATACGGAAGAGGGACGGTAATGAAGCTGGGTGACTCACCTGTGGAAAAAGTGGATGTAATAAAAACAGGCTCCATTGGGTTGGATGCCGCCCTTGGAATCGGGGGGCTGCCACGAGGGAGAGTCATTGAGATCTATGGTCCTGAATCATCAGGAAAAACAACCCTGGCGTTGCATGCTATAGCTGAGGCTCAAAAAAATGGCGGTATCGCGGCATTTATTGATGCGGAGCATGCCTTTGACCGGTTCTATGCTCAAAAACTGGGTGTTGATGTGGAAAACCTGCTTGTTTCACAACCGGATAACGGGGAACAGGCTCTCGAAATCACAGAAAACCTGATCCGATCCGGGGCTATCGACATCATTGTGATCGATTCGGTTGCGGCGCTGACACCCAAAAGTGAGATAGAAGGAGAGATGGGTGATTCCAAGATGGGATTACAGGCCAGGTTGATGTCGCAGGCACTCAGGAAACTGACTTCAACCATATCGAAAACTTCGACCTGTTGCATTTTTATCAACCAGCTGCGCGAAAAGATTGGTGTCATGTTTGGCAATCCTGAAACGACCACGGGAGGAAATGCCCTGAAGTTTTATGCGTCAGTCAGGCTGGATATCCGCCGGCAATCCCAGATAAAGGAGGGAGATGACGCCATTGGCAATCATGTAAAAGTCAAGGTAGTTAAAAACAAAGTAGCCCCGCCGTTCAGGAAAGCAGAGTTCGATATTATGTTTGGTGAGGGGATCTCGCGTCCATTTGAGATCATCGATCTGGCTACTGACCTTAATATCATCAAAAAAAGCGGCTCCTGGTTTAGTTACGGGGATACAAAACTAGGCCAGGGCAGGGATGCCGTGAAAAAAATCCTTGTTGATAATCCTGAACTTGCAGATGAACTGCAGGGGAAAATCATGGAGGCATTGAAATAATAAGTCGTAAATGAGAGGTTACATTACCGGTATTTTTTGGGGTTTGATCATCCTCTTCACAGGTTGCGGACCTTCACAACAGAAGCCTGAATCTGCTTCGCAAGTGGATTCTGTCAAACTGCAACTGGATGAACTGAATCAATCTATTGAACAGAATGACAAAGATCCTGATCTGTTCAATCAGAGGGCCCAGATCTATCTGTACGACAGGGAGTTTGACAAAGCCCTGAAAGATATTAACAGAGCGATTACGCTGAACGATAAAAATCCGGAGTACTACCTGACCCTTTCAGACATCCAACTCCTGATGGGGCAAACAGATAACTGTCTTTCTGCACTGAACAGGGCATCAGCGCTGGATCCAAACAACCAGGAAGCCAGGCTGAAACTGGCTCAGCTTTTCCTGATATTAAGGAATTATTCTGCTACAAACCGGGTTGTCAATGAACTTATTAATAAGGACGATTACAACCCACGGGCCTATTTTATCCGTGCCATTGCGTATTTGGAAAATGGGGATACTGCCAGGGCTGTAGGAGACCTTATGAAAGCTGTTGACCAGGACCAGTTTTATTATGATGCCTACATGCAGCTGGGAGAATTGTTTTCCCTCAGGAACGATCCGCTTGCTGAAGGATACCTGAACAATGCCCTTCGCGTTAAACCTGATAACAAAGAAGCGTTATATCTGCTTGGGATGTATTATCAGAACAACGAGCAGCTTGAACAGGCCCTTCAAACCTATGAAAGGCTTTGTGTGACTGCCCCTGGTTTCAGACTGGCGCTATTTAACAAAGGATACATTTACCTGGTTTACCAAAATGATTTCCAGCGGGCCATCGAAGCGTTTACCGATGCAATAAAAATCGACTCGGGATATGCTGATGCATTCTTCAACAGGGGATATGCTTATGAATTAAATGATCAACCCGATCTGGCTTACTCAGACTATAAGAAGACGTTGAAAATTGATGTAAACAACCCAAGGGCAATAGAGGGGTTAAATCGACTTGACAGGGCTGGGTATGTCAGGTGAACTCTTTCTTAAGTTCCTGCAGTTCGTTGACTAAGGATATAGTTCCCTCATTGAGGCTGATAAATAATTCCTCCAGGCCATCCATGGATTCATGTTTCGCCTGTTCATCTAGTTTACGTGTGAGTTCAATTGTCAAAGGATCCATAAAATTCGCAATCACGCCTTTAAGACTATGTGCGTTGAATTTTAATCCGGTAAAATCCTTCTCTGAAATATTCTTTTGAAGGATTTTCAACCGCTCTTTGTACTCTCCTAAGAAAATATCTATGATCTCAATAACGACTTCTTTATCAAGGTAAAAGAAGTTTTCTTTAAATCTTCCACGGTCAATCATTGGCTTTCGTTGAAATTAAGTCTGCAAATATACTATTTTCATTGAATATCCGGATATTCTGACTGAAAACCTCCTGAATCGCCTTCCTGGTATAAAAGATAGTGAATAGCTGCGTGACAGTTTACAAGTTTATAGCCATAGCGTCGTTGAAACAACTGACTGCACTCTTTTATTGCATTCTCCTGAAATGCAAGACGGGGCTTCTGATAGAGCAGCAGGAAGTCTTTGAGGTCCTGGTAAATATCTGTAACATTTTCTGCAATGCTTGCCCGGATTGCATCAAGTTGTGTTTTTTCATGCAAATCGATAAAATAAAAAATATCCTCCTGGCCAAGTTTTTCCCTGATTATATTAAAGACTGATTCCCACTGCTCTTCAGTGACATAATGTTCTATTGCATCTTCATCTGATGGCAAAACATCAGGTAAAAGAGAAGCCTTCAGATAAATTGCCGGCAATATCCTTTGCAAGTATATCAGGATCTGTTCCCTGGTGTAATCATCAGCCTTCTCAATAAAAAGAGTGAAATCGTTGGCAATTGTAAGCATGTCAACAACCTGTCTTGACTTCACAATGATCTCATTGTCTTTCATTCCATTGTCCATATTCCGGTAATTTCCTGTTAATTCAGCTTCATGGATTGAATAATACCTTGAATTTTTTTATCCAGGAAACTATTAACCCTATCAAAATCACTTCGTTTAGAGAGGGATTCCCGCACCCCGAAATAGAATTTGATTTTCGGCTCAGTTCCTGATGGCCTGATGCTGATCACACTTCTGTCTTCAAGGATGAATTGCAGGACATTGGATGAAGGCAAGAAAATCGGGGTTACAGTACCTGCTGTCATATCTTTCGATTCAAGGGAAAGATAATCCTTAACCAAGGTCACTTTAATGCCATTGATTGATTCCATTGGATGGTTTCTGAAGTCTGCCATCATTTGCTGGATCTCATCCGCTCCATCTTTTCCTTTTTTTGTCACAGAAAGCAGGCTTTCTTTGTAGAATGAATAGTTCATATAGATGTCAAGGAGCAGGTCAAACATTGTTTTTCCCTGGTCTGCCACCCAGGCGGCTGTCTCTGCAATCAATGCACAGGCGCTAACGGCATCTTTATCCCTGACGAAATCCCCGATCAGATAACCATAACTCTCTTCGCCGCCGACGATAAACCTTTTTATTTCCTCATTTTGCCGGATAATGTCAGCGATATACTTGAATCCCGTCAATACGTCGAAGTATTCAAGGTCGAATGATTCCGCAATATCTCTAAGGAGTTCGGTTGTTACAATTGTTTTGACGATAAATTCATTGCCCGTAAACCTACCGAGTTCCTTCCAACGGGTTAGAATATAATAGAATAAAAGGGCAGCAGTTTGATTTCCGTTTAATAATATGAACTTTCCGGATGGATCTTTCACGGCAATGCCAACTCTGTCAGCATCAGGATCAGTAGCCATGACAAGGTCAGCATCAACCTCCACAGCAAGATTGATGGCCATGTTCAGTGCATCTTTCTCTTCGGGGTTGGGTGAATGAATCGTCGGGAAATTGCCATCGGCGGTCGACTGTTCTTTCACAAGGATGATATTCGCAAAACCAAACCGCCTGAGTATTTCAGGAACAAGTTTCAATCCGGTTCCATGCAGCGGAGTGTAAACCACCTTCAGGTTCTTTTGCCGTTCAATAGCTTGCGGCGACAGACGAAGAGTTAGTAGTTGCTTCAGATACGCTTCATCAATCTCTTCGCCAATCGGGATGATCATCCCGACATTTCCTTCCCACATCACCTGATCAACGGAAGTGATTTTCCGGACTTCACGTATGACATTCTCATCATGCGGTGCGATCATCTGGGCTCCATCATCCCAATAAGCCTTGTATCCATTGTATTCTTTAGGATTGTGGGAGGCTGTCAGCATGACGCCACTCTGACAACCGAGGAAGCGGATGGCGAAAGAAAGTTCGGGAGTTGGTCGCAGGTCGTCGAACAAATATACCCTGAAGCCATTGGCAGAGAGCACTTCTGCAGTAATCTGAGCGAAGTACCGACTGTTGTTCCGGCTGTCATGAGAAATGGCCATACTGATTGGAGCAACACCGGGAAACATTTTTTTGAGATAGTTTGCC
>Ga0172370_10004081_pt1 | contig 19797 bp, 16 predicted proteins | sample LakKiv5m_FD_114538 | JGI IMG/M metagenome (GOLD analysis project Ga0172370, IMG submission 114538) | Freshwater microbial communities from Kabuno Bay, South-Kivu, Congo - kab_022012_11.5m | ecosystem: Environmental > Aquatic > Freshwater > Lake | place: Democratic Republic of the Congo...
GAAATGGAGGATGAAAAAATATTTTGAGTTGTAAACAATAAAATAAAAAGAACAGCGTTGATAGAAGTAGAAGGATGATTAGCTGATGAGAAGATTAGATAATTAGCTGATGGGAAATGGAGGATGAAAAAATATTTTGAGTTGTAAACAATAAAATAAAAAGAACAGCGTTGATAGAAGTAGAAGGATGATTAGCTGATGAGAAGATTAGATAATTAGCTAATGGGAAATGGAAGATGAAAAAATATTTTGAGGGTTATACAATAAAATAAAAAATATCGCGTTAATAATAAAAAGTAGCATCATGAATAATAAGATAAAGACTAATGCGTCAATAGAAGAAAAGAGCGGCAGCAGCAGCAGCAGCGGCAGATTTCCAGAATACGGGGAAAAGATAAACAAATCACCACCTGATTATCTTTTGTGAAACCTTAACTAATATAGTAAGGACACAAGAAGGATAACAATTGCAATTAAAAAAAATAAAAAAACTTAATACACAATAAAATGAAAATAATTCAAAGAAACAAACTGAGTATGTACATAGTTGTACTTCAGTTTTTAGCCAAAAATACGGCTATATGGTCCATCCTTATTGCATTTGGCGATGCAGTAATATTATTAACCTCTAAAGTTGCAGCCCTTCAGCAACAGGTGGGAATACAGACCACCCAGATAGTTGGCTACGCCATAGCCAAAAAGGGAAAGAAAAAAGACCTGGTTGACAGAATAATCATAATAACAGGCGTGCTTCAGGCTTATGCTGTTGTTATTAATGATGATGTGCTGTTTGCTTTTGCCAAATATACAAAATCAAAACTGATGAAGCAGGCTGATAACCTGCTCACAGAAACAGCTAACAACATCCTTGCTAAGGCTACCCAGCTTGGCGCTGCGCTTGCGCCTTATGGTATTGATGCCACAGTGCTGCTTGCTTTCCAGGCATTGATAGCTGATTATGTGAGTTTTGTTGAAAGCCCTCGTTTGGCAAGAGTTGCAAGAAAAACAGCAACAGCAAATATCAAGTCTTTAATTAAAGAAATTGATAAGATTCTTAAAACAGAAACAGACTTGCTGATGGTACAATTTTTAGCTGCAAATCCTGATTTCTTCAACGGATACAAAGGAGCAAGAATAATTATTGACATCGGTCATCATCATTTGCCCATCATATTAGCCGGAACGGTAAACAGCGGACAAATTCTGAATGTCATTAATTCTTCTAATCCGCGCTGGGTTGCCGGTATAACCGTAATAATAAAGAATACAACAGCAGTTGGAGGAGCTTCAGGTATGTATTTCTATGTTGCGGATAATGCTGCTGATGGTTATTCAGGTCAAGGCTCATTGCTTTTACCCGGGCAGGAAGAAAAGCATACTTTAACTGCGGCAGAGTTTAAAACATTCATGAATATACAGAACCAGGGTGCTGATGCAGGTACTTTTGAGGTGACCATTTTGTAAGCCAAAGAGAAAGTAAAAAGTCTGAAACAAAACAGTCACGCAATACTGCGTGACTGTTTTGTTTTTATGCTTTCAAATATTAAACATCTTCCTGAACAGGTTGCCCGTAAGCGAACCCAAACCACCCACAGTTCCGCCAATGAGCGCGGTAACCAATGCAACAATAAGCGACCATTGAGGAAGATGAAAAAGCAATGCAATTTTTTTTGAAAGAAGAAAACCGGTTTGAATATCAATGATAGCGGCATAAGCAAGCCAGTAAATAAAAATGCCATAGAACCCGGAGAAAAAGGCGAGTGATGTTTGTCCGCCAAACAATAATTCAACTGCAAAAGCTACTATCACTATTATCCACCAGGGCAAAAGAAATTGCAAGCCAAAGCTTACAACGGCAATCAGTGATATTTTCAACGCTAATATTTTCATCAAAGGATTAAACTTTTTTTGCCACAGATTACACAGATTAACACAGAGAAGGAATAAATAAATCTGTGTAATCTGTGGCAATGTTTTTTCATTTCACAGGAAGTATTTGTTGAACATATTTCCCCTTTTCCTGATTGTCTCTGCTCATAAAAACCAATTCATAATATTCTGACTTAGCCCATTTTTCAACAAAAGCAGTGTAGTTATAACTTCCCGGGTTGCCACTTTGTCCGCCCGGGTAAACTCCCCATGCTTTTGGTTTGTCGCCTAATGCAACTATCATTCTCCATGAGGGTCCGTGTGTTGGCGTAATGGCGTTGATGGCGTATTTATATCCACCTGCAATAAGATTATTGACGCTGAAAGCGGGAATTTTTGCAAGGTGTTCAACAGTGGTTGCGTTTTTATATCCCCATTGCGGATGCCCGTTTGCGTCATTAAACATATCTTCCAATTGAAGCCCGGTCCAGTAAAACGAATCATAGCTGAGGTTGATGGCATTTTTGGGTTCCCTGTCTTTTGTAGTAAGATGCAAAAAGAATTTATTATGCGGTTCTTCCTTCATCAGCCTGAGTGTTGTGGAAGCGTGCGGCAATTTTAATTTGTATGGTTTTTCTTCAAACTCATCCCAGATGAAAGTCTCATATTGTTTCCACCACATCTCAAAAGCAGTGGGACCTATCATTCCAGCTTCATTCCGGTAATTCCAGTTTTTTAAAACATCCAGCACAAGTTTCTCTACCGAATCATTTTTCAGTTTATTTTTCAACACATAGTCCAGCATTACCGGGAGCATTTCTTCTGCAAGCAAATTATAATTATCGGTTTGCAGGCGCATCATGCTGTCGGGAGAAATATTATTCATCCTCGTAAGTTCATTGTTAATTCTGCGGTTGCGGTAATGTTCATAAACTCCGGTTTCGTAATAAGGATAGCTTTCGTCAGCAGGATGCTGATTGGCAGAACTCACGAATCCGCGCTCAGGGTTTTTGATATGAGGATTCTGTTGTTGAGGAATATATGCCTGCCAGTCATTTTCTTTTACACTACCATCCATGATAAATTTTCCCTGCTCTTTCCATCGTGCAGGAAACTTTCCCTGTTGCCTTATGGCAATATCGTTTTGTGCATCGGCAAACACAAAATTTTGTCCCGGAGATTGATAAAAGGTAAGCGCATATTCGTAATCGGCATAATTTTTTGCGCGGTTGAGATAATAAAAGGTTGCCAGTTCGTTGGAAGGGATATGTGCAGTCCATTTAAGAGCAAGATTTTGCTTTTTGGTTCCCTGCCTGCCGGCAGGCAAGGCGCTATCATTGAAATTGCCTTCATAAACAACAGGACCGAGATGCGTATAGAAAACAGTATCATAATAGGTTTCTTCTCCACGCACTTTTATTTCTTCAATGCGGGTTGTGGTGTTCAGCCATTTTCCGTCAAACAAATATTCTTTTTTGGTTGCATCCTTAAAAGTGATTTCATACCAGTCGCGCACATCTACCGAAGCATTGGTAACACCCCATGCCACTGAATCATTAAACCCGATAACCACGTTGGGAGCGCCAGGCAGCGAAACACCGTAAACATTAATATCGGGCGCATTCAATTGAATCTCGTACCAGATAGAAGGAAGGTTTAATTTTAAATGCGGGTCGTTGCAGAGGATGGGTTTTCCCGTTGTTGTTTTCTTTCCTGAAACCGCCCAGTTGTTGCTTCCGATAAAATCTTCCGGTTGTTCGATGGGTTTATAGGCGGTTTGTTTCCCCATTGGAAATACTTTGCCTGTATCAACATGAACAGAAACAGAATCGAATTTTGTTCCCCTCGGAATAATAGGATCAGTGCCGGGATAAAAATCCGGAAAGAGTAAATCAAACTTTTCTTTTCCAATAAGGTTAACCATGTTGGTATTTTCAAAATCACGCTCGTTGGAAGTAAGCATTTTCGTCATGAATTTGAGAAGCAATGCACTCTTCAGTGATGTCCAGGGTTCAGGTTTATAATCCAGAAGCTTGTACTCCAGCGGCAAAGTTTTTTCTGTTAATGATTTGATATAAACATTCACTCCTTCAGTATATGCTTCCATAACCTGTTTGGCAAGTGTGTCTGTTTCAAAAGCCTTTACAGCCGCTTCAGCAGCATACAACATCCCTATTCTACGTTGTTCACGGTCATAAGGAATCGCTTTTGCTCCTATAATTTCTGAAATTCTTCCGGCTGCTGCGTCAGTCTGAAACTCCATTTGCCAGAGGCGGTTGCTTGCTGTTACATAACCTTGTAAAAAATAGAGGTCATGTAAATTCTCAGCAAAAATGTGAGGAACCAAACGCTCATCAAAAACTATCCTGGAAGCAGCATGAACATTTAATTTCAGTTCGGGTGTAATTTCAGGTTCCGGTTTTTCTGCATTCTGCCAGAAACCGTTTACAGGGTCAATAAACTTTCCAACGGGAGGAAGCACAGCAATCTTCATATTCAATGCACTTACAACAACTATTGTAAGCGACAAAGAAATGAAAAACTTCAGAAATTTCATCGCCTGAATTTAATTGGTTTTTACACTTATTTTTGTATTGCTGTCATGACCTCTAAACCTTTATTCCTGAAATACGAAACCTCTTTTCCCCTTTGTCGTTAAAGGCTGTGAATTAACAAAAAAAAACAATAGAAAGTTTACCGGACAAAAAACGGTCTGATTATTGTCTTTCCAGAGGTTCAGGTACAAAAAACGCAAGATTTGTTAAAAAAATGATAAAAATATTTACTCAACAAGGATCATACAGGAGAAGAATATTATTCCCGGTTCTTTTTCTTTTCATAACGTCTTTTTCTTTTATGAATGTTTCTGCTCAACCTGTTCCCGGTGAGGATGAAAACATTCCTTTCCTGGTTACTTTTGGAAGTGATGCTTTAAAAAGTTGGGGAGATGATGATTTCTGCCAGATATTTTTTCTTTCCATTCCTTTTACACAGAAAACTCCTGTTTATATAAGGGTTTATGACCCGGATTGTGGCGGACAATTTGATGAACTATATGGAGCGGAAGATACCAAAACAAAATTTTCTATTTATGGAGGTACAGGCGCATATACTAATAAAGATGCCCAGAATATTGACCCGGTTGGAAATTACAAAAGCGGAACCTTGCTTGACTCTAAAACATTCGGAGCTGACCCTAAATACGATAATAACTGGTACACTTTCGGTCCCTTCAATCCTTCTGATGGAGAAAAAATGGATGATTATAATATGTATTATTTTAAAATAATTGCCCAGGGTACTGAGGGAGATGATGGAAATTTATACACTTATTATTTCAGCTCAAGCCCGAACGAAAATAAAAGAATAGAAGGAAGCAATGCTTCCACTTTTGAATATACTTTTCGTATGCCTGATAAACCGGGTTCTGTTTGTCATTTATATCCATACATAACACAAGATGTAGTTTCAATTAAACAATTTAATTTCGATTGGGATAATGATGGACAGTTAAGGATTGTTTCGTATGAAAAAAAGGGAGAACTCGCTACACTTTCAAACGAAAATGACTGGAAAAACAGTATTCATCAGATATCAAAGACCGAACAAAAGTCATCATTGGATTTTCAGTTTGTAAAATCAAAAACAGATCCCAAGCCGCATAATAATATTTGCTTTTACATTACAAACCAGTATGGTGAGTTTCTGCCATTTCACCCCATCCCAATCGGGGGAGTTCCAAAGTATAAATATGATGGATTGATTGATCAGATGCAACAAAACGAGCGATTCAATAACATCAAAAAAAGTACAAATAAGTGATAAATATGAGGTGCCGACATCTCATGCAGCACTATGGCAAAAAATATTTTGCCTTTCTCTGCTTTATTCTTCTCATAGTTTTTTCTGTACTTCCGGTTTATTCTGAGAATTACAGGACTAATTATTTTACTTCTGATAATGGTCTTGCACAGGATTACGTTCAGAACATTATACAGGATGACAGAGGTTTTTTATGGGTGGGCACAAATAACGGGCTTTCCCGCTTTGACGGAATGCAGTTTGTGAATTTTTTTCCAAAAGATACAACTGCTGTTTCTTATGATATTACTTCGAGTTTTAAAGATTCAAAGGGCGTTATTTGGTTTGGACTGAATAATGGAGGTATATTAAAACTGGCAGGCAGAAATCCAGTATTGTATCCTAATAATATTCCAATCAATAGCAGTATTAATGGAATAAGCGAAGGCGGTGGAGCATTATGGTTTGCAACACGTTCAAGTGGAGTTTTAAGGATTGATTCAACCAATAAAACAAAGCTGTATTCTGAAACTTTTAAAGATTTATTGGTTTTTTCCATCCTTGCAGACGGTGACAATATTTTAATAGGAACAAATGAAGGACTGGAAGTATATAAATATGAGAAAACATCAGGATTACTGAACAGAAAAGAAACCTTTAATGGAATTTCTTCAACCAAAATCCTGTTTATATCTAAACGAAATAATAAAATTTATGTAGGTACAGAAGACGAAGGATTATTTGTTCTTGAAAATAAAAACGGTGAATTGAGCGTGATTAATCAATACACTACTGAAAACGGGATTGCTTCCAATGATGTTCAATCAGTTCTGGTTGACAGGGATGATAACCTATGGATTGCAAGCTTTGGAAAAGGAGTTTCAAAAATTGTTTTCAAAGAAAATGCTCCACAGGAATATGTTGTTAAATTATACAATACTTCAAATGGTTTGAAGAATGATTTTGTAAGAGATATTATCCAGGATCATGAGCATAATATATGGATTGCAACGTATGGAAGCGGAATTGCAATGTTGAATGAAGAAGTTTCAACCAGGTTTTTTTCAGACCAAAATCTTACAAGCACCAATATTCAAACTCTGATTAAAGACAAGCGTGGAAATTTTTGGTTGGGAACCGATAAAGGGGTAAGCAGAATAAGCTCTAATGGGGTTGATTATTCAATAATTAATTATTCAGTTTCACAGGGTTTTCCGGGGGATCTGGTCAATGCTTTATATGAAGATATTGATGGAAACATCTGGATTGGAACCTCTAATTCAGGATTGTTTTTATTTTTCCCTACAGAAAACAAGGTGAAAAAAATTACTTTAAATGATGATCCCCTTTTTCGTTTTGTGAATTCAATAAGTGGTGATAAAAATGGATTTGTATGGGTTAGTACAAAAGGGGGAGCATATCGTTTTGGCAGCGGTGGATTCAGGCAGGATTATTATACTACACTTCAAGGTTTATTGCATAATAATGTAAATAAAATTTTTGCAGATTCACAGGATAGAATATGGATGGCTGCCCAGAACAACCGCATTTCCTTTTTTAAAGACAGTCGTTTCAATTATCTTGAAGAGGGCAGTGCCTCTGAGATAACAACAGTAAACTGTATGACCGAGGATGAAAATAAGAACATCTGGTTCGGTACAGATGGCAGGGGAATATTCATGTATGATGGGAAAAAGGCAGAGCATTACACTTCAGAAAATGGTCTTTATTCTGATTTTTGTTACGATATTATTTCTGATAACTATCACAATATATGGATAGGGCATCGTGGTGGAATTAGTATCTTTTCTTATAAAACAAAAACATTCAAACATCTTATTGAAGAGGGCTTAAATGATAATATTCACACCAATGCTGTGTATAAAGACAAAGAAGGAATCCTTTGGTTCGCTACATCAAACGGGGCGGTGAAGTATGATCCTTCCCTACAGGTTTCTTCTGATTTTGAAAACAAAGTTACCATCACTACACTCAAACTTCTGAATGAGCCGGTTGAAATGCAGGAAAGACTTTCTTTACCGTATAAAAAATACAGTGCACGTTTCGAGTTCGTTGCTGTTTCGTTTTCCAGACCAGACAAAATTCAATATAAATATAAGTTGGAAGGATATAACTCAGAATGGTCAGAACCATCAAATTCAGCCTACGCATATTATCCGAAATTAGAAGAGGGAAGTTATAAGTTTATGGTATTGGCAAGCAATGCAGATGGAGTTTGGGGAAGCAAGCCTGAAGTTTTTCAATTTACGATTGCAAAACCATTTTATAAAGCCTGGTGGTTTATTTTACTTTCTGTTATTGTATTTTTTTCTTCAATATATTTAATAATACGTTACAGAACATATAAACTTCTGCATGATAAATTAGAACTTGAAAAAATAGTTCATGAACGTACAATTGAAGTGGTTTCCCAAAAAGAGGAAATTGAAAAACACAGGGATGAAATACAGCGAAGTGCAAATAGTATTACATCAAGTATAAAGTATGCAAAACGAATTCAGAAAGCAATATTTCCAACTGATTCTGATATAAAAAAGTTATTGCCGGATTCCTTTGTATTCTTTCGCTCAAAAGGAATTGTAAGCGGTGATTTCTATTGGGTAGAGAAGAAAAACGGGAAGGTATTATTTGCTGCTGTGGACTGTACAGGGCATGGTGTTCCGGGGGCGTTTATGTCGTTAGTTGCTAATAACCTGCTAAATCAGGCAATAAACGAACATGGTTATACTCAACCCGCCTTTATACTTGACGAGGTGAACCGTGGATTAACAAATACATTACACCAGACCTATGAAGAATCAAGTGTGAAAGATGGCATGGACATTGCCCTCTGCGCTCTTGATGTTGATAATATGACACTTGAATATGCCGGAGCATACAACTCATTATTTATTGTCAGGGATAAAGAATTGCTTGAAACAAAAGCAGACAAATTTCCGATCGGTGTTTTTGTCGGTGAGAAACTCAGGAAGTTTACCAATCATGAAATTAAACTTAAAAAAGGAGATTTGATTTATGTTTTTTCAGATGGTTATGCTGACCAGTTCGGAGGACCACAAATGAAAAAATTCAAAAAACGCGAATTCAAAAAATTACTGATCAATATCGGTCATTTACCCATGCAGGAACAATATAAAGAAGTTGAAAGGACATTGGATGACTGGAAAGGAGAATTAGAACAGATTGACGATATTATTGTAATGGGGGTACGAATATAGATTTAGAAACAATAAATATATCTTGTCGTAAAACGGCACGACCATAAAAATATGTATTTGAATTTTTTTGAAATGTTCACCTCAGCAGCAAGCAAAAAATTATTGTTTTTTGCAATTGCAACAATTGTCTTTTCTAATTCTTTTAGTTTGTTTGCGCAGGATAACAAGGATAAAGAATTTTTTAACAGCGGATTGAAAAAAGCTCAGTCCGGGCAGATGGATGGCGCAATAGCAGATTTCACAGAAGCAATAAATGCAGCCGAAAATAAGCTTGGTGTTGATCCTAAAATACTACCGGAAGGTTTTAGTCTTCCCAAAGATTCTCCGTTAGCACAGGCATATTATTTCAGAGGGGTTGCAAAATCAGCAAAGGGAGATCAGATTGGTGCAATCTCAGATTTAGGGAAAGCTACCAAGTATGATAAAAATCTTGGTGACGCATATCTTTTAAGGGGGAAGCTATACAACAATCAGTATTCTTATAAAGATGCAAGAGAAAATCTTGAGATTGCCGTAAAACTTTTGCCTGATAACTTTGATGCCTGGTATAATTTCGGAATAGCAAATTTTAACCTTGATAATGATGAACAGGCAATAGAAAATTTCAATACTGCTATTAAACTTAAACCGGGTTATATACAGGCATTTGTTGAACGCTCAAAATGTTTTCTGAAAATTGAGAAGTACAATGAAGCAATGGCTGATGTAAACAAAGCCATATTAATGGACAGTCGCAATGCCGAGGCATACCTCTGCCGGGGTATTGTTCAGCGTTATCTTGAAAATTATGATTTTGCTATAAGGGATTATACCAACGCAATTATCTATGACCCGAAAAATGCGGTAGCATATTATAATCGTGGAATTGTTTACAGTAAAATGGATGAACATCAGAAAGCCATCCAGGATTTTTCAAAAGCAATAGAGATTTATCCTGATGATGATCAGGCATATCTCAACCGTGGTATTGAATTACTTATTCTTGATAAGCAAGAAAGTGCATGTTCCGATATTAAACGTGCAGCAGACTTAGGGAATGAAGCTGCCATTAAACACAGAATAAAAATCTGTTCTAATTAATCCTGTTTATTTTACCATTAGTTTTTGGACCGAAGTAATGTCTTCTGTTTGGAGAATAAGCAGGTAAGTTCCTGCATTCAGGTTAATCGTGTTAATAAAATAATTTTTTTCTCCTTTGTTAAAGTTACCTGCATAGATGGTGGATACTTCTTTGCCGGTAACATCTGAAAGAAACAATCTTCCTTTAGAATTATTTGTTGACTTTACCTGTATGCAGGTAATTCCGTGTGATGGGTTTGGATACACATTCAGAATACCATTTTCACCTTCACTATTTTCATTAATGCCTGTTAAAGTGAGAACATCAAACTTCCAATATCCTTCAGGAGCAGTGATTGGTCTTACCTGTTCTTTCCCTGAATTAGATTGAGCATATATGTAATAAAACACTTCACTTCCTGCGGGTTGTGCAGGGATATAACCTGTCCAGGTATCCGATGACACATCAGTCAGGCTCATGCCTGTAGATTGATAACCTTGTGTGGTATCAGTTGTATAATAAAGAGTAGCTGTTTGAATTCCGGTTTTGTGTTTTATCCAGGCATTAACCTGATAAGGTGTTGTAGTATTGTATGTGTTTTCGAGCGGTTGATGAGTTATCAAAAGCGGGTCAGTTGTTCCTATTTCCTTTGTAATGCAATGTATCGCACCAAGTGAAGGGATAATCAGGTTGCAATTAATTCCCACAATATTATAGCCGGGCAAAGATTCTCTTAATATTCTTAAAGCAGTAGTATCATATTGTTCCTGGTAAGTTGGAACTATCAGTGTTTTATTTACAAATACACTGTTTGTATAAGTTCTGTAATCTCCTCCGTTATTCGGATATTGTCCACCTTCAGGCGGCATCTGGATTCTTATCACTTTATAAGGGGTTCCGAAAACAGAATTATAATTACTTAAAACATATTGAAGGTTAGCTTCAATCTGTGGTCCGTCAGCAGTTCCCTGAGGATACTGCCCAACCAATAACGTTTCTTCATCCAGTAATTTAATATGCATATCAATGTGATGAATTTCATCATAAGGGAGTGTTGGCATTTTTATGTAGCGGTCAACTCCCATCCAATTCTGCATGATGTTATCTATCTGTGATTCTGTCTTTCCCGGATTCTCATCCAGAATAAGTTCAGAAGAAAATGCTGTTCCCCAGCCATCAACCATATAATTACCTCCTGTATGTACCAAATCGTTTGGTGAGTTTACCATTTCATAAAGAGGCAAGCCTGTAGCTGTTGCAATCTGGGAAGGAACATCATCATCATTCGGACGCGGACGGTTATAAATCCAGTCAACCAGGTAAAGTGAATCCACATCGTTTTTATAAACATTCCATTGCCCGTAATCACGTATCCAAATACTGTCAGATGGTTTTTGCACAAATTTAATGTTGGTTAATGTAATTCCATTATTTGTAAGATTTGTTTTCACTGAATTAGAATCGCTGCAAACAATATAAACCAATGTTTCAAGTTTTGAACTGGCAATAATCTGTCGCAAAATTACCTGGTAAGTTGACGTCCAGCGTACACAAAGTCCACTGATTTCTTCCCATTCAGCCATTGCCCGGACAGGTGAAGATGGCGGATGTGTAATGGATTTCTCTGAGCGTGATTGCAGGTAAGATGGCATCAGCAATTGCTCTTCCGGTGTCATATAGTTTGGTAAATCCTGAGCTGATAATGAGCCTGTGAAAATGGAGATGATAAATAAGAAGAGTAAATTTGACCTCATTGATTAGTGTTTTTGTTGCCGCAATTTAGGAAAATTATAAGTTAAAGGTCTATGCATAAATATGAAATGCTTGTTTTGCCTGTTTCCTATTTTGGACCTGTTGGAATTTATGCAGCTATTTTGCGGAATGAAAAAGTATTGATTGAAGCACATGAAAACTTCACAAAACAAACCATTCGCAGCCGATGTGAGATTTATGGAGCAAACGGAAAACAAATGCTATCCGTACCTGTTGAAAAACGCGGGAATCATATTAAAGTAAAAGATGTACGAATAAGCTATAATGAGGACTGGCAGAAAATCCATTGGCGCTCTATTGTTTCAGCGTACCGTAACTCTGCGTATTTTGAATATTATGCTGATGATATTGAACCATTTTTCAGAAAAAAGACAATATATATTTTTGATTTGGACATGGATTTAATTGATCTTCTGACGAAGTTATTAAAGATGCAAATTAACTTTGAATTCACAAAAGACTATACTGCAAACTATGGACCTGGTGTTTTTGACCTGAGAAATGAGTATGGAGTATTACCTGAGATTCCGGAATACTACCAGGTTTTTAAGGAAAGGCATGGCTTTATTCCTCATCTTAGTATCCTGGATTTGCTATTTAATTGCGGACCTGATTCAATAAAGATTCTGTCAGGCAAATAGTCTTTTCTATTCCTTATTTTCGCAGCCAATATAAAAGTAAGATGATACAGATAATTGAAAATGCCTGGAATAACAGGGAACTGCTTTCAGAACCTAAAACACGTGAAACCATAAATGAAGTGGTTGCTTTACTGGATAAGGGGGAATTGCGTGTTGCAGAACCAACTGAAAAAGGATGGAGGGTAAATGAATGGATAAAAAAAGCAGTGATACTTTATTTTCCTATTCAGAAAATGGAAACCATAGAAGTGGGACCTTTTGAGTTTCACGATAAAGTTGCACTGAAGAAAAACTATGCAGCTCTTGGTGTGCGTGTGGTTCCTCATGCCATTGCCCGCTACGGATCTTTTGTCGCAAAAGGTGTTATAATGATGCCAAGTTATGTGAACATTGGAGCTTATGTGGATTCAGGAACAATGGTGGATACCTGGGCTACTGTTGGTTCCTGTGCGCAAATCGGAAAAAATGTACACCTGAGCGGTGGCGTAGGAATTGGAGGTGTTCTGGAACCGGTTCAGGCTGCGCCTGTAATTATTGAGGATGATTGTTTTATAGGCTCGCGTTGTATTGTTGTTGAAGGAGTTTATATACAGAAGCAGGCAGTGCTGGGAGCAAATGTTGTGTTGACCAAATCAACCAAAATTATTGATGTAACGGGTGAAAAGCCTGTTGAACACAGAGGAATTGTTCCTTCGCGATCAGTGGTTATTCCTGGTTCATACACAAAAAAGTTTCCTTCCGGTGATTACCAGGTTCCATGCGCACTGATTATAGGGCAGCGTAAAGAAAGCACTGATTTAAAAACTTCATTGAATGATGCTTTAAGAGAGCACAATGTGGCTGTCTAAAAAATGAATTTTTTAATCATACAGAAAGCTTTTCCCGGAGACGTAATTCTTGCCACATCAGTGGTTGAGAAGCTGCATCAGTTTTATCCGGACTCAAAAATAGATTTCCTACTGAGAAAAGGAAATGAAGGAATTTTTGCTTCTCATCCCTTTTTAAACAATCTGTTGATTTGGGATAATAAGAAGAATAAGCTTTCTGAGATTCTAAGAATATTAAAACATATAAGAGCGGCAAAATATGATCACATCATCAATCTTCATCGTTTTGCAAGTTCAGGATTCGTTACCGCATTTTCAGGAGCGAAGAATAAAGCAGGCTTTGATAAAAACCCTTTCTCCTTTCTTTTCTCAAAATCTGTGAAACATTTTATTCCTTTTCCTTTCTCCAAAGAAGAGTGGAGCGGTAAGACTATACATGAAGTGGAGCGCAATAACCAATTAATACAAGAAATCACCGACAATAAAATTTCCAAACCAAAACTATATCCTACAGAAAAAGATTTTCAGAAAGCTGCTGAATACAAATCAGGAAAATATATCTGCATAGCGCCTGCATCGGTTTGGTTTACCAAGCAATGGACTTCACATAAATGGGTTGAATTGATTAACTTGTTTCCTCCTGATTATAAAATTTATCTTTTAGGTGCACCGTCAGATTTTCAATTGTGCGAACAAATAAAATCTTCAATTATCAATCCCGATAGTTATCGGGATCAATTATCCCGTGCCTGCCGGCAGGCAGGAATTATCAATCTTTCAGGCAGACTTTCATTTTTAGAGTCGGCAGCATTGATGAAAGATGCAGTGATGAATTATGTAAATGATTCTGCACCAATGCACCTAGCTTCTGCTGTCAATGCCCCGGTTACGGCTGTGTTTTGTTCAACTGTTCCTGAATTCGGTTTCGGACCATTAAGCGACAAATCATTTATAGCGGAAATAAAAGAGCCGCTTTATTGCAGACCATGCGGGATACACGGAAAAAAATCCTGCCCTGAAAATCATTTTAAATGTGCTGAAAACATCAAACCTGATGATGTTTTTTCGATTTCTTTGAACCAATAATTTATGAAAACAGATAAAAAATATTTTGAAAAAGAACTTACCAATGCACTTGCTGTGCTTCATTCAGGTGGAACAATACTTTATCCAACAGATACTGTTTGGGGAATTGGTTGTGATTGTACAAATGTACAGGCGGTGGAAAAAATTTTCAAAATAAAGAAAAGAGACTCTTCAAAAAGCCTGGTGCTGCTTGTTGACAACGATGCACGACTTTTGCGTTATGTGAAAACAGTTCCGGAGATAGCCTGGGAACTGATGCAATACAGCGACAAGCCGCTTACCATTGTTTACCCTGAAGGAAAAAACCTTGCGAAGAACATGATAGGTCCTGATAAAAGTGTTGCTATCAGAATTACATCAGATGCTTTTTGCAAAAACCTTATCCGTACCTTCGATAATGGTTTGGTTTCCACTTCTGCCAATATAAGCGGTAAACCCTCACCAGAGAATTTCTCTGACATTGATAAAGAGATTTTGAGTGCCGTTGATTATGTGGTAAATTTGCGCCAACACGAAAAAAGCAATGCCACACCTTCTTCTATTATAAAGGTTGGAATGAAAGGGGAGATTCAAATTATCAGGAAATAATTTTTTGAGAAAACATTTACACAATCCTGTTTTTTCTGTCATATCAGAATCCGCTGCCGGATTAGGTACAGATGCATATGTAATTGGCGGTTTTGTGCGTGATATTTTTTTAGGCAAAGAATCCAAAGACATTGACATTGTTTCCACGGGCGATGGAATTGAACTTGCCAAAAAAGTTTCAGGAAAACTGAACGACAGTCATTATTCTTTTTTCAAAAATTTCGGAACTGCAAACGTGAAGTATGGCGATTTGGAAATTGAATTTGTCGGAGCGCGAAAAGAATCCTATCGCGGGCATTCTCGCAAACCTGATGTGGAAGCCGGAACATTGGAAGATGATCAGAACCGCAGGGATTTTACCATGAATGCGCTTGCGCTGAGTTTGCAGAAAGAAAACTTTGGTGAGTTGCTTGACCCCTTTGGCGGACTTAAAGACATTGAAAATAAAATTATCCGCACCCCTCTTGATCCTGATGTCACCTACTCTGATGACCCGCTGCGTATGATGCGTGCCATCCGTTTTGCATCACAACTTGGTTTTACGATAGAAGAAAATTCTCTTCAATCTATTACCGGAAATTCAGAAAGAATAAATATTGTGTCCAAAGAACGCATTGTTGATGAATTGAATAAAATCATTCTCTCTCCAATTCCTTCAGATGGATTCAAGCTGCTGTTCGATTGCAGATTACTGCAATTTATTTTTCCTGATATGGTAAAGTTACAAGGAGTTGAGATAAAAGAAGGAGTAGCTCACAAAGACAATTTCTATCACACCTTGCAGGTGCTTGATAATATTTCAAAAAATACGGATAACCTTTGGCTTCGCTGGGCTGCAATACTTCATGACATTGCAAAACCGGCAACCAAACGCTTTGATAAAAATGCCGGATGGACTTTTCACGGTCATGAAGACAAAGGCTCGCGGATGGTTCCTAAAATTTTTGCAGACTTAAAGCTTCCTTTGAATGAAAAGATGAAGTATGTGCAGAAGATGGTGTTGCTGCATCTCCGCCCCATTGTGCTTTCAAATGAAGTTGTAACCGATTCTGCTGTAAGAAGATTATTGTTTGAAGCCGGTGATGACATTGATGACCTGATGACTTTATGCGAAGCTGACATCACTTCCAAAAACGACAGGAAAGTGAAACGTTATCTAAAGAATTTTGAAGTTGTAAGACAGAAACTGAAAGAGGTGGAAGAAAAAGATAACCTGAGAAACTGGCAGCCTCCGGTTTCAGGCGAAGAAATTATGAAGGCATTTAATTTGTCTCCCGGACGAGAAATAGGGATAATTAAAAACGCTATCCGCGAAGCCATTCTTGACGGTGTAATCGGGAATAATTTTGAGGAAGCCCATAAATACATGCTTGCAAAAGGCGCGGAACTTGGACTGAATAGCGCCTCTCCATCTTCACCGGGAAAGGATTAATCTAAATAAATGCAAAAGTTTTTACTGAAATAACTATTTTCGGGCATTGTTGTATAAACGCAAAAATTAAACAAACAAAAATCATAAATGGCAGTTTACAAGTTCAGGGTAATGTTTGAAGATGATGACCAGGTTCATCGTGACGTAGAAATAAGTTCAACACAGAATTTTTCCGATTTCCGTATGGCAATCATGAAAGCTTATAACGTAACAGAAGACTGGGATTCCATTTTCTATATCAGTGATGACAAGTGGCACAAAGGAAATGAAGTAGTTGCTTTTCCTAAAGGTGATAGCAGGGAAACAGCAGGAGGAAAACAACGTCTTGTAAAGTTTATTGACGATCCGCATCAGCGCTTTCTTTATATTATCAGTTCAGTTACTGAAGTGGTGTTGTATGTTGAGCTGGTCAAAATATTACCTGATAATATTAAAACAGATTATCCCAGAACGGTAGCCGTTGTGGGTGAATTCCCTAAAACGCTTTTCAATATGCTTAATGGTATAAAGGAAGACACCAGGAAAACATTGCTTGACCCGGAACTTGCAGAGTTTGATGCGAAGATGGCTAATCTCGATGCGATTGAAGAACCCGGAGATGATGAATTAGAGGATGTGGAAAATATCCTGGTAGCCGATACTTCTGAAATTTCTGAAATGGAAGTGGAGGTAACTCCTGATGCCGAAGCTCAGCCGGAAGAAGATGTTGTTGAAGGTGAAGACGGGGATGATATGGGGGAAGCCGGTTTTGATGATATGGCTTCTGATGAGGAAGCCTGACCAATCATTTAATGCCTGATGCGCGGAACTCTTATCGTTGTCTGCGGTCCCACTGCTTCCGGGAAAACACAACTTGCGATAAAACTTGCCAAACATTTTTCTGCAGAAATAATTTCCGCTGATTCGCGACAGGTTTTCAGAGAACTGAAAATAGGTTCAGCTCCTCCCTCTCCGGAAGAACTGAAAGAAGTGAAACATCATTTCATTGCATCACGAAATCTTGAAGAAGATTATAATGCTGACCACTATGAAAAAGATGTGTTGAGACTGCTTGAAAAGATTTTTCAGAAAAATAATTTTGCCATCCTTGCCGGAGGTTCCGGGCTTTACATTGATGCTGTCTGCAATGGTTTTGATAATGTTCCCGGTTCTTTTCCTGAAATCAGGAAAGACTTGCAGGATTTATTTAAAGAGAAAGGAATAGAAGCGTTGCGAGAAAAATTAAAAGAACTTGACCCGGAATATTATAAGAAAGTTGACCTCAACAATCCGCAACGGATATTGCGTGCATTAGAAGCCTGCATGGGAAGCGGAAAACCTTTTTCATCATTCAGAAAAGGAAAAAAAAATCAAAGAGATTTTAATACAATTAAAATAGGTCTTGATGTATCGCGTGAGCTGCTTTACAAAAAAATTGATGAGCGTGTGGATGAAATGATGAACAAAGGTTTACTGGAAGAAGTAAGCAAACTTATTTCAAAGAAAAACCTGAACGCATTGAAAACAGTCGGCTACAAAGAACTCTTTGATTATTTAGAAGGGAAAACCTCACTTGATAAAGCGGTGGAACTGATAAAACGAAACACCCGCAGGTATGCCAAACGTCAGCTTACCTGGTTCCGTAAAGACAAGGAAATAAAATGGTTTCATGCTGAAGAAACGGAAAAGATAATACGGTTGATTGAAGGTTATAATAAAGATTCAGCATAGTTGGAGCGGGGTTGATCTTCTCCCTACAGACAGACAGGCGTTTTTAACAGGTTGCTTTTTTCATCAAGCAATGGAAGCAGATATAAACCCTGCAAGAAGTTATTTATTTTTGCTGCGTTTTATTTTTTCAGGGTTTTGACTGGTGTGAAAAACATCTGTTACAATGATGCTGTTTGCCTCATATTGGTAGATAATCTTATAGCTTGCTTCTACTAAATAGCGACTATCCTGACCAATAGCTTTTAATAACTCTTCTTCAACTCCTGATTCAGGATATGTTTCTAATTGTTCAACACGTTCAACCAAACGCCTGATTAATTTCTCAGCCGGAGTTTTTGATCCTGCTTTTTCCGAAACGTAGATAAATATCTGATCCAAACAAGCTGATGCAAACGGTGTCCAGATGATATTACATCTTTTCATTAATGTAATGAAAAATGTTTTTTAACTTCTTTATGGCTTACCAGTTTACCTGCTCTTATCTCTTCCTGCGAGCGGGCATTGCGGGCATAGAACTCATCTAAACTCATTGGTTTGCCAATGAAGGTATCATCTTCGATCTGTGTTAACTTGTCTTTAATAATTACATGAACAGCTTTAAGAAAGGAGGCATCATTGATTGTGTCAATAGCTTTGTGCAGGTCTTTTTTTAGTGCGGCATTTAACAAGCTGTTTTCTGTTTCGGTGGTTTTGTAACCTGCTGCCGGCTCTTTTAATTGATAAACAACTTGTTTTTTACCGTACTCTTTTTTGTCGCTTTTCTTCTTCATGTTATTGCAGGGATATTTATAAAAACAAATTTACAGTTTTTTTCTCTAACTGATTACTGCCCAGGTTTTCATGTCTTCGACATTTATTAAACCCGAAGGGTTATAATTATTATAATGTTTTCACATAAACCCTGAAAGGGTAATATTGTTTTCTTTTCTGCAAACAGGTCGCCCTGTTGGGGCTGTTTAGTAAAGACAAGGAAATAAAATGGTTTCATGCTGAAGAAACTGAAAAGATAAGTCGGGTTATTGAAGGTTACCAATAGATTAAACACATAAATCAACCGGAGATAAAGGATTTGCAGCTGCTCAAATTCTTTTTAAAGAGGATAAAGAACTTCTTGAAAAACTTGCTCAATGATTACTATCAATGAGGTAGAAATATTGTAGATTAAAATAGCTTTTATATTCAACCCCTGTGGGGTTGGGTTCGGGTTTACTACTATTTTCCCCGCATTTCATGCGGGGTTATTCATATTGAAGCCTTTCAGGCTTCGCTTGCGTTGTCTATTTTTCAACAAACTTAAAAAACTTTTTCAACGTGTTCCTAAAATCCCAAAAGGATTTAATCTGTATAACCTTACATACAAAATCTATTATGCAATAATGGGGAAAAAGAAAGTGTAATCCCCTCTCTCAAAAATCCAGAAGGGATTTAATTTGAATAACCCCATAAGAAATGTGGGGGGAAAAGAAATAATAACCAGTCTCTCTCAACCGCGAAGCGGTTGAATAATAAAGACAGTAGCAAATGACCGCTCAATAGCTGCCGCGCTGAACATACAACCGAACAGGAAGATTTATTTATAACGGCAGGATGCCGGTTAATGCAAGCATAGCGGGCTCTAAGCTTAACAGCTTACGCACAAGCTACGATGAACAGGGGTTAGAATCCAATTTATTATCTTTGTAAAACCTTAAATTAATTTGTAATGAGTACTAAAGAATTAAAAACAGAAATACACAAAGTAATTGATACTGTTCCCGATGATTTGCTCAAC
>Ga0172370_10004083_pt1 | contig 19794 bp, 18 predicted proteins | sample LakKiv5m_FD_114538 | JGI IMG/M metagenome (GOLD analysis project Ga0172370, IMG submission 114538) | Freshwater microbial communities from Kabuno Bay, South-Kivu, Congo - kab_022012_11.5m | ecosystem: Environmental > Aquatic > Freshwater > Lake | place: Democratic Republic of the Congo...
AGCACCTGCTGCTGGATCACGCTCTGGATCGAGCCGCTCAGCACCAGGAAAACCTGGGTGTGCTGCAAACGGAGATCCCACTCCCGTTGCAGGAGGGTCGGTAGCTCCGGATCGGCCTCCACCAGGTAGGGGAACTCATCCAAGATGACGACGAGCCGGCGCTCAGCGGCCAGCTCGGCGATGGCGCTGAAGGCGGCGCCCCAGGAGGGATAGGTGAAGTCATCCGGCGCCGCACCGGGACCTTCGGGCGCGCCAGGACCCTTTGTGCTGAGGGAGCGGATGGCCCGTGAGAACTCGCCCAGCAGGGTCGCCTTGTCCGCGCGGCGAGCGAAGAAGAAGATGCACGGCTTACCCTCCGACCATTCGAAGAGCAGCGCGCTTTTGCCCACGCGCCGGCGGCCATATAGGACGACGATCTCCGCTCGCCCGGCGGCGTAGCGTTCGCTCAGGTAGCCCAGTTCGCGGGTGCGATTCAGAAACATCGTCGCGCCTCCTGGGCGTTAGTGTACACCTGAACGCCGAGAATAGCAAGCTGAAATTACCGTTTGGAGTGGTAGTTTATGGGATTACTGCACCCTATGGTAATTTTGTATGGGGAGGTCCGACGAAGGAGCTTGTCCCCAAGCCGGGAATGCGCTATCATCCGATAAATCGGGGCAAGATTTCGCGTCTACGGAGGCAAATGTCACCGCGACTTCTGGGGAACACGATCATGGCGCGCAAAGTGGATCGGATTCTCGTCATCTGGAGTTAGGGCAATTGCCTTATAAGGCAATCGCCCTATAAACGGTGAGGGTGCGCCGATCTGACAGGCAAGGGAACATGTGACCGTTGGTGTCGCCAACGATCTGACGTCTTGCCAGCGACTTCACCCGGTCAGCAGCGACCAGGGGACGGCCACGATCTTCTCGTCCAGGCGCCGGATCTGCTGCCCGCCGTGCAATAGAATGCCACCCACGGCCTGGGGGTGCTCGCCCAGGAATTTGACCAGGCCTGCCGCATGCCGGTAGCCCGGCGCATCGGTCATCTTGACCTCGATGCCCACCACCCGGCGGCCGTGCTCAATCACGAAATCCACCTCATCACCGGTCTGTGTGCGCCAGAAGTGCAGCCGGCCGCGCGGCGTCAGCAGGCTCGTGCGCACGCGCAGATGTTGATAGATCAGCGTCTCGAAGAGCGCGCCTAGCTCGCGGGCTTTAGCCAACTCGTCTGCACTGATGTAGCCCGCCAGGAAGACTGCCAACCCCACATCGGACCAGAAAGCGCGCGGCGACTTCAATAACCGCGTTGTGTGACTGCCGAGATATGGAGGCACCCGCTCGAACAGGTGGGTGGCTTCCAGTAAATTCAGATAGCGATGAATCGTTGGCTGCGAAAGGCCGGCATCACGCGCCACCTCCGATTGGTTGAGCAATTGGCCGGTGCGCAGCGCCAGCAGCGCCATGACCCGTCGGAAGTCCACCAGCGACTCCACCTGCGACATCTGCCGGAGATCGCGCTCCAGGTAGGTGGCCACGTAACCTTCCCACCAGCGCAGATAGTCCTCCGGGGTCTTGAGCGTCAACAACGCGGGCATGAAACCGCGCTGCATCAGGGGCAACGGATCGGGCGGCGCTTCTGGCAGAATCCCTTCTTCCGGCCAGCGGTCGGCCAGAACATCGGCCAGGAGCGCAGGCGGCGGCTGTCCGTGCAACTCGCCCAGCGTTAACGGGTCAAGCGTCAGATAGACCGCGCGGCCGGCCAGGCTTTCGCTCACGCTCCCCATGAGGAGCAGGTTGGCCGACCCGGACAGGATGAACCGATAGTGGCCTGGATGCTCATCAACGGCGCGTTTGATGGCCGGCAACAGTTCGGGCGCCTTCTGCACCGCATCCAGCACCACTTCGTGTGCGCCGGCCCACAGGCTGGCAGGGTTCTCGCGCACCTGGCGCAGCGCATCGAAGTCGTCCATGGTGTGATAGCGCCAGCCGCTGAACGGCTCAGCCCGCCGTAGTAGGGTGCTCTTGCCCACCTGTCGGGCGCCGGTCAGCACAACGACAGGATGCGCCTCACACGCCGCCTGCAGCAGCGGCGTCAACCAACGCCGATAATAGAGGGGTGGATCTGAATGAAAGTTATTCACGACTTGAATGATAATAAAACATGATCATCGTGTCAAGATGCAAAATGCTAACATGCACATCACAAGACCAACCCCGCCTTGCGTAACCGCTCCTGGAACGCGGGACGGCCGGCATACTGGGTCTGCAGGCCGCTCAGACGTGCCTCGAACTCAGCCAGCCGATCCTGGAAGACGGCCAGGTCGCGCAGCTTGACCAACAGCGCGACCGCCTCGTCGTAGAGCCGCGCCTTCTTTTCTTCGATCAGCGCCTGGACATCGCGCCAGGCCTGCGTAGCGTGGGGCGCAAAGTCCTGCAGGTCTTTGATCCGCCTGGCCTCCGCCTCGGCCTTTTGGCGACGGTCCTCCGCCTGGCGCAGCCGGTCAGCAGTCTCGCGCAACTCGGCCCAGGTGCGCCGCGCCGCCACCGGCTGCGATCTGACGGGCGGGCCAGCCAATTCCTGCAAGCGCCGGTTGAACTTCAGCGCCAGCAGCGGCTCCCCTGCGGCCAGCCGGCGCAGGAACGCGTCGCACTCGGCCCGTGGCAGGCGGGCGATGAGCGCCTCCAGCGCAGGCGCTGGCGCGGGGCGAAGGGCCTCGCTGGCCTGAGCCGCTGCCTGCACCAGGAACGGATCCAACTGGAAGAAACGCACGAACTCCGCCAGCGGCGCGGATAGCTCCTTGAGGCCTGGCGGGACCGGCGGCTCCTGCTCCTCCTCAATGTGGTTGGCCGCGGCGGCCAGCAGCCGGCCAGGTAGAGTGCGCGAAAGTCGCCCGCCAGGATGTCATCGCGCAGCGGTGCCAGCGCGGAGAGCCGCGTTTCGCCCTCGAACCAGTGGCCGCCATCCTCGTCAGGGAATGAGATGTCCAGGATCAGACAGTCGCCGACGGGTTCCAGCTCTGAGCAGTACTCCCAAAGGTAGGGCTGGAGCGCGTTCTCGTCCAGCAAGCCCTTGGGGAAGCGGAACGCCAGCCGCTGGCAGCCCCAGTTGGCGTAGTAGAGGAAGGCGTCGAAGTAGCGCGCCAGCACTTGCTTCGGTTCGTGCTTGAAATCACCCCAGTGATACTCGACCCAGGCGCGCGTCGAGGTGACGTCAATGTGGCTGGACAACCCGTTCACGGCCGTCTGTTCGGCAGCGGTCAGGGCGCGGTCGATCGTTTGCCACTCATAGTACTGGTATTCGCTCATCTCGCCTCCTCACCGAGCAGATCGTCCAGACCGAACAACAGCACGCCCTGGCCGGCCGCTTCGGCCTGCAGTGGCTCGGTGAACCCCGCGCGCGAGAACAACGCCAGCACTTGATGGCGATTGCCCGGCACGTGTTCGGCCTTGCGCTTGAGCTCCGCAAGCGCCTCGGGGCCGAGGGGCCGCGAGCGCCAACGACACTCGCCCAGCAGGACGTACTCCTCGTCTAGCGCCGCCACATCAATCTGCGCCTGCGTATCCCACCACATACCGACCCGTTGCGGTCGGAAGGGGATGCGGCCTGCGGCCGCCAGCTCCCAGACACGGGCGCGGCAGATCTCCTCAAAGGCCCAGCCGGCCAGTGCATCCGACTGCTCGCTCACCGCTTGGCGCACCGTGGCCGTGTCCCCGCGCTCCAGGTGGACGCGCTCGCGGTAGACGAAGCGGAACCAGAAGCGGAAAAAGGGATCGAGCAGTTGATAGCGCCCCTGCCGGGAGTGGGCCGGATCGGCATCGGTGACCGGCACCGCCCGCTCGAGTAGGCCGAGGTCACGCAGCGTATTCAGGTAGTAGCCCAACGAGGCGCCCTTCACGCCAACCGCCTGGCTGATCTCCTCCTGGCGCACGCGGCCGGTGGCGATGGCTTCGAGGATCGCGAAGTAGACCCGCGGCTCGCGCAGTTCCATCTGCAACAGGAAGCGCGGTTCGTCGTACAGGAACGCGCCCTGGCTGAGGATCTCGCCTTCGATGTTGTCAAGCAGCGGCCGGCGATCGGCGAACTGGCGCAGGTAGGCCGGCACGCCGCCCAACACCGCGTAGGCCCGCACCTGATCTTGCAGGCTGTAGCCGGGCAAGAACAGCCGCGCATCGGTGAAGCTCAGCGGCTGCAGATGCCATTGGGCCGTGCGCCGGCCGTAGAGAGGCGCTTGGTAGGCCAACACCTCGCGCTCCATGATGCCGATGTAGCTGCCGCTCAGGATCAGCATCAGGTGGGTATGTTGGAGCGACTCATCCCAGAGGCGCTGGAGGATGGAGGGCAAGGTGGGGCTGGTTTGCAGCAGGTAGGTAAACTCATCGAGCACCACGATGAGACGCTCCCCGCCGGCCTGGCGGGCCAGGGCTTTGAATGCCTGATCCCAGGTGGCGAAGTGCGTGCTCTCGGGATCGTTATGGAATAGCTCGCCGTACCGCCGCGCCAGCTCCGCCAGGGTGCTCGCTTCGGTGCCCAGGTCGGCCACGTAGAAGAAGTGGCGTTTGCCCTCGCAGAAGCGGCGCAGCAACTCGGTCTTGCCCACGCGACGCCGGCCGTAGAGCACGACCAACTCGGCCTGGTCGGCGGCGTACCGCCGCTCCAGGAAGCTCAACTCACGCACACGGTTGATAAACATGACCCACTTCACCGAGATAAGATAGGCTAAACTAAGCTAGTCACGACTAGACTATACCACATGGTTTCCAGATGGGCAAGCTCAAGCGAATCGGGTCAGATCATGCAGCCCTGTTCTTCTGATAGCGTGCTATCGGAATCCCCGGCGGTTGTGTTTGTTCTCTCGTGGCGCCCCACGATACAGGGGCGATTGCATTCGGCGCGTACGACTATTACGATTCTTACAATTCAGCAGATTCTGCATATATCCAGGACATGTGTTTTCAAATTTGACATGGCGAGCGGTTCTTGGTATTATCGGCACGTGAGCTGGCGCGTTGACGCCGCGAGATCGAGCCCACAGCACAAAACACAACCACACACCGAACACACCGGCTGAGGCCTGTCAGACCTCGGCCCCCTCAGGCGACCAGACACCGCGCTTGAGTCACTGGACGTCCACACGGAGAACACACGTAACGCTTTGGCACAGACGCGCCAGGGCGGATCCTGGCTCTCCCGCGTGGACGTTTGCGCGTCGCCTCGCAGATCATAGCTGAGGTGAAGCGATGACTCAAGAGCATGAAGACTTGCTGGCCCTGGCCGCGGCCCACCTGCTGGATCCGGCCCGCGCGAGGCGGCGGCTGGCGGCCACCGTGCGCTGCTATATCAAGGACGTCCGGCCGGCATTCCGCTACCTGGCGGCGCACGGCATCTCGGCCGCGCTGGCCCGACCGGCCGACCTGCAGCAGTACCTCGACAGCCTGGCCGGACGCTACCGCCCCACAACCATCCGCCGCAAGAGCGTGAGCCTGCGGGCTGTCTACCTGGCGCTCGCCGAGACGGGCGCCATCCCCGCCAACCCGACGGTTGACCTGGCCGCACCCAAGCGCCGCCCGGCATCCCGCAAGCCGCCGCTGCCGACCCCGACCGCCAAACGCCTGTTGGCCGCCCCGCAGCCATCCTCCGCCAAGGGTGTACGTGACCGCGCGATCCTGACGGGCCTGCTGTGCCACGGGCTAGCGGTCAGCGAGCTGTGCGCGCTGGACGTCGCCGATCTCGATCTGGCGGCGCGCACGCTGCGCGTGACCGGTCGGCGCGGGCGGGTGCGCACGGTGGCGCTGACCATCCAGACCGCCGCCGTGTTCCGGCGCTGGTTGGCGGCCCGAGCGCTTCTCAAACCGGACACACCCGCGCTGTTCGTTAGCTTGCACTGGTCGGCGGGTCGTTCCATGCCGGGTCAGCGGATCAGCGTGCGAGGCATCCGCCAGATGGTGCGCGGCTACCTGGCCCAGGTCGGCGTGCGTGAACCGGGGGTGAGCTGCCAGGCGCTGCGCCGCACCTACGCCACGCTGACCCTGGCGGCCGGCGCGGATCTGCGCGCGGTGGCGGCCAGCCTGGGGCACGCCAGCACCGCCACGACCGAAGCCTACGCCGAGGATGCCGAGCTGGTCAAGGACAACCCGGCGCGCTACCTGTCAGGGCTGCTGTGAAGGTCGCAACGTCGCGGGGAAGGAACCATGAGAGTCGTTGACAAAGGGCAGGCCCTGGGCGCTTTGGCCGCCAGCCCCAGGGCCTGTCATGACAGTGGAAGTGCGCAGCGGGTCACTTCCGGGACAAAGGTTGGCATAGCCGCGCGCGGGCATCAAATCGCACGACCGCGCTCGGCGCGGTTCGACCGGATACTGTCGTGGCAGCTCGATGCGGCCCTCTATCTGGAGGAGACTGCCGGCGCGCACTTGGATCGCTGTTTGGCGCGTTTGCTCCGGCGGCGGCTGGAGGCCCGTCTGCCCAGGTGGGCGCGATGACCAACCCCGAGCGCGTGGACCGCGCCGAGATCCGGCGTCATCTGGCTCTGATCACGGCGCCCGGCCAGGTCATCGAAGTGCGCGCCGTAGGGGCGACTTCGGACCGCGATTGCCGGCAGCCCCACATCATCGCCGGCTACTTCGACGACCATGAAAAGCTGGCGGCGGCGGTGGCGAACTACATTACCCGGGCCGAAGGCATCTACGTCACCCTGAATGAGATCAACGAAGCGCTGCTGGCGCGCGCCTGCAACCGGCTGGTAGATCGGCTGAGGCCTACGACGGGTGACGCGGATGTGCTGCGCCGGCGCATCTTCTACGTGGACGTGGATCCGATCCGGCCGGCCCAGATCAGCGCAACCGACGCCGAGCATGCTCTCGCGCTCGCACGCGTCCGGCAAGTCAGCGACTACTTGCAAGACATGGGTGCGCCGGCGCCGCTCCTGGCCGACAGCGGGAACGGCGGTCATGCACTGTGGGGCATTGATCTGCCGGCGGACGATGGCGGCCTGGTGCAGGACGCGCTGCGAGCGCTGGCGCGACGCTTCAGCGATGCGCTGGCCAAGGTGGACGAGACCGTCGGCAATCCGGCGCGTATCGGCAAGCTCTACGGCACCTGGGCGCGTAAGGGCGACAGCATGGCGGATCGTCCGCACCGGCTGGCCCGGATACTGGCGGCGCCCGAACGCCTGGCCGAACTGCCGGTGGCGATCCTGGAGCAGCTAAGGAGCGCCTTGCCGGCGGCCAAGCCCGCCCGGCGCCACGCCGGCACGGGGCAAACGCTGACCGAGCGATCTTTCGACCTGCAGGCGTGGGTTGAGCGCCATCTGCCGGAGGCCGGCGAGCCGAGTGACTGGGACACTCACACCGGCAAGGGCCGCAAGTGGGCGATCGCGTGCCCCTGGAACCCCGAGCATACCGGCCGGTGCGCGTGGGTGGCTGAGTTGGGCAACGGCGCTATCACCGCTGGCTGCCAGCATGAGAGCTGCCAGGGGCACGACTGGCACGATCTGCGCGCACTGAAGGAGCCGGGCCGCCGTGAACGGCGCAACGGCCATACCGTGACATACAGCTGGCGCGATGATCCCCCACGGGTGGCGCAGATGGCCCAGCCAGCCACTGAAGGCGCAGTCGAGGCAGAGCGCGTGCCGCCCCCAGCGGCCGCGCTGGCGTCTTTGCCATTTGCCGACGACGAGCTCGAGCCTGAACCATCCGCGGCCACTGAGATTGAGCCTCGGGCAGCTACCTGCGCTGCGCCTGACGAGCCGGCAGCGCCGCCGACCGCGGCGGCGGTCATCGCCAGGCTGGCGGCCCTGCGACCGGACACGGAGAAACCTGACCGAGCCAGGGTAGAGGCCGAGGCTTTCGAACTGGTGGCCGCCTGCGTCGAGTTCAGCAAGGCCGACCTGGGGCGGATCGCCAGCGCCTTGCGGGGCCTGGGCTGCACGCAGGAGTTCGCACGCAACTGGCAGGCGGCTGTGCGCGAAGCCAAGGCCACCCACAGGGGGGCCAACGCCGCGGCTACACCTGACGGCGTGCCGTACGAAGCCGACGCCGGCCATCTGTACCACGTGCGTCTGCGACCGACTGAGAGCGGTTGGGAGGTGGAGCGTACCGTAATCTGCGATTTCAACGCCGAGATCGCCGAGGAGGTGACGACCGAGGACGGCGCGCGTTTCTACATCATCACCGGCGCGACTGCCGATGGGTCGCCCTTCCGGCTCGAGATAGCGGCCGAGCGCTTTGCCGACGAGCGGAGCCTCCAGGCGGCGTTGGATGCCGCCGCGGGCGCCTATGCGCCGGTGCGCGCCAAGATGGCAGTCCACCTGCGCCCGGCCATCAAACTGCTGACCCGCGCCAGCCAGCGCGTCCAGCACACCCGCCGCTTCGAGCGCACGGGCTGGCACGCCGGACGTTTCCTGATTCCCGGGCGCGAGCCGGCCGACAGCGCCATCGTCCTGGACGCTAAACTGGCGTATCGGATCCCGGCGGAGGCTGAGCTCCAGCAGGGCCTGGTTGCGCTGATTGACCTGGTCGAAGCGTTGGACCCGCGGCGCACGACCGTGGCCTTGACTGGCCTCTTCGTCGGACCGCTGGCGGAACCGGCCGGTTGGGTTAGCGAACGCTTCGCCCAATTTATTGTAGGCCTCACGGGCAGCCTTAAGACCAGCCACCTGCAAAACGCCATGTGTATGTACGGTGATTTTCTGCGCGATGAGCGGCTGCTCAAGTGGGGCGAAGGCGCCACTCGCAACAGCCTCCTGAAGTACGCGGCCAAGGCGCATGACCTGCCACTGCTGCTCGACAACTTCAAGCCCAACACCGGTGACGGCAGCCGGGGCTTCACCAACCTGGTGCATAACCTGATCGAGGGCACGGACCGGGATCGCCTCAGTCGAAGCGCCGAGCTGCGTCCGCCGGCCGTGATCCGCTGCTGGCCGACCTTCACCGGCGAGGATGTGCCGGCAGACGATCCGGCGACCATCGCCCGGCTGCTGGTGATCCGCTACGAGTGGGCTGGTCAGGGCGCAAACGAGCGGCTGGCGCGTGCCCAAGCGGCCGCCGGCCACCTGCCGGCGGTCGGCGGCGCCTGGTTGGCCTGGCTGGAGACCGCCGAAGGGCAGCGCATCGCCCGCGCCGCCGGCGCGCAGTTCGCCGCAACGCGCGCGGCGTGGCTGCGGCTCCTCAAGGCCGCCGAGCAGCAGACGCCCAACGCGGCGCGCATCGCCAGCAACCTGGCGCTCAATCAGCTCACCTGGTGGGTGTTGCGCCAGCATCCGACGATCGGCCCGGTACTGGAGCCTTACACGGCCCAGCATGAGGCCGGCCTGGCCGAGGTTGCCGCCGATATGGTCAAGCGCACCCGGATCGCGCGTGAGGCCGTGCGGTTCCTGGCGACCATCGCCGAGCTGCTGATCAGCGGACGCTGCGTGCTCGCCGTGAAAGGGGCGCGCACGAATGAACCACCTGACCGGGTGATCGGCTGGCGTGACCCCAAGACCGATACGGTCTATCTGTTGCCCGATGTCGCCAAGCGGGAGGTGCTCAAGGTGTTGGGGCCAGATGGACTGGGCATCCTCAGCGACAACGCCCTGCACGAGCAGATCGCAGACATGGGCCTGATCGCCAGCCATGATCCTGAGCGTTTGACCAAGGTCGCGCGCGTCGAGCCGGGGGGCAAGACGGTGCGCCTGCTGCACCTCCACGCCCGAGCCGTGATCACGACGGTCGCCCAGCCGACCAGGGATCCGGCGCAGGCCGCGCAGATCGCCGGCCGGCTGGCTGAGCTGGAGGCCGAACGCAGCAAGCTGCTGGAGGAACTTGAGGGTCTCACGGGCGCCGCAGGGGAGGAGACCACAGATGCCTGAACGCCTCACCACCTGCAAGGACAGGTGCGCCGTTACCGGTGCGCAGTGGGGCGTTACCGGTTGTTACCGGACGCCGGTAACGTTGGTAGCGATGCGACCTTCATTATATGTAGCGCAAGAGGGGAGGTTGTTACCGGTGTTACCGGTTATGGTCACGCATACTCCTATATGCAGCGGGCAATACGCGCGCGGTGACGCGCGGGCTTTCTGAACTCTGATCCGAGCCGGAGTCAGCGCGCGCGAAAGGCCAGGAATTCGTCTACCGCGTGGGTTTCCGGAACCGGTAACAGGGTAACGCGGCGCCTCATGCGTTGAGGAGTTGTCATGCCTACGATCGCCGTGCCCATACTCCGGCCGCTGATGCTGCAGCGCACGGTTGCGCTTGCTTGCGAGCCAGCCGCCACGACGCTCAATCCCGACGTCGTAAGTCCGGATGCGGCCGACTGCGCGGCCCTGCGCCAGGTGCTGGAGACCGTCGGCCACTTCGCGCCGGCGCCGCCTGATCCGCCCTGGGCCGACCCGCGCCCGGATCTGACCGCCGACCATGACCGTTGGCAAGCGCTGCTGGAGGCGGCCTATCGTCACGATGGCCAGGATCCCCACGGCGTCTACGGCGCACTGAGCGGCATCCGCTGCTGCGGCGCGCGGTTGGAGCTCGCGCCCCCGGCTGGCAAAACGCCGCAGTCCGCCGGCGCGCGGCCTGGTTGGCGTCTGGTGCGGGGCGACGAGCTGACCGAGGCAGAATACCAACGCCTCCGGTCGATCTACCTGGTTCCACATACTGAGGCGCTCACGCGGCTGCTCAGCGTGTCGTCGGCCGGCAGCGCTCGTCAGCCTGGTTGAAAAGAGGGAACACCAATGATGAACGATCAACCCATCATTGCCGACCTGCGGGCCTTCTGGGCCACGCTCACCGCGGCCAGCGCGGACATCATTCAGCTCCACGCCGCCGCGGCCGAGGGACTCGACACCGCGGTCGAGGGCAGTGAGGCTTTGATGCCTTTCAGCAGAGTGCCGCGACCAACGCGGCCGCGCTGAGCCGCAAGCAGCTGGCCGACCGGGCGCGGGTGCGGGTCAAGGCCGACCTGCCGGTCGAGGTGAAGCAGGCCGTGGTCGCGGCGGCCGAACGGCTGGAGACCAGCGAGAGCCAGGTGGTCGCGTTCCTCCTGGCGTGGGCGCTGCACGAGCTGCGGACAGCCAATCCGGAGCTCGCTGAGGCGCTGGAAACGGCCCGCGTCTACAGTCGTGCGTTGAGGTTTTTATACAATTACGAGATTCCCGACGCTTTTCTGGCGGATCGCTGAACGCCGGGGCTGCTGGCGGGTGCGCCGGTGGCCTCGCTGTGGCCCCGTCGCTGTGCCCACCAGATGACCCCGCCGGTGCGATTTTGCGAGGTGCTACGTTGGCTTCTGCCGTTTGGGCCGTAGGAGATGACCTGGGGTCGCAAGCAGCGCTCAGAAAGCCGTAGGATCGCTGCAGGCCCTGCAGCATCCGATGTGGAGAGTGCTGCTTTCCAGCGCCCCGCGGCCGACGCCCAGCTTGGGTGCAAGTGATAATCGTGTAGACAGATTTTCGCCGGGGCGAGCTGCGGGCAGCAAAACGGGCGTCGCGATGTTCAAACATCCGGTGTACGCGGGCGGCGGGATGTTCAAACATGGCTCCGAGGGCAGCGCGATGGCCAGGTGCGCCGATGTTTGAACGTCGCGGCGATGTATAAACAGCGGCCAAGACTTTCGCGCCCCGCCTCGCCGATGTTCATACATCGCCCTGAACCTGGGAAAGGGCCCTTGCATGGCTGAGCCGAAGATTCTTGGGATGCGGGAGATCCTTGGCAGCTTCCGGGCGACGCTGGCGACAGCGCGCCAGACCGGGGAACCGGTGGTCATCGCGCTGCGCCACCGCAAACCGGCCGGGGTGCTGCTGGGATACGAGACCTGGCAGGCGATGAAAGCCCAACTGTCCGTCCAAGCCGACACATCTGCCTTGAGGGCAGAGCTTGCTGCTGAAAGGCGGAGGAACGGCGAGCTTGCTGCCGACCTGACGGACGCGCGCAAGCAGGCCGAAGAGATGAGTCGTGACCTCGCCACGGCGCGCCAGCGCGTGGCGGAGTTGGAGGCGCAGCTCGCCAGGCCACCGACGGCTAGCCAGAGCGGAGAGGCTTGGGGTGTCGAACCGCCGCCGGAGCCAGCGGCCAGGTTGCCCGAGACGTGGGTGAGTTGGTCGTCGGGCGGCTCGGTGCCGCCAGAGCCGCCAGTGAAGTACGGTTGGGGCCAATCGTGAACGGAACCTGCGCAGGGTTTTCAGATGCCAGCTATCGGGCCTGGTAATCGGCAGCCAATTATCGCCGCATCGTCGCGAGCCCACAAATGGCCGTGCGCCACCCACAAATCGGCCGCCAAGGCCCTCACCCTCTTCATTAATGGGTGTGCTTTGTGTGCGCGGGTGATTGGATGTGCGAGACCGCCAATGTCACTGCGCCTCCATTCACCGCGCCGAATCCCTGACCTTCTCCTTCTGGCGGATCAGCATGGCGGTGAATGGTGGGCCGGCCGGAGACGCGACCAGGCCCCACCGGAGTGGCGGGGCCTGGTCTGGCACAGTTGCGGTCACCCCACGCGCCGGCAGGCTGGTGGGCCTTTCAGGACGGATATGCCTGGCGCCGGCACGGGTACGTCTGCCGGAATGCGACGGTAACGCGCACGCCCTCCCGCAATCAGTGCGTTGGAGGATAGCACGGAGGTTCGCTTTGGGCAAATCATCGGCCGTGACCACACAGGAACTCGAAACGTTGGCCGATATCGTGAGCAGGGTCGCCGCCAGCCGGAGCCGGTGTGACCGAAGCCGGCGGTCCGTCTGGCGTGCGTGGCGCGCTGGCCTGCTGGGGCGCGTACACGGCGCGATGAAGCCGGCCGTCCGCCCCTACGCCGGCAAGGTGCTGGTCGGCATCGCAGCCAGCCTGCTGGCAGATCTAGAGCGGGCCTGGCGCTGGGCCGATGAGCTGGATGAACTCATCGACGCGGCGGAAGGCGAGCTGGCGGCCGTGCAGTTGCAGCGCGCCAAACTCGAGCGCGACCAGCAGGAAACGGCCAAGCGGCTGGCAGCACTGGAGCACGAACTGGCGCAGGCGCGTGCCCGCCTTGTCGGCGTGGCCCGCCGGCGGGCCGCCACGTCGCTGGTGTTGCCTGCGCAGAAGATCACGGTCGGATCGAGCATCCAGCGCGAGGTCTTGCGCTTGCTGGCGGTCGAGGGCCTGGGCCGCGTCTGGCGCATCGTCGAGCGGGTGCTGGACAGCGAGCTGACCGGCACCCCCAACACGGCGCGCAACGCGGTGAACCGGTTGGCCGAGCGCGGTCTGCTGGCCGACTACGAACAGCACGGCCAACCCGTCACCTGGGCCTACAAGGCGGGCGGCACGCGACGGTTAGTGCAGCTCACCCCCACGGGCCGGCAATGGTGCCAGGCCGCGTTCGGCGGTGAACCCGTGGAATCGGAGATCGCCGTGGCCGCGCGGCGGCACAAGTCGGTCAGCCACGGCATCGCCGTGCTGGAGACTGCGCATCACTTGGCCGCGGCCGGGTATGAAGTCGAGAATGAGCCGGGGGCCATCCTGGCCGCCGAAGACGAGCCGTGGCGCGCTCGCGCCGAGCCTGACCTGGCGTTCACCCTGAGAGGCGAGGTGTGGCCGACCGAGGTGCAGCGCGAGGTCTCCCCGCGCGTGGTCGGCAAATGGGCCAAGAGCCTGGAGCTGTGTGGCCGGCTGGCGCTGGTGCTCTACCATGAGGAAGCGCGCCGCAAACAGCAGATGATCTTGTTCGAAGCGCGCTATAAGCTGCCGGCGGGCAAAATCCTGCTCTCCAGCATCGAGGCAATGGAAGGCGGCGGTTGGGCCTGGGAGGAGCTCACGACGCCGCGATAGGGATAGCGACCATCTGTGTGGGAGTGAGCCGCCGCGGCGTGTCGCAGCGGTTGCTCCTTTCGCCTACTCAAGCGCTAAGCTGCCAGGGGAACACCATACGTTCCTCACCAGGAAGCCCATACAAGCCTACCACTCGATAGTCCTCAACCTCACCCGGCGTCGACGTCTCAGCGGCATTGGGGATCGCGCGCAGCGCAGCCGGGATACCGTGCGGGAAGGTGAGCTTGGCCTCGATCAGCAGGGTAGCCTCGGGCCGGCGCACGACGAAGTCAATCTCCCGCCGGTCGGCCGTCCGCCAGTAGCCCACCTGTTGGCTGCCGTAGCGCTTGAGCAGTTCGGCGTAGATGCTTGTCTCGAAGACGGGGCCGATCACCTCGCGCTGCAAGCGCTTCAGCCAGAGCATCTGCATTAGCCCGGTGTCGCACAGGAAGACCTTGGGCATCTTGGAAATCTCCGCGCGCAAGTTGCGGGAGAACGGTCGCACCAGCCGGATGATGTAGGTCTGCTCCAGCAGGAAGAGGTAGCGCTCGACCGAAGGCCGCGCCAGGGCGCAGGTGTTGCTCAGCTCCGCGATATTGAGGAGGCCGCCGCTTTGACTCGCCAGCGCTTCCAGCAGACGGTTGAACTTGGTCACGTCCCGAATCTCCGCCAGGTCGCGGATATCTTTGCGCACATAGGTGTCAATGATCTGTTGGAGGTAGCGCTCCTTCATGTCAACTTCCGGCGTCAGGACGATCTTGGGGTAGCCGCCGTAGAGTGCATACTCAGCGTAGAGGGCCTGCAGCTCGGCCGTCTTTCTCTCGGTGAAGGCCGGGCTGGGCGTAAAGGACACCCCGCGGAAGGTCAGCAGCTCCCGAAATGAGAGCGGGTAGATCTCGAAGTCCACCGTGCGTCCCACCAGCGAATCGCGGAACTTGCTCTTCATCTCGAAGCTGGAAGAGCCGGAGACAATCAGCTTGAGATAGCGGTGGTGGTCGGCGATCAGCTTCATGAATGAGGAGGGATTGGCAAGGTACTGCACTTCGTCAATCAGGACGAAGAGCCTGCCGTCGCCCGCCTTGGCTGCGATCAGGTCGGCGCCCTCCTCCTGGAGATAGCGCAGGAACTCCTCCACGCCACGATCCAGGACGGCGACGAGGCGGCTGTCCTCCAGGTCGAGAAAAGCCGTCCGCTGGCCCTGCGCCGCGAGCTGATCCTGCAGGTACATCAGGATGCTGGTCTTGCCAACCTGGCGCGCGCCGTGCAGCACGATCACGTCGTCGGTGTGCAGGTAACGCTCGATCTCATCTGCCACTGCGCGCCGGAAGAGCATTCTTGCCATGCGTCACCTCGAAGATAACAACATAGCTGTATTTTACTCTTATTTTTCTTACAGTCAACATTGAGAATAATATGATCTCAACTCGCGACGCTGGATGTGGGGGGTACACAGACTGAGGAGGAGAGCATATGGCGTTCGCCCTCAGAGGCGAACTGTGGCCGACCGAGGTGCAGCGCGCGTCTCCCCGCGCGTGGTCGGCAAGTGGGCCAAGAGCCTGGAGTTGTGCGGCCGACTGGCGCTGGTGCTGTATCACGAGGAGGCGCGGCAGAAACAGCAGATGATCTTGTTCGAGGCGCGCCATAAGCTGCCAGCGGGCAGAATCCTGTTGAGCAGCATCGAAGCGATGGAAGCCGACGGTTAGGCCTGGGAGGAGCTCACGACGCCGCGGTGAAGGCCGCTGGAGCGGTGGGGACGCGGCCTGCTGTTCACCAGCCATGTGATGAGCGAAGGTAGGGTAGTCATGGCGAAGCAGCAGTGAATGGCTCCATAATCGGCGACGGGCCTGAGCCGCTGGCAACGCTTTGGACATAACCGTTGTGCATCAGCATAGGGGGCGTGGTTCGTGTTTGCTGTCGTCAGCTTTCTCGGTGTTCTGGGGTCTTGACACCCCAACACATCTGTAGCCTTGGCTAGATCGACCGATGTCTCGACTTGACAACCTTTCAGGGGACTGTTATAGTATCATTGTGTGCTAAGTAGTTATCACATAATAATAATTCTCACGCTAGTTGGCAACGAGTTATCCGCTTGCAGCCGTGGCGGACGAAAGGTCGATGAGAAGTGCACCACGTTTCTGCTGAGTCTATGAGACGTTTCTGTTTCCGAATCTTCCGGCAGGTGGGCGTACCTGAACAAGACGCCGCGATTGCGGCCGACGTGCTGGTTGCCGCTGACCTGCGCGGCATCCCGAGTCACGGCGTTGCCCGGCTGCGGGGGCTGTATGTGAGCCGGCTCCAATCGGGAGTCATCGCAGCCTGCCCGCAGACTCGCATCGTCAGCGAGACCCCGGCAACGGCTTTGCTGGACGGTGGAGCCGGGCTGGGACACCCGATCGCCTGCCGGGCGATGCAGCTCGCCATCGCGAAGGCGCAGGATGTCGGCGCGGGGTTCGTCGCCGTGCGCAACTCCAATCATTTCGGCATCGCCGGCTATTACGCCATGATGGCGCTGGAACACGGTTGCGTTGGCATGTGCATGACCAACACCAACCGCTGGACCGTGCCGACTTTTGGCCGCAATCCCATACTGGGCACGAACCCGCTCGCGGTGGCGGCGCCAGCGGGGAAGGAGCGGCCCTTCGTGCTCGACATGGCAACGGCCATCGTGCCCATCGGCAAGCTGGAGGTGTATGACCGGCTGAACAAACAGATACCACTGGGATGGGCCACTGACGAGCAAGGCCTGCCGACCGACGATCCGGGGCTGGTGCTGCGCAACGCCCAGCATTCATCCGGCGGACTGTTGCCGCTCGGCGGCGCGGGCGAGGAGTCGGGCGGTCACAAAGGCTATGGTCTGGCGGCGTGGGTAGACATTTTCAGCGCGATGTTTTCGGGCGCCATGTACGCCGATATGCTCTATCCCCGGGAGGCGGACGGCACGCCGCGTGAATCGCTGGTCGGCCACTTCTTTGGCGCGTGGCGCGTGAATGCGTTTCGGCCCCTGGCTGACTTCCAGGCAGGCATGGATGATTTGCTGCAGCGCCTTCGGAACTCGCCGACGGCGGCCGGCCAGGAACGGATCTATGTCGCAGGCGAAAAGGAATACGAAGAGACCGAGCATCGGCTTCTTCACGGCATCCCTGTGCCGCCCGTTGTGATGCAGGACTTGATTGCATTGGGCGAAGAGCACGGTGTCAGACTGGAGTGAGCGCTAGCAGCGGCAGAGGAGGAAATCATGTCGTCGGTTGATGTAGTCGTCGTTGGGGGCGGGATTGTTGGGTTGGCGACAACGTACTGCCTGCTTAAATCCTATCCCGGCATGCGTGTGACACTCCTGGAGAAAGAAAGCCAACTCGGCCAGCACCAAACCGGCCACAATTCGGGGGTGTTGCATTCGGGTGTATACTACAAGCCAGGCTCATTGAAGGCAAAGAATTGCGCAGCCGGCCGCCAGGCACTCCTGGACTTCTGCGCCACGGAGGGGATCCCCGCTCGCATCTGCGGCAAGGTGATCGTGGCCGTGGACGAGGGCGATGTGCAGCGCCTGGACATCCTCTACGAGCGGGCCCAGGCAAACGGCATTGCCTGCGAGATCATCGGCCCGGAGCGGCTGCGCGAGATCGAACCGCACGCAGCCGGCATCAAGGCCGTGTACCTGCCCAATGCCGGGGTGGTTGACTTCCGGCAGGTCTGCAGCCGATTGGCGGCCCGCATTGAGGAGCAGGGCGGCCGCGTCCTCACAAACGCAAAGGTCGGCGGTTTGCGTGAGACCGCGGAAGAGGTCACGATCACCAGCACGGCCGGAGAATTCTCGGCGCGCTACGTGATCAACTGCGCGGGGCTGCACTCCGATCGCCTGGCGCGGCTGGCGGGGGCTCAGGCGCCGGCCCGCATCGTCCCGTTCCGCGGGGAGTACTACGTGCTGAAGCCGCAGTCGCAGCACCTGTGTCAAGCATTGATCTATCCGGTCCCGGATCCCCGCTTCCCGTTCCTGGGCGTTCATTTCACGCGCACGGCTTGGGGGCAGGTCGAATGCGGGCCCAATGCAGTGCTGGCCTTTGCGCGCGAGGGCTACCGAAAGAGCGATCTCAACCTGGGGGATCTGGCGGAAACCTTGACATACGCCGGATTCATCAAGATGGCATCCCGCTACTGGCGGATGGGAGCGGGGGAGATGCTCCGCTCGTTCAGCAAGGCGGCTTTTGTGCGGGCGCTGCAGCGCATGATGCCGGAGCTGGAAGCCGATGATCTGGAGCCGGCTGCGGCCGGTGTGCGCGCGCAGGCGGTGGCTCCGGATGGCAGTATGCTGGATGATTTTGCCTTTGCGGAAACGCCACACATGATCCATGTGCTCAACGCGCCGTCACCCGCGGCCACAGCCGCATTGAGCATTGGCCAGTCCATTGTCGAAAAGCTGGCAACCAGGCTATCGTAGGTGAATACCCGAAGGAGGAGAACCCATGAAACGCTCGGAAATCAACGCGATCATTCGTGACGGAGATGAATTCATCCGGAGACATGAATTTCACCTGCCGCCCTTTGCCTATTGGTCGCCAGTTGACTGGGCTGCCAAGGGGCCTGAAGTGGCGGAGATCGTGGACAACAGCCTGGGCTGGGATATCACCGATTTTGGGTCGGGCGACTTCGCGAGGTGCGGCTTGTTCCTTTTTACGATCCGCAATGGCAACCCGGTTAACCTCCGAACCATGAGGGGTAAGCTTTATGCCGAGAAGATCATGATTGTCAACGTAGACCAGCTTACGCCGATGCACTTCCACTGGAGCAAGACCGAGGACATCATCAATCGCGGCGGTGGCAAGCTCGTGATCCAACTCTACAACTCCGCGCCGGACGAAAGCCTGGACAGCAGCGATGTGATCGTCACGGTAGATGGTATGCGCCGCGTCCTACAAGCCGGTGATACGGTCGTGCTTGAGCCGGGCGAGAGCATCACGCTGATTGACCACCAGTATCATCAGTTTTGGGCTGCCGAGGGTCGGGTTTTGGTTGGCGAGGTCTCACTGGTCAACGATGACCAGGCTGATAATCGTTTCCTCGCCTCCCTGGGGCGTTTTCCCGCGATCGAAGAAGATGAGGCCCCTCTTCACCTGTTGGTCACCGACTACGCCCACTACTTCTGTCCGGTCCAATGATCCCTGACTTTGGCCCAGCAAGGCACAGTATGACGTATAGTAAGTGTGATGATATCTGTGTCGCGGTCTCTTGTGATGGGAGGTGAACATGGATCTCCTGTATCGAGCCCTCGATGTCCTGGAGTACGTTTGCATCAGCGGCAGCGCGAGCGCCGACGAGGTCGCTGAATCGTTGCACGTTCCCAAGAGCAGCGTGTATCGCCTCTTGAGAGCCCTGGTTGAGCGCGACTATGTTCGCCATACGGCGGCTAATTGCTATGAAGTTGGGCCCCGGCTGCGGATGCTGCAGGGCATCACGGAGCGCCAGAACCGCTCACTGCAAATCGCCCGTCCTCAACTGGAAAAACTCTCCCGCATTACGGGGCAAACGACGCACCTGGCAGTCCAAAGCGCCAACCGTCTTACCTACGTAGACACCGTTATCGGTCAAAGCGGCATATCCATCAATCCATCGCCGAGCTCACCCCTCTATTGCACTTCGCTGGGCAAAGTACTGCTGGCCTATGCGCCCCAAGGTCAACGAGACGAGATGACCCGGGGGCTTGCGCTGGAACAGCATACGCCGAACACGATCACATCGAACGAGCGGTTGAACGAGGAACTGACGCTGACTCGCAACCGCGGCTATGCCCTCGACAACGAAGAATGGGAATTGGGCCTGCGCTGTATTGGCGCGCCCGTGTACAATGCTGCCGGCAACGTGATCGCAGCGATCAGCATCTCAGGGCTGGCAGCCAGATTGACCGGTCCCGACTTTCCCGGGATCATAGACGCAGTGCGCGAGACGGCTGGCGCCATCTCCAGGGACTTGGGTTATCAGGGTTCAGCTTGAACCCATGGACGCCAGCGCCGGGGCCCAACCCCTCGGGCTCCCAACACTTATCGCTTCCTTCTGAACGCGGCCTCGGAATGCGCTGCCC